>OIXH01005189.1_pt1 | contig 9987 bp, 6 predicted proteins | sample 1587741 | NCBI WGS metagenome assembly OIXH01 (sample SAMEA3888916, study PRJEB22519) | human gut metagenome | biome: human gut; feature: human-associated habitat; material: faeces | place: Denmark | collected 2011 | reverse complement strand
AGCATTCGGCTGTTAACCGAAGGGTCGTTGGTTCGAGTCCAACTGGAGGAGCCACATGGTCCCGTGGTCAAGAGGTTAAGACACCGCCCTTTCACGGCGGTAACAGGGGTTCAATTCCCCTCGGGATCACCATCGATAAATTCCTGTAGAACGCTGTTCTACAGGAATTTATTATTTTGCAGCACTTTTTAATAAACAAAAAGCGGAGCCGAATGAATCAGCTCCGCCTTTAACCTTATTAACGAACTCAAAAGCAGAGGAGTTAAAAACGTAGATTTATTCTGTGTTGACGGGCGTTCTGGCTTCAGAGAGGCTTATAAATCCAGTATATTCTTTTGCTGCTATAAAAAGGTCTATTATTCATCGAATCCGCTCATAATGTAAATATGTTTCATACAAATATAGGCACTGACCCCTTGAGGGATTATTCTATGCATTTGAAAAGGAAACACAAAAACCGCAACTTAAGGAATGAATACATAGTTTTGCGATTATATACGCAAAACTATTGACTTTTGAATTAAATTGCGGTATACTATGTACAATCGGAGATGTTATTTATGATTTACAGACCTATGTATTTAGACAAAATAATGAGATATGCAGATGCGCCATTTGTGAAAATACTGACCGGTGTGCGTCGTTGCGGGAAATCCACAATTTTGAAAATGATTATGGAAGAGCTTAAAAAACTCGGTATTCCTGAAGAAAGAATTGTAAGCTATCGCTTTGATTCAATGGAATATGAGGATATGACAGCAAAGGAAATGTTTGTCGAATTAAAAAGCAAGCTTTCTGATGATGAAAAAACATATTTATTTTTGGACGAAGTTCAGGAAATAAAGCATTGGGAAAGAACTGTAAACTCACTTGCATCGGATTATAATGTTGATATTTATGTAACAGGCTCAAACTCTCGTATGTTGTCATCGGAAATTGAAACATACCTTACCGGCAGATATATTACCTTTCGCATTTTTACCCTTTCATTTGCTGAATATCTGAATTTCAAAAAAGAATACGAAAAGATAAAGAAACCCAAAGATGAATTGATTGAATACATCAGATCTGGAGGCTTTCCGGCAACACATCTTCAAAAATACACGGAGGATGAAATATATACAATCGTGCGGGATATTTATAATTCCACAATATTTTCGGATATAGTAAAACGAAACCGGGTTCGCAAGGTAGACCAGCTTGAACGCATTGTAAAATTTGCATTTGATAATGTCGGAAAAACCTTCTCGGCAAAATCAATATCCGATTACCTGAAAAGCGAACACAGGACGATTGACAATGAAACTGTTTACAGTTATCTTGAAAAACTGGAAAGTGCATATATACTGCACCGTTGTTCACGTTACGATATTCAAGGAAAAAAACTTTTAAAAACACAGGAAAAATTTTATCTTGCGGATACAGCTCTTCGTTACAGTATTCTCGGATACAAGCCTACATCAGTTGCTGCTATGCTTGAAAATGTCGTGTACCTTGAATTGTGTCGGAGAGGATATTCGGTTAACATCGGAAAAACATCAAACGGAGAAATAGATTTTATTGCCGAGAAACAAGGGGATAAAATCTATGTTCAGGTAACTAAAGAAATCAAATCCGAGGAAACTGAACAGCGTGAATACAGCCGCTTGCTTGAGATACGAGATAATTATCCCAAATACCTTTTAACGACAGATGACTTCGCGGGCGGAAATTATGAGGGTATAAAAACAATGCATATTGCAGACTTTTTGTTAAGTGATGAATTTTAAGAACTGAGAAAGCAGTGCCTGACTTTTGGTTAGATATCGCTTTTTAGTTTTTTAAACGGGAGAGCTTGCGCCCTCCCGTTATATTTTATGTTTTATGCCAATGCGTCGGCTAATGCCTTAAGCTGCTCGAGTGTTTCCGGCTTGACTGCGGATCTGATTGTAACCATCGGTTCAACTATTTCAATGTCCTTCATTGATTCAAAGGCTTCTCTTATCTTTTTACCTGCCATGGGCGCCCATGTGCCGTTTTCGATTATGCCGACCTTGCGGTTTCTGTAGGTCTTTGCCTTAAGGTGCTCGATGAATTCATGAGCGGTAGTGAATATTCCGCCGTCATAGGTTGGCGAGGCAACGACAAGTCTGTCATATCTGAAAGCGTCCTCGACACATTCTGCCCAGTCATCGCGAGAGAGGTCAGCGATTGAAACCTTAACGCCCTTTTCCTTGAGCATATCCGCAAGTGCCTCGGCTGCCTGTTTCGTATTGCCGTATACTGAGGCGTATGCGATAAACACGCCTTCGCTTTCAGGCTTGTAGCTGCTCCATGTATCATAAAGACCGATGTAATGTCCCAAATCCTCTGTGAGAATGGGTCCGTGCAGAGGACAGATGATTTCTATGTCAAGACCTGCCGCCTTTTTGAGCAGAGCCTGAACCTGAGCGCCGTACTTTCCGACAATGTTAAAGTAATAGCGGCGTGCTTCGCAGTCCCATTCCTCGTCAGTATCAAGTGTGCCGAACTTTCCGAAGCCGTCGGCTGAAAACAGGACTTTTTCAGAGCTTTCGTATGTCACCATAACCTCCGGCCAGTGAACCATAGGAGCCATAACAAAAGTCAGAGTGTGCGAGCCGAGTTCAAGTGTGTCGCCCTCTTTGACAGTTACCTCTCTGCCGCTTATATCAAAGTCAAAGAACTGGTTTATCATACCGAAGGTCTTTGCATTGCCTACGATTTTAACATCGGGGTACTTTTCAGCCAGTACCTGAATGCTTGCCGCATGATCCGGCTCCATGTGCTGAACCACAAGATATTCGGGCTTTTTGCCGCCGAGTACCTCATCAAGATTAGCCAGCCATTCCTTGCAGGCTCTCTTATCGACGGTGTCCATAATTGTTATTTTGTCGTCTAAAATAACGTATGAGTTATATGCAACACCGCTTGGGATTATATACTGCCCCTCGAACAAGTCGAGGTCATAGTCGTTAACGCCTACGTATCTGATTGAATCTGTTACTTTAATATCGCTGTATTTCATTTGCTGTCCTCCTGAAATGTAAATTAATATAGATACTGTATAAGAAATTTCTAATCATCTTATTATATCATGTCGGTTTTTCACGTCAATAGATTTTTGTAAAAAATTTTTATAAATTTATTATTTATTCTTTATGTACTCATTCTGTAGCCTGCGCCCCAAACTGTTTCAATATAAGTGTTTCCGTCAACGCCTTCTATTTTTTCGCGTATGCGCTGTATGTGTACGGTAACGGTTGACGAATCGCCCATTGCGTCCATTCCCCAGACGCGGTCGAACAGGTGCTCCTTGCTGAACACAATATTCGGATTTTCGGCTAAGAACAAAAGCAGTTCATATTCCTTGACCGGCATAGGTATCTCCCTGTCACTGATATAAACGCGGTGGGAGTCCTTGTCTATTTTCAGTCCACGGTTTATTATCAGGTTTTGTTTTTTGCTGCCTGACACTTCAAGCAGAGAAAGATACCGTGTTATATGACCGTTGACTCTTGCAACCATTTCGGATATGGAATACGGCTTTGTTATATAATCATCAGCGCCCACGCCGAACGCGCGGATTATGTCCGATTCGCTGTTTCTGGATGAGATAAAAATCACGGGGAGCTTTTTCTTTTGCCTGATCCGGCTGCACAGGTAATACCCGTCGCGTATCGGCAAATCAACTTCAAGGATTACTCCGACATATTCGTCACTGTTCATAAGTATATCAAGTCCGGCTGAGTCACTGCTCACAATATCGCATGAATAGCGGTATGACATAAGACAGTCGCATGTCAGCTGAGCAGCCGATTCGTCAGGGTCTATAATCAGGATTTTCATAATTTATCACTTCGTTTTCAGTTATTTGTTTTTATCAGCGGTTTTTGCAGGCTCGGCAGAGCTTTGTTCTTCCGTCTTGTTCTCTCTGTACTGCATGAAGTCTATGAGCATATTTCTGCACAGCGCAGTAAGAGGAATGGCAAGGAAGAAGCCGAGTATGCCAAAGAGACCGCTGCCCAGCAGTGCGCCGAATATTACCCAGAACGGCTTAATCTGGAGCGAGCCGGAGAGCAGTTTCGGCTGAATGAAGTTTGAGTCAAGCTGCTGCAGGACAATCAGGGATATAACCGAGATTATCGCCAGGGTCAGAGAGCCTGTAAATACCGTTATCACACCGGTTATAGCCGTTGCAATGATTGCGCCGAAGTACGGAATAAGGTTGAATAATCCGGTCATCAGCGCCAGCAGTGGAGCGTACTTCACGCCCTCAACCGATAGGATAATAAATGAGGCAATGAAAATAATTATTGCGTCCACAAGCATACAATATATATATTTATTGGCAAACTCGTTTACCATTCTGGCATAGCGCGCCAAAAATGCGCGAGGCTTGGGGCTTATCAGACTTCTTGAAAGCCGGATTGCGCTTGCCTTGAGGTTTGTGCGGTCGATAAGGATATAGACCGAGATGATTATGCCCATAAATGCCTTAAAGACATTGGAACCTACTGTTATAACTCCCTGTGCGTATCTGTTCACGTTGTCAAAGCTGAAATATGTCATGATCTTCTGTACGGAAAAATACTCGTTTTCAAATATCTTCTGTATAGTATCGTCGCCGAGGGTTATGCCAAGCTTCAGAGAGTTGAACCAACGGACAAAATCGCCGATGAGGGTAGGAAGCTGATTATAAAAATCGGTTAAACTTGAAATAATCGACGGTATAATGGCAACCAAAGCGAGGATTATGACCGCGAAGAATATAATATAAATCGCTGCCGCAGCGATTGCACGGCGGTGCCTGACCAGAAACGGATGAGGACTCTTAGCGAGGAGCTTTTCGATAAATCTGCACGGCTGAAGCAGAACATAAGCAATGACAAATCCGATAAAGAACGGACTTAAAACGCTGAGTATATACGCACCGTAGCTAAGAATATACCCTATGTTGTCAAACGTCTTATATACCGCGATAACAGCCACGGCAAAGATAAATAAGCCGATATATTTTGATAATTCCTTCAGTCTGTTCATATTAGTTATCCCCTCTGATTCTGCCAATTTGCTTATATAATACCATATTATAATAATAAAATCAATAGAATTATAATAATCTATTCCATAAGCCAATCAATCAAATTTACAACCTTTATACCATCATATGATTCGACAAAGCTTCTATCCATTGTCAGAACTGTTTTTTCATAATTATCCCGTATCATTTTAAGCGGAGCCAGCTCACGTTCCCTTGTTTCGGGAGCAGCCATAGTTTCCGTAACCTGGATATACCGCTTATCATCAGCCTTTGCTGCAACAAAGTCGACCTCTTTATTTCCAACCTTTCCGATAGCTACGTCATAGCCTCGGCGCAGCAGCTCAAAATATACTATATTCTCAATCACACGCCCTCTGTCCACATCACGGAATCCGAGCAGATAGTTTCTCAGTCCGATGTCAACGATATAATATTTGCCAAGCGTTCGCAGATAGTCCTTGCCTTTTATGTCAAATCTCTTTATTTCATAAAACACATATGATTCAAGCAATGCCCCGACATATGACTGAACAGTTTTCACCGCCGGCTTTGATTTTCTGATACCATCATTGAGAAGCCCTTCGCTTACTAACGTGTTTCCTATTGATGTTATCGAAGTATTATTCCCTATATTGTCTGCGAGGAACATAATTATTTTCCGCAGCAGGTTCGAGTCAGTTATCTGTTTCTGACCTCTGCGTTTCTCGCGTTCAAGTATATCGCGCACAACGATCGTTGAGTATATACCGTCAAGTAACGTCAGAACCTTGTCCTGAACCAAACCCACATCGGCAATTCCCGGCATACCGCCGAATTTCATATCAAAAGTCAGCAAACAGAAATCTGAATAATAAAAACATTATTGCAAAATGCTTGAAAACAGCAAGAGAGGGCAAGAAGCTGTCGCAATCGGATTTGGCGGCGAGACTTCAGACCATGAATGTAAATATTGAATTTCTGCGCCGTCGGGCGAACCTGGGCAAAATAAATACGAAAAACAGATAAATTTTGCCTGATTATCGGATTAAAAAAATTTTTCAAAAAATTTTTAGTTTTTTCTTCAAAAACATTTGAAATTCCTGAAATAGTATGTTATACTTTATAAGGCTGTGGAATAAAATTGTGATAAAGACAAGCCGCAGCCTGTAATTTCAGCAAAAAATTAAAAAATATATCCAAATATATTTAAGGAGGAAAAAACGAAATGGCTAAGTTTAAGACTATGGATGGTAACTGCGCTGCCGCACACGTTGCTTATGCGTTTACAGAAGTTGCAGCTATCTATCCTATTACTCCTTCTTCACCGATGGCTGAGTACGTTGATGAGTGGAGTGCAAAAGGTCAGAAGAACATTTTTGGCGAAACAGTAGAAATGGTAGAGATGCAGTCTGAGGCAGGTGCTGCAGGTGCGGTACACGGTTCACTCCAGGCAGGCGCACTCACTACAACATTCACCGCATCACAAGGTTTGCTTCTGATGATTCCTAACATGTATAAGATTGCCGGTGAGCTTCTCCCGACAGTATTCCATGTTAGTGCGAGAGCTCTTGCAGCTCATGCTCTTAACATCTTCGGTGACCACCAGGATGTTATGGCTTGCCGCCAGACAGGTTTTGCTATGCTGGCGTCTAACAGTGTACAGGAGGTTATGGATCTCGCAGGTGTTGCTCACCTCGCTTCAATCAAGGGCAGAGTTCCGTTCCTGCACTTCTTCGATGGTTTCAGAACTTCACACGAGATTCAGAAGATTGAAGTTATGGACTACGAAGACCTTAAAAAGCTCGTTGACTGGGATGCTCTTAAGGCATTCAAGGACAATGCGCTCAATCCTGAGCATCCTGTTCTCAGAGGTACTGCTCAGAACGGCGATATCTATTTCCAGGGCAGAGAGGCTTCAAACAAGTTCTATGACGCTATCCCGGATATCGTAAACGAATACATGATTGAGATTTCAAAGATTACAGGCAGAGATTACAAGCCGTTCAACTACTACGGCGACCCGGAGGCAACAAGAGTTATCGTTGCTATGGGCAGTGTCTGCGAAGCTGCTGAAGAAACAGTTGATTACCTCAACGCTAAGGGCGAAAAGGTTGGTGTTCTTGAAGTTCACCTTTACAGACCTTTCTCACCGAAGTACTTCTTCAATGTAATTCCTAAGACAGTAGAAAAGATTGCTGTTCTTGACAGAACAAAGGAGCCGGGTTCACTCGGTGAGCCGCTGTTCCTCGACATCTGCAATGTATATAAGGACTGCGCAAACGCTCCGAAGATCGTTGGCGGACGTTTCGGTCTTGGTTCAAAGGATACAACACCGACTCAGATTGTTGCTGTATTTGACAACCTCAAGGCAGATGAGCCTAAGACAAACTTCACGATCGGTATTGTCGATGACGTTACAAATCTTTCATTGCCGCTCGGAAAAACAGTTGACTGCGCTCCTGAAGGAACAACCTGCTGTAAGTTCTGGGGCTTCGGTTCAGACGGTACAGTCGGCGCTAACAAGGACGCTATCAAGATTATCGGTGACAATACAGACTTGTATGCTCAGGCTTACTTTGATTACGACTCAAAGAAATCAGGCGGTGTAACAATGTCTCACTTGAGATTCGGCAAGAAGCCTATCAAGTCTACATACCTGCTTGATTCTGCCGACTATATTGCATGTCACAAGCCGGCTTATGTTCATCAGTATGATATTCTCGAAGGATTAAAGCCCGGCGGCACATTCCTTCTCAACTGCGTATGGTCTGACGAAGAGCTGGACAAGAACCTCCCTGCTAACGTAAAGAGATACATCGCAGAAAACGATATTAACTTCTACACAATCAACGCTGTTGATGTTGCTGTAAAGGTTGGTCTCGGACCTACAAGAATTAACATGGTTACTCAGAGTGCGTTCTTCAAGCTCTCTAACGTTATTCCGTTTGATGAGGCTGTTGGTTATATCAAGGCTGCTATCAAGAAGACATACGGCAAGAAGGGTGACGAAATCGTTAAGATGAACTGTGACGCTGTTGACGGCGCAATCGACGCACTTCATAAGGTTGACGTTCCGGCATCATGGAAGGATGCTGTTGACGCACCGGCTGAAGACGCAGGCAAGCCGAAGTTCATCACAAGCATCGTTGAGCCTGTTAACGCACAGCGCGGTAACAAGCTGCCCGTAAGCACATTTGCAGGTATCGAAGACGGTACATTTGAGACAGGTACATCACGCTATGAGAAGCGCGGCGTTGCCGTTTTGGTTCCTGAATGGGAAATCGGCAACTGTATCCAGTGTAACCAGTGTTCGGCAGTATGTCCTCACGCTGCTATCCGTCCTGTTCTGCTGACAGAAGAGGAAGTTGCAGCTGCACCGGAAGGCTTTGAGGCTAAGCCCGCTATGGGTCCGGAATTTAAGGATAAGGGCATTCAGTTCAGAATGCAGGTATCTCCTCTTGACTGTCTGGGCTGCGGCGTTTGTGCAAACGTATGTCCGTCCAAGAACAAGGCTCTTGTTATGAAGCCGATTGACGACGTTCTCGCAAAGGGCGAGGCTGCTAACTGGGATTACGCTATGTCAGTTCCCAACAAGGCTGATCTCGTTGATACAAAGAAGAGCATTAAGAACTCACAGTTCGCTATGCCTTATCTTGAGTTCTCAGGCGCATGCGCAGGCTGCGGTGAGACACCGTATATCAAGCTCATCACTCAGTTGTTCGGCGACAGAATGATGGTTGCAAACGCTACAGGCTGTACATCAATCTGGGGCGGTTCTGCTCCTTCAATGCCGTACTGCAAGGACGAAAACGGCAGAGGTCCGGCTTGGGCTAACTCACTCTTTGAGGATAACGCTGAGTTCGGTCTTGGTATGGTTACAGCCAACAAGAAGATCAGAGAAACTCTCGTAAGCCGCATGAACGAGGCTATGGACGCTGTTTCACCTGAACTCCAGGCTGCATTTAAGGAATGGATCGAGGGCAAGGACAACGCAGACGCTTCAAAGGCTGCTGCACGCAAGATAGAAGCTCTTATCAAAGACGCTGACACATCAAATCCTGCTGTTAAGGACATCGCTGACAGAACAGACTTCCTCGTTAAGCGTTCACAGTGGGTATTCGGCGGTGACGGCTGGGCATACGATATCGGTTACGGCGGTCTTGACCACGTAATCGCATCAGACCAGGATATCAATATCTTCGTTGTTGATACAGAGGTTTACTCAAACACAGGCGGTCAGGCTTCAAAGGCTACACCTACTGCTGCAATAGCTAAGTTTGCCGCTGCAGGTAAGAGAGTTAAGAAGAAGGATCTCGGTATGATTGCTACAACATACGGCTATGTATATGTTGCACAGATTGCTCTTGGCGCAAACATGCAGCAGGCTCTCACAGCAATCAAAGAGGCTGAGGCTTATCCGGGTCCGTCACTCGTAATCGCTTACGCTCCGTGTATCAACCACGGTATCAAGGCAAGAGGCGGTATGGGTAACTCAATCGCAGAGGAGAAGAAGGCTGTTGAAGCAGGCTACTGGCACCTCTGGAGATTCAACCCGGCTGCACCGGAAGGTACAAATCCGTTCACATTGGATTCTAAGGCTCCAACAGGCAGCATTCAGGAATTCATGAAGGGCGAGAACAGATACCTCCAGCTCCTGAGAGCGTTCCCGGACGAGGCACAGGGCTTGTTTGACAAGGCTGAAAAAGACCTGACTGACAGATATAATGTATATCTCAGAAAGGCTGCCGAGAAGTTTGGCGAATAATTCTTTTTGAATAATATTACAGGGCGACCGCATTTGCGGCCGCCCTTGTTTTTTTATAAATTGTAGTTTGTCGGGGAGTTCGCCCCGCCCGGTTGCGCTATGTTGCACAATTAATGCATGACAGTTACACTGTAGGGGCGGCATAATACCGCCCATGCAATGGGCGGTAATGCAAACTGCGGTAGGTGAGCTGTGAAACAGC
>OIXH01005188.1_pt1 | contig 9988 bp, 10 predicted proteins | sample 1587741 | NCBI WGS metagenome assembly OIXH01 (sample SAMEA3888916, study PRJEB22519) | human gut metagenome | biome: human gut; feature: human-associated habitat; material: faeces | place: Denmark | collected 2011 | reverse complement strand
ACGGCATTAAGCCCCATAGGTTCACATTGTGTACCTATGGGGCTTATCCCGTGGCTTTCGTCTCTTTTTCCGTTCAGTCAAATTCCAAAGCGCTCTCGCCCTGCGGCAGCACCTCGCCGACGATGGCGCTCCACGGCGCGAAGGCGTGGAGCTTTTCGAGCAGCTCCTCCGCGTCCGCGCGGGGAAGCGACACGAGCAGTCCGCCCGAGGTCTGCGGGTCGGCGGCCAGGTCGAGCCTCGCGCGCTGTGCGCCGTCGAGCACGCGCAGGTGCGGCTTCACATAGTCGCGGTTGCGGTACGCGCCGCCCGGCACGATGCCCATGTCCGCCAGCTCCTCCGCCTGCGGCAGCAGCGGCAGCGCCGCGCCGTGCAGCCGGACGGTGACGCCCGAGCCGCTTGCCATCTCGTAGCTGTGCCCGAGCAGACCGAAGCCGGTCACGTCGGTGCAGGCGTGGACGCGGCTGACCTCGCGCACGGCCTGCGCGGCCTTCGCGTTGAGCGCCGCCATGCTCGCATACGCCGCGTCGCGGGCGCTGTCGTCCGCAAGCCCAGCCTTGAGCGCGGTGGTGATGACGCCGACGCCGAGCGCCTTGGTCAGCACGAGCACGTCGCCCGGCTGCGCGCCGATGTTCTTGAGGATGTGCTGCGGGTGGACGAAGCCGGTGACGCACAGACCGTATTTCGGCTCGTCGTCCTGAATGGTGTGCCCGCCGGCGATGACGCAGCCGGCCTCTACCGCCTTGTCGTGCCCGCCCTCCAAAATGGCGCGGACGGTATCGAGCGGAAGGCAGCTCGGCACGCAGAGCAGATTCATCGCCAGCTTCGGCACGCCGCCCATGGCGTACACGTCTGAGAGCGCGTTCGCTGCGGCGATCTGACCGAAGAGGTAGGGATCGTCCACGATGGGCGTGAAGAAGTCCACCGTTTCGATCACGGCCACATCGTCCGACACGCTGTAAACACAGGCGTCGTCGCTGCTGTCGTAGCCCACCAGCAGCCGCGGGTCAAACACATTAGGCAGACCCTCTAAAATTTTCGACAGGGCGCCCGGCCCCAGCTTTGCCGCTCAACCGGCGGCGGAGGTCATTTGCGTGAGCCGAAGCTCGCGGTTCTGATCCATTGCCGTCTGCCTCCTTTCCGTTGTGAAATGGTAAGGCTACACGGACGCCTTGGCCTGCTTGCGCACCAGCTCGGCAAAGGTGCGGGCGGGGGAGCTCATGGAGCTTTTTCGGCGTCGGGCCATGTAGATGCTGCGCCGCACGGGCGTTTCGTCCAGCTCGAATTGTAAGAGCTGTCCCGCCGCGACGGCCTCCTGCACCGCGAGTGCGGAGAGGATGGATACGCCCGTGCCCTCCGCGACCAGCCGCTGCAGCACGGTGGGGTCGGAGACGTAGGCCACGGTGTGGATGACCTGCGGATCGAGGCGGATCTCGCTGAGATAGTTGTCGATGACCTTCTGCGTGCCGCTCCCGCGCTCGCGGAAGAGGAACGGCTCGCGGAACAGCTCGCGCCCGAGCACGCCCTGCGTTTTCAGCGCCGCGAAGCGCGGCGTGTTCGGTGTGATGAGCACCAGACGGTCCTCGGCGATCGGCTCGTAGATGAGGTCCTGCCGGTCGTCGGCGCTGCCGACGAAGCCGAGGTGGATGTCGCCGTTGAGCAGCATCTGCTGCACCGCGGCGCTGTCGCCGCAGAGGAGCGTGCAGCGGCAGGCGGGATTCTCCCGGGCGAAGCGCGCCATGTAGCCCGGCAGAAGGCTCTGCGCCGGCACGGTGGAGGCGCCGAGCGTCAGCTCGAGCGCGCTGTCGACCGCGACGTCGAGCAGCAGGGCGCTGCATCGGCCGAGGATGTCCTGCGCGTAGCGGTAGACGCGCTTGCCCTCAAGCGTGAGCGTCAGCCGCCGCTTGGACTCGCGGTGGAAGAGCTTGAGATGCAGCAGCTCCTCCAGCGCGCGGACGTTGTCGCTCACCGTGGACTGGGCAAGGTAGAGCTTTTCCGCGGCGGCGGTGAAGCTGCCGGCGTCCACGACGGCGGAAAAGATCTCAAGCTGACGGAGATTCAGACGTTCCATCGCACGGCCTCCTTCTGTGGCTTTCTAATGTTATTGTAGAGAGCGCGGCGCGGTTTGTCAAATGCTTTCACGGAAAATTCGGCGGTTTCCATCGGAAAAAACGATGAAAATGCCGGACGGCCGGAAAAAGCCGTTTTCAAACCGTGCGCGGTGTGCTATGATGGTCGGGAAACAACGGACGGGAGGTGTGCGCATGATCTATCTTGACAACGCCGCGACCACGCTTCGCAAGCCGCCGCAGGTCATCGACGCGGTGGCGCGCGCGATGGGGAGCTTCGGCAACAGTGCCCGCGGCACGCACGAGGGTGCGCTGACCGCCTCGCGCACGATCTACGACACGCGCTGCAAGCTCGCGGCGCTCTTTGGCTGCCCGCGGCCCGACCATGTGGCGTTCACCGCCAACTCGACCGAGGCGCTGAACATCGCTATCAACGGGCTTGTCCGCCCGGGCGACCATGTGCTCTCCACCGATCTGGAGCACAACTCCGTGCTCCGCCCGCTCTACCGTCTGCGCGACGAGCGCGGCGTGGCGCTGGACTTCGTTCCCGCAGACCGGCAGGGGCGCATCGACTACGCGGACCTTGAGCGTCTGCTCCGTCCCGAGACCCGCGCCATCGTCTGCACCCACGCCTCGAACCTGACGGGCGACGCGGTGGACCTTGCCCGCGTGGGCGCGCTTGCGCACGCGCACGGCGTGCTGCTTGTGGTGGACGCCTCGCAGAGCGCGGGCGTGCTGCCCATCGACATGGAGCGGATGCACATCGACGTGCTCTGCTTCACGGGCCATAAATCCCTCATGGGGCCGCAGGGAACGGGCGGGCTGTGCCTGCGCGGCGACCCGGACATCCTGCCGTGGAAGGTCGGCGGGACGGGCGTGCAGACCTTCTCCGAGCGCCAGCCCGAGCAGCTGCCCGTGCGGCTCGAGGCGGGAACGCTCAACGGCCACGGCATCGCCGGATTGGACGCGGCGCTGGACTTCATCGCGGTGACCGGCATGGAGACCATCCGCGCGCACGAGACGGCGCTCATGCGCCGCTTCTATGAGGGCGTGCGGGACATCCCCGGCGTGACCGTCTACGGCGACTTCACGCACGAGCGCACGGCGGTCGTCGCGCTGAACATCGCGGACCTGGACTCCGGCGAGGTCGCCGACGCGCTCGCGGAGGACTACGGCATCGCCACGCGCTCGGGCGCGCACTGCGCGCCGCGGCTGCACCGTGCGCTCGGCACGGAGGGACAGGGCGCGGTGCGCTTCAGCTTCGGCTGGTACAACACCGAGGAGGAGACCGACGCGGCCATCCGCGCGGTGGAGGAGCTGGCGCGATGAGAGAGAGAAAGACGTGGCTGGTCGTGACCTTTCACACCACCGCCGCCGCCATCGGCATGGAGAAGCTCTGCGCGGCGCGCGGCCTTGCGGGGCGGCTCATTCCGGTGCCGCGCGCGCTGACCGCGGACTGCGGCATGGCATGGCGCGCCGAGATCGACAGGCGCGCCGCGCTCGAGGCACTTGCCGCCGGCGAGGGGCTGGAGGTCGAGGGCTTTTACGAGATGACGCTGTGAAAAAAAGACCCATAGGAAACAGGACGGTAATATCATCGGGAAAACCGATGATATTAACGCTTTCTTCGGATAAATCCATTTGCCATTTTTTGACGGAGACTTTATACTGTGTTCATCAATATCTTTCTCAAAGAATAACGAGAGAGAAAGAACAAGGAGTGGAGAGAAAATGAAAAAGATCCATTGGGGCGTCGTCCTCGCGGGCGTGGCCGTCGGCCTTGCCGCCCTCATTCTCACGGCGATGGGCAACCCCGCCAACATGGGCTTCTGTATCGCCTGCTTCCTGCGCGACACCGCGGGCGCCTGTGGCCTGCACAGCGCCGCCAAGGTGCAGTACGTCCGTCCGGAGATCATCGGCCTCGTGCTCGGCGCGTTCCTCATGAGCGTGGCGGGCAAGGAGTTCAAGGCCCGCGCCGGCTCGTCGCCCGCGCTGCGCTTTGTCATCGGCGCGTTCGTCGTCATCGGCGCGCTCGCCTTCCTCGGCTGCCCGCTGCGTATGGTGCTCCGTCTCGGCGGCGGCGACCTGAACGCGCTGGTCGGCCTTGTCGGATTTTTCATCGGCATCCTCATCGGCGTTGCCTGCCTCAAGCGCGGCTTCACGCTCAAGCGCTCCTACGAGGTCAGCGTCTCCGAGGGCAGCGTGCTGCCGACCGTGATGGCGGCGCTTTTGATCCTCGTGCTGACCGTACCCGCGCTGTTCAAGGCGTCCGAGGCCGGCCCCGGCTCCATGCACGCGCCGTTCTGGATCACGCTGATCGTCGCGCTCGTGGTCGGCGCGCTGGCGCAGAAGAGCCGCCTTTGCATGGTCGGCGGTCTGCGCGACGCCGTGATGCTGGGGGACTTCCACCTGCTCTACGGCTTCGCGGCGATTTTTGTCGTCACGCTCGTCGGCAATCTTGCCATGAATAGGTTCAACCTTGGCTTCGCGCTTCAGCCCATCGCCCACAGCGCCCACGTCTGGAACCTGCTGGGCATGGTGCTCGTCGGCTGGGGCAGCGTGCTGCTCGGCGGCTGCCCGCTGCGCCAGCTCATTCTGGCGGCGCAGGGCAACGGCGACAGCGCCGTGACCGTGTTCGGTATGATCGTCGGCGCGGCTCTCGCGCACAACTTCGGCCTCGCCGGCAACCCCGACAGCAAGAACGAGGCCGGTCAGCTTGTGGTCGGCGGCATCTCCACTGCGGGCAAGGTCGCCGTGCTCGTCGGCCTGGTCGTGCTGCTGGTGATCGCCCTGTGGAATATGCCCAAAAAGGAGGCGGCAAAATGATCGACGCAAGAGGCTACTCCTGCCCCATGCCTGTGGTGATGGTGCAGAACGAGGTCAAGAAGAACGCGCCCGACACGCTCGAGGTGCTGGTGGACAGCCAGACCTGCGTGGAGAACGTGACCCGCTTCGGCGAGAAGCAGGGCTACACCGTGTCCTGCGCGAGCGAGGGCGGGGACTTCCACCTGACGCTCAAGAAGTGAAAAGGGCGAGGGGAAGGTCAAGGACCTTCCCCTCGCTTTCTATTCTTCCTTCGGCGCGAGCACCGCGAGCAGCAGCCAGAGGTAGACGCCCGTGATGCAGCAGGCGACAGAGAAAAACGCCGTCACCGCGTAGCAGAGCAGCGCCGCGCCCGCGACCGCGCAGCGGTCGCTTTCCGCATGGCGGTACGCGCGCCAAAGCGCGAGCGCAAGCAGCGCGAGGAACGCAAGCAGCGCCAACGCGCCCTGATCGACGAGGACGCCGAGGTATTCGTTGTGCGCGCTCGTGACGGCGAAGTAGGTGGTCTCGCCGCCGCGCTGCCAGTAGAACGGCGGGACGTCGCGCAGGTACAGCGTCCCGCAGCCGCCGCCGAGCAGCGGGCGCTCCGCGATGAGCGGCAGGAGGGAGCGCCAGATCAGGAGCCGCGACGAGCCGAAGGTCAGATCGACGTCGCCGTGCAGCAGCCGGTGCAGCTCGGAGAGCGTGCCGCCGTCGCCGGGAAAGAACCAGATAAGGGCAAACGCCGCCGCGGTGAGCAGAAGCGTCAGCGCCCACATCGCCCGCCGCCGTCGCGGGAACAGCAGCGGCAGCCCGAGCACCGCCGTGACCGCGAGACCGAGCAGCGCGGCGGCGACGCGCAGCTGCCAGAGCGTCCACACCGTCAGCGCGAACGGTGCGAGCAGCCATTTGGACCAACCGCGCACAAGCGCCGCCGCCATCGCCGCGGCGCAGAGCGCGAGGAGGAAGGCGGTGAAGTCGATGTTGCCGGCGGCGCCGGCGTAGAAGCCGGAGTAGGCGACGTCGCCGTCGAAGTAGTTCAGCCCTGCGGGGTAGAGCCAAAGGGGATTCCGCCCCGTGAGCTGGACGAGCACGAGAAGATCGCACAGCGCGGCGGAGGCCGCCGCGGCATAGAGCAGCCGGCGGTCAGGCCGCAGGTGCCGCGCGAGGAGCAGAAAGACGGCAGCGTAGAGCGCGGCGGTCAGAAGTCCGTCCCGGCGCGTGCCGCCGAGCAGCACCGCCGTGCCGTAGGGCGAGAGTGCCGCGCTGAGCGTGGTGAGCGCGAGATAGGCGAGCGCGGCAAGGCACATCGGCTCGCGCCAGCGGACGGCCTTCCACGCGCCGAGCGCCGTCATCGCGAGGATGTAGCCCAGCGAGAGCAGCAGAAAGGCGCGGTACTTGCCCTCCATCATGCGCTCGTAGCCGCCGAGGGGAAGAAAGAGCGCGTAGACCGTGAGCAGGGCAAGGGCATAGAGATAGGAAATGCGTCTGCACAGCGCCATGACGTTTGCCCTCCTTCCGAAACGTTTTCTTCAGTATAAAATTTTGGGAACTTTTTGTCAATTTTTTGCGTCTAAGCTATCAAACGCTTGACATAATACGTCCCGGTTCGGTACAATAAGATAATAAAGAGAAGATAAGGAGGGCTTTTCCATGGAAGGTCGTCGTGTGAATCACAGTGCGCCGAAGCGCAACCCGCTGTATGTGATGTTTTTGTGCCTGGTCGCAGCGGTGTTCGTGCTGCTGATCGTGGTGATCGTGCTGGGCGCGAAGCTCGGCGCGGCGCAGAAGGCGGCGAAGGGCGCCGAGACGCAGATCGAGGAGCTGCAGGAGCAGGTCAAGAAGCTGGAGGAAGAAAAAAAGGCCGCGAATGAGCCGGACGAAAAGCTCCCCGGCGAGGATACGCCCGCGGTCGATCCGAACGAGACGAAGGAGCCGGATACGAGCGTGAGCGACAGCAAGAGGAAGGTCGGCTGGCTGGACCTCACGGGTCACAGCGAGGTCACGGTGCTGCCCAAGAAGGTGTTCAATGAGTATGTGTCCTACTACACCACCGCCGGTGTGAACCTGCGCAGCGGCCCGAGCACGAGCTACGGCAAGGTCCAGCTCGTCGACCGGGGCACAAAGGTCAAGGCTGCGGCGAAGGAGGGCAACTGGACCTTCGTTTCCGTCGGCAGCAAGTTCGGCTGGATCAGCTCGGATTATCTTTCCACCAAGCCGCCGGTCGAGGTGACCTCCGGCAGCCTGAGCCGCACCTGAAGAGAATGGGAGAAAAGCGTTCCGCGGGAGCGGAACGCTTTTTTGCGTCAGTCTCTGCCGCAGCCGCCCTTGCCGCTCAGTGAGCAGGAGGACTGAAAGCCGCAGGCGTTGCATTTGTTGTTCGGGTCACGGGCGACCGTGCCGCCCAAAAAGGCGAGCGCCGCTTCCTCCGGCGTGCCGGAGAAGGTGGGGAAGAGCAGAATGCCCGCTGTGGCGGTCTCGAGCCGCTCGTCTCCGGGCAGCGCGCCGCAGACGAGTGCGTCCACGCCGTACGGCTCGAGCTGGGCGACTGCGGCAGCGGCGCCCTCACCCGCGCGGGGGACGAAGAAGCGGCGGACGATGCGGCCGTGATCGTCCTCAAAAAACTGGAAGCCCTCGATGCCGGACAGGGTCTCGGCGGTCCGGTCGTTGGATACGGGAACGGCGATGCGCATGGCGGGAGTCCTCCTTTATCGTTTGAACTGCTCGGCGGCGCGGATGCAGCGCAGAAGATCGTCGAGCGTGTGGGTGTAGTCGATGTGGCTGCGGGCCTTGGCCTCGTCGCGCGGGACAGCCAGACGGTTGATGCTGAAAATGGCGCTGACGCCGGCGTCGTAGGCTCCGTAGGCGTCGTCGCCCACATCGCCGACGATGGCAAAAACGGGCACGCCCCGCGCGTGAGCGCGGCGCGCCACGCCGCCCACGACCTTGCCGTGGGTGCTCTGCGCGTCAATGCGGCCCTCGCCGGTGATGACGAGGTCGGCGTCCGTGAGCAGGGCGTCGAAGCCGACCACGTCGAGTACGACCTCGATGCCGCGGCGCAGCTCCGCGCCCAGCAGGGCGACGCAGCCCGCGCCGAACGCGCCCGCCGCGCCGGCTCCGGGGAGCATGGCGACCGAGGCGTTCAGCTCGCGGCGGAAGGTCTTGTCCAGTGTGCGGAGCTGACGGTCCAGCTCGCGCACGGCGGCCTCGTCCGCGCCCTTCTGCGGCGCGAAAATGTGCGCCGCGCCGCTATGGCCGTGCATGGGATTGGTGATGTCGCACATGGCGATCACGCGCACACCGTGAAGCCTTTCGCGCGCGGCGGAGGCGTCGATGTGCGCGATGCGGTCGAGCGTCGCGCCGACGGGAACGAAGGATGTGCCTCCCGCGTCCGTGAAGCGGACGCCCAGCGCCGCGGCGCAGCCGCAGCCGCCGTCGTTCGTGGCGCTGCCGCCGAGGCCGAGCACGATGCGCCGCGCGCCGCGCGCAAGCGCGTCGGCGATGAGCTGTCCGACGCCGTAGGTCGTGGTGACGCAGGGGTTTTTGCGCCCCGCGACGAGCGGGAGTCCCGCCGCCGCGGCCATTTCAATGACCGCCGTGCCGTCTGGCAGCAGACCGTAGGCTGCGTCGATCGGCTCGCCGTAGGGGCCCTGCACGCCGGAGACGGGCACGCGCTCGCCGCCGCAGGAATCGAGGAAGCAATCCACCGTCCCCTCGCCGCCGTCCGCCACGTTCAGCGCGCGGACCTCGCAGGCGGGGAAGAAGAGCGGGATACGCTCGCGCGCGATGGCGCAGATGTCGCGGCTCGGCAGCGAGCCCTTGAAGGAATCGGAGATCACGATGCACTTTTTCATGCCCTTTGCCTCCCGTGCGGGTGTTTCTCCTATAGTATATGCAAGCCGCGCGCAGGATGCAAGTCCTTTCCGCCGCAGCGGTAGGAGGAAGAAAACTGCACCTTGCCATATTGCACAAAATATAGCGATGAAATTGTGCGGATTTGCAGATATTTACCTCTTGACTTTAAAGCTCTAAAGGAATATACTCCGAACATCAAATGAGTTTGCCCCACGGGGCGGACGGAAGGGAGATCCGCAATGCTGAGCCGCTATTCCTTTTTCATTTTCGCGTCCCGCTTTGCGGGCCGCTATTTCGGCACGCCCTCCCGGAGCCGTCGATGAGAAGAAAACGCATTTGCACAGGAATGTGAGCAAAGCGGTTTCGTCCGACGGACGGGACCGCTCTTTAATTTGTTCAAATGAAAAGGAGAAGTACCATGAAAAAGAAACTGATCGCCATGCTGCTTTCCGCAGCGATGTGTCTCAGCCTCGCCGCCTGCGGCCAGAAGGCTGACACCCCCGATACCACCGATCCCGCCGAGCCGAGCGGCGACGCCGCGACCTACACCGTCGGCATCTGCCAGCTCGTGCAGCACGAGGCGCTTGACGCCGCGACGCAGGGCTTTATTGACGCGCTGAACGAGGCGCTGCCCGGTCAGGTCAAGATTGAGGAGAAGAACGCCTCCGGCGATTCCAACAGCTGTGCCACCATCGTCAACGGCTTTGTCTCCGAGGGCGTGGACCTCATCATGGCGAACGCGACCGCCGCGCTGCAGGCAGCGGCCTCCGCGACGAGCGACATCCCCGTTCTCGGCACCTCCATCACCGCCTACGGCGTGGCGCTGGACATTGACGATTTCTCCGGCACCGTCGGCGGCAACGTCTCCGGCACGAGTGATCTGGCCGACCTGAGCAAGCAGGCGGACATGATCACCGAGTGGTTCCCCGAGACGCAGAAGGTCGGTCTGCTGTTCTGCTCCGGCGAGCCGAACTCCCGCTATCAGATCGAGGAGGTCGCCAAGAACCTGTCCGCCAAGGGCATTGAGACCAAGGAATTTGCCTTCACCGACACCAACGACGTTTCCTCTGTTACGCAGGCTGCCTGCGACTGGGCCGATGTGATCTATGTTCCCACCGATAACATCGCCGCCTCCAACACCGAGGCGATCGCCAACGTCACCGTTCCCGCCAAGACCCCGGTCATCGCCGGTGAGGAGGGCATCTGCAAGGGCTGCGGTGTGGCGACCCTGTCCATCAGCTACTACGATCTCGGCATGACCACCG
>OIXH01005186.1_pt1 | contig 9992 bp, 11 predicted proteins | sample 1587741 | NCBI WGS metagenome assembly OIXH01 (sample SAMEA3888916, study PRJEB22519) | human gut metagenome | biome: human gut; feature: human-associated habitat; material: faeces | place: Denmark | collected 2011 | reverse complement strand
CCAGTTGATCTTTTCTCATAAGCTTGGCGACGCTCCCCATCTGCACAAGGAGATCGAGATCATCTATGTGGCGGAAGGGGAGGCCGTGGCCCACGCAGACCGAAACTGTGAAAGCATCTGTAAGGATTCGCTGTTCATCAGCTTTCCCAATCAGATTCACTTTTACGAGTCCTGCCATCCCGGTGAGTACTATATTCTGATTGTCCGACCGGAGCTGTTCTTCGGGCTGAGCAGCACCTTCCGGGATTACATCCCGGAACACAACACGTTCGCGGAGGCGCAGGAACTGTTCCCGTATATTCATCAGGCTTTTTCGGCGGAAGGGGAATACCGGGACACCATGATTGCCGGGAGCCTTTCCATGATGATGTGCCGTCTGCTGCCCCAGCTTTCCCTGCGCAAAAAGCTGGAGAGCGGCAATTCCACGCTGCACAGCATTCTGGAGTACTGCAGCCGCAATGCCTCCGGGCCGCTGGAATTGGAAACTGTGGCGGAAGAAATGCATTTGAGCCGGTTCTACGTTTCCAGACTCTTGAGCCGGGAACTGCGCATGGGGTTCAGCGAGTATGTCAACCTGCTGCGGGTCAACCGGGCCTGCGACCTTCTGAACGATACCGATAAAAAAATAGCCGACATCTCGGAAGATGCCGGCTTTTCGACGATCCGTTCCTTCAATCGCGCTTTTGCGCGGCATATGAACATGACGCCGATTCAGTACCGTAAAATGCTCAGAGAGGCTCAGGCCAAAGACTTGAGGTAGTTGATGCTCATTTCAGCGCATTCCATGGGCGTCTTGTCCATGCTGGGCTGATCCTGCTCCACAACGACCCATTCCGCGCCCGCATCCTTGGCAGCAGCCAGAATGGCGGGAAAGTCCTGCTTGCCATAGCCGACGGGACGGAATTCGAACTTGTTGGATTCTTCTTCCTTCTTGTCGTCGTCAATGCCGATCAGAGCGTACATATGCTCGCTCTTTTCGCCGGAGAAGTCCTTCAGATGCACAATGTGAGCGCGGCCGGTGTACTTGCGCAGGTAGGCGCCGGGGTCTTCCCCGGCCACCTTGACCCAGCAGGTGTCCACTTCGGTCTCCAGAATATCAGCGGGAACTTCCTTATAAAGGATGTCCAGCGCGTATTCGCCGTTCAGCTTCACAAATTCGAAGTCGTGGTTGTGGTAGCACAGCTGCATTCCCAGTTCCTTCGCTTTCTTGCCCAGCAGCTTCGCGCCGTCGATGACTTCCTGGAACTTGGGCTGGCCGGGACGGTATTCCTCGGTCAGATAGGGGATCACGACAAATTTGCAGCCGATATCGGCATACACCTTCAGCACGCCGTCGGGATCGTTCATCATATCCACAAAGGGAACGTGGGCAGACAGGGGAATGAGGCCGATCTCTTTGCATAGGTTCCGAACTTCTTCCGCGCCGTGGCCGAACAGACCGGCAAACTCAACCGCGTCATAGCCCAGTGCCTTTACCTTGCGCAGGGTGCCTTCAAAATCCTTTTCCAGATCCTCACGGACGGAATAGAGTTGCAGACCAATGGGAAAATTCATAGCGATTTCTCCTTTTTACAGGGCGATCAGATTTCGGGGATGTTGATCTCCACTTCGTGGCCGATCTCGTTGGATTTGAAGATACCGTCGATGATGGCCTGATTGTAGAGGATCTGGCTGGTGGGCACGGGAGCCTTGCCGCCGGTGATGATGGCGTCCAGGAAGGAACGGATCTTCTTGTCCCACAGGTCGCTCTTGTCCTCGATCAGAGGAATGGTGGTCTCCACAGGGGCGCCGGCCACATCGCGGTACAGGGTCATGGGCTTGTTGAAGCTGCCGTTCCAGCACTCGGTGGAGGGAATGCGCAGGCCGCCCTTGGTGCCCAGAATCAGGGTATCGCCGGTGGTGTCCATGTGCATATACCAGGAAATGCGGAAGTCCACGATCACATCGCCGTCCAGACGGATGTAAGCGGAAGCAAAGTCATCCACGGAGAACTTCTTGGCGCACTCGGGCTTGCCCACAGCGGCGTAAGCTTCGGGGGTCTTGCCGCCGAAGTCGCTGGCGCGGCCGGTGACGGTCAGGGGCTTGGGATAGCCGATGGCGTTCAGCACCATATCCAGCGCGTAGCAGCCAATGTCGCCCACAGCGCCAATGCCGGCCTTGTCGTTTTCGATGAAGGTCTCGGACCAGCTGACCGGGATGCCGTGACGGCGGCCGCCGCCGGTCTGGATGTAGTACACGCGGCCCAGTTCGCCGGACTCGACGATCTTCTTGATCATCTTCATGTTGGCGTCCAGACGGGGCTGGAAGCCGATGGACAGGATCTTGCCGCTGGCCTTCTCCGCCTTGCGGATGGCGACGGCTTCCTCGATGGTGACGCACATGGGCTTCTCCAGCAGGACGTTGACGCCTTTTTCCAGGGCGTAGATGGCGCAGGGCGCATGCTGGCAGTTGTAGGTGCAGATGCTGACGGCGTCCAGATCGGGCTCGTTGTCCAGCATCTCCTTATGGCTGTTGTAAAGGTGCACGCCCTTCACGCCGAATCTCTCGAAGAACGCCTCGGCCTTGCCGGGAACCAGGTCCGCGCCGGCCACGATTTCCACATCGGGCTGCTTCAGGTAATTGACGATATGGGCCTCCGCGATCCAGCCGGTGCCGATGATGCCGATTTTCACCTTTTTATTGGCGTCCACCGGGCCGCCTTCGTGATGTCTTTCCATGAAGCGGTTCAGAATGTCGCTCATTGGGGTCACTCCTTCTTTGTTTTTTGAAAATATATCGAAGCGGCGTCAGCTTCTTTAAGTATTCGCGGCTCATTTTTGCACATTCCAGGGAGTTCTTCTCCATAGAGGGCTGGTCCTGTTCCACCACGACCCAGCTGCTCCCCGCCTCCTCGGCGGCCTTGAGGATTTCCGGGAAATCCTGCATCCCGTAGCCCACCGGGCGGAATTCAAAAATGCTCTGGCCCTCGGCCTTCTTGTCGATGCCGATGAGCTCATAGAAGGGGCCGTCGCTTTCGGCGTCCCGGTCGCTCATGTAAAAGTCCTTGAGATGGACCACCGGCGCGCGGCCCGCGTACTTCCGGATGTACGCCGCCGGGTCCTCCCCCGCCACGTTGACCCAGCAGGTGTCGATCTCCGTCTGGAGCAGGTCTGCGGGGATCACGCGGTAGAGCATATCCAAAGCGTACTCGCCGTCGATTTTCTTGAATTCAAAATCGTGATTGTGGTAGAGCATGGTCATGCCCTTTTCCTTGGCGACGCCAGCCAGCATCCGGATGTCCTCCACAGTCTGGGCAAACCGGTCGGTGCCGGGGCGCAGCTCCTCGGGAAGATAGGGAACCGCCACATATTTGCAGCCGATGGAAGCGTATCCGGCCAGAACCCCGTCCGGGTCCGCCAGCATATCCGCCAGAGGAACATGCGCAGAGATGGGAGTCAGCCCCGCCTTTTCCGCCGCGGCCTTCACCTCAGCGTAGCTGTATCCGTAAAGCCCGGCCAGCTCCACGCCGTCATAGCCCATTTCTTTGATCTGCCGGAAGGTGCCCTCCAGGTCCTTTTCCGCAAAGTCCCGGACAGAATATACTTGCAGCGCAACTGGAAATTTCATCACACATTTCTCCTTTTGTTGGAAATGTAACCGTTTACATGCTCATTATACCCGATTGCCCCAGGATTGTCAACTTCCAATTATGCCAGACATTTCCGTGATTTTTTGTGCGATTCGCATAAACTCCCAAACAAAACCCCGCCGCAGCAGAACCCAAAAGGCTCCGCCGCAGCGGGATTCCGTCAAAAGAAGCGCCGGTTGTTCCCTCACCCCAGCCGGTGGATGCAGTGGGTGGGACACCCCTCCACGCAGGCCCCGCACTTGGTGCATTTTTCGTGGTCCACCGAAGCGTGGTTGTCCTTGACGTGGATGGCGTCGTTGGGACACAGCCGTTCGCACTTCCGGCAGGCGATGCAGCCGTTTTTGCAGATGGCGATGGTGGCCTTGGTGTTGAACACGCTGGAGCAGATGACCTCCACCGTCTGATCCTCGGCAAAGGTCTCGATGAGGTGGTTGGGGCAGGCCTTGACGCAGAGCCCGCAGCCGGTGCAGAGGGCCCGGTCCACCACAGCCACCCCGTCCTTCACGGAGATAGCCCTGTAGGGACATACCTTGGCGCAGTCCCCGAAGCCCAGACATCCCGAGGTGCAGGCGCTGCGGCCGCTGTACAGGGTGTCGCAGGCGGCGCAGGTGGGCTCGCCGGTGTAAATGTACTTGTTGGAGGTGACATTGCAGTTGCCGTTGCACCGGACGGTGGCCTTTTTGGGCGTCACCGCCTCAGCCGCCACGCCCATAATGGCGCTGACCTTCTCGGCCACGGCCTGACCGCCGGGGATGCAGGCGTTGGTTTTCGCCCCCTTGGCCACGGCCTCGGCGTAGGCGTCGCAGCCCGCGTACCCGCAGGCGCCGCAGTTGGCCCCGGGAAGGACCTCCCGGACCTGGACGGCGCGCTCGTCCTGCTTCACCGCAAAGACCCGGGAAAACACCGTCAGCAGGACCCCCGCCAGCAGCCCCAGCCCCGCAAAAAGCAAGATCGGAACCAGATATTCCATTTCATTCCATCCTTTCCGGCTCAGCCAAAGAGATTTTCCACGATGCCGCCGAAGCCCATAAAGGAGGCCGCGACGATCCCGGCCGCCACCAGCGCCGCCGGAACGCCCTTGAACATCTTGGGCACGTCAGCCCGGTCAATCCGCTCCCGGACGCCGGAAAACAGCAGCAGCGCCACCATGAACCCAAGCCCCGCTCCCAGGGCGTTGACCAGGGACTGGGCAAAGTTGTAATCCGAATCAATATTCAGGATGGTCACGCCCAGCACGGCGCAGTTGGTGGTGATCAGGGGCAGATAAATACCCAGGGATTTGTAAAGGGGCGGCATGAACCGCTTGATGAGGATTTCCACCAGCTGGACAAACAGGGCGATGATCAGGATAAAGGCCAGGGTCTTCAGATACCCCAGGTCCCAGGCCCCGCTTTCCGGAACCAGAATGTACCGGTAAATGGGCCAGGTCAGCGCCGTGGACATGACCATGACGAAGGTCACGGCGATGCTCATGCCCAGAGCCGAGCTGGTCTTTTTGGAAACGCCGATGAAGGGACAGATGCCCATGAACTTGGACAGCACGAAGTTGTCCACCAGCACGGCGCTGAAAAGGATGATGAGATATTCCTTCATTTACTTTTCCTCCCCTTCCCCGGCGCAGCAGCCGCCGGAGCAGCCGTGACAGTTCTGGCAGCCCATCTTTTTCCTGGAGATCTGGTAGTGGCTCAGCCGGTTGACCACCGCCACCAGCAGCCCGAAGACCATAAAGCCTCCCGCCGGCATGACAAAGAGCTTGATGGGCTGTAAGACCCCGAAGGTCAGGTCGATGCCGAACCAGCTCCCGGAGCCCAGAATCTCCCGGATGGAGCCCATGAGCACCAGCGCCAGGGTAAAGCCCAGCCCCATGCCCAGAGCGTCCGCCGCCGAGCGCCCCACGGAGTTTTTGCTGGCAAAGGCTTCCGCCCGCCCCAGAATGATGCAGTTCACCGTGATTAGGGAGAGGAACACCCCCAAAGTGCTGTACAGCTCCGGAACATACACCTGCAACAGAAAGCTCACCAGGGTCACGAACCCCGCGATAATGACGATATACGCCGGAAGCCGCACCTGGTCCGGAATCAGCTTTTTCAGAAGCGAGATCACTACGCAGGACCCCAGCAGCACAAAGGTGGTGGCGATTCCCATGCCCAGCCCGTTGACGGCCTGGGTGGTCATGGCCAGAGTCGGACAGGTGCCCAGCAGCATCACCAGCGTGGGATTTTCCTTAATCAGTCCCTTGGTAAATTCCTTGAACCAGCTCATTGTCCCAGCACCTCCCCTTTCAGTTCTTCAAAGAGTTCAAAGGCCCGTTTGGCCCCGTTGATCAACCCGTTGGAGGTCTTGGAGGCCCCAGCCACCACATCTACGGTAAAGCTGTCCGCCGTCTGCCCGCCGAAGCAGCTCAGATAGTCGGTGTCCTTGACCACCTTGTCGCCGATGCCCGGCGTTTCCTCCTGGGCAATGACGTGAACGCCCCGGAGGACACCGCCGTTGTCGAAGCCGTACATCACGGTCAACTCATGGTAGCCCTTGGTGGTCACAACAATGGCCATTCCCGTGCCGTTCTGGGCCTTGTAGACCGAGTGGAGGTCCTCGTCCTCCAAGGAAACGTCCACCTTTTTCAGCTCATCCGCCTCCGGAAGAGCCGTCGACGCGAATTCCGCCAGCTGCTCCGTGGAGTACCCGGCGTTGGCCAGCTCCGCCACTCCCGCCAGATTGTAGGTCAGAGCCAGCAGCGCGGAGATGATCAGGCAGATCACCACCAGCACAAAGGTAGGCCAGATCAGTTCCCAGGTCTTACGCATGCTTGGCCACCTTCTTTCCGCCAAAGGGCTTGTGTACGAACGCCTTGTCGATCTGGGGCGTCAGAATGTTCATCAGCAGAATGGCGAAGGAGACCCCCTCGGGATAGTTCCCGTACCGCCGGATCAGCACCGTGATAATGCCGCAGCCCAGGCCGAAGACCACCTTTCCCCAGTTGGTGGTGGGAGTGGTGGCGTAGTCGGTGGCCATGAAGATAGCCCCCAGCATCAGCCCGCCGGAGAGAATCTGGGCCATCGGGTCCATCCCCAGGGCCCCGCTGAACAGGAACACCGTCCCGATAAAGACCAGAGGCGTAATGGGCTTGATCACCCGGCGGACCACCAGGTAAATCCCGCCCAGAAGCAGCGCGGCGGCGCTGACCTCTCCCATGGCGCAGGAGCCCTTCACCCCCAGGAACATCTGGAGCAGGGAAGGTGTTGTCTCCCCCGCCGCCATCCGGACCAGGGGCGTGGCCGATGCCACGGCGTCCACGGCTTCATAGCCCAGGGGCACGCTTTTCTCCGTCATCATCCCGGAGAAGGACATAAGGAGCAGGATGCGGGCCGTCAGCGCCGGATTGGCGAAGTTCTGCCCGATGCCGCCGAAGAGCTGCTTGGCCACGGCAATGGCGAAAAAGCTGCCGATCATGGCCGCCCACAGCGGAATGGATACCGGCAGATTCATAGCCAGCAGCATCCCCGTGACCACGGCGCTTAGATCTCCGATGGTCTGGTCCCGCTTCATGACCAGCCGGCAGAGGTACTCGATGAGAACGCAGGAGCCCACGCAGACTGCCGTCACCAGCAGCACGCGCCACCCGAAGATCACCGCAGAGGCGATGATGCCGGGACATAGGGCGATGATCACGTCCAGCATGATCTTCCGGGTCGTCCGCCCGCTCCGGATGTGGGGCGAAGGAGATACGATATACGAATTCATGGAACTGTTTTCTCCCTTTCCTTATTTTTTGCGCCGCAGCAGGGCCTTGGCCAGCTGATTCTTCTGGGCCAGGTTCCGCTTGGCGGGACAGACGTAGGTGCAGCTGCCGCAGTTGATGCAGAGCCCCACCTTGAGCCGGGTCAGGGTCTCGATGTCCTCGATGTCATAGGCTTTTTCCAGGTTGGCGGGCATCAGGTTCACGGGACAGACGTCCACGCACCGGCCGCAGCGGATGCAGGCCGTGGTCCTGGGAGCCGCCGCCTCATGTCCGTCAAAGAGGACGATGGCGTTGTTGTTCTTGACGATGGGCGCGTCCAGATTTTCCATGGCCATGCCCATCATGGGCCCGCCCAGGATGACCTTTTTCACCCGCTCCTTGTCGATTCCGGCGAAATCCAGCAGATACTCCACCGAAGTGCCGATGGGGACCATGACGTTCATGGGATTCTCCACAAAATTGCCGTCGATGGTGACCCGCTTGTGGGTCAGGGGCATCCCCGTCCGGAGATAGCGGTTCAGATTGGCCACCGTGGTGACGTTCATGACCACCACGCCCTTGTCGGCGGGGAGCTCCCCCTCCTCCACGATGCGGCCGGTGGTGTTGTAGATGATGACCTTTTCCGCCCCCTGGGGGTAGATGCTTTTCAGCGCCTCCACCCGGATGTCGTCCCCCTGGATCTTCTGGTTCAGAAGGGCGATGGCCTGGGGCTTGTTGTCCTCGATGCCGATGAAGGCCCGCCGGATCCCCAGACACCGCATCACCGTCCGGACGCCTTCCAGAATATCGTCGGGGTGCTCCATCATTTCCCGATAGTCGGAGGTGATGTAGGGCTCGCATTCCGCGGCGTTGATGACCAGGGTGTCCAGCCGGTCCACGTCCTTGTACCCCAGCTTGATGTGGGTGGGGAATCCCGCGCCGCCTAAGCCCGCCAGGCCGGCGTCCCGGGCCGCCTTGACCAGGTCCGCCTGATTTTCGGCGGCATGGGGCCCGCAGTCCATGGGCGTCTGGAGCCCGTCGGTCTCAATGACCACCTTTTTGGCAGGAGCGCCTCCCATGGTCACGTAATCCTCCAGGGCCTTCACCGTGCCGGAGACCGAGCTGTGGACCGGCACCGCGAAGGCTTCCTCGCTGTCGCCGATGAGCTGGCCCACCTTCACCGTGTCCCCCACCTTCACCGTAGGGGTGCAGGGCTTTCCCATGTGCTGCTGCATGGGAATCCGGACCGTCCCCGGCAAGGGAACCTCCACGGTCCGGGCGTCTTGGGAATTCTTGAAGTGCAGCAGCTTCAATCCGTTGAGCTTGAGCATTTCATCCATCCTTTCCGGAATGTTTTTTATCGTTGATAGGAGCCGCGACCACCCGCTTCAAGGCAGGCATCACCGCCCGGAGAAGCGCCGCCGTCGCCCATCCCATGAGAGCGCCTGCGGCAAGCAGAACCGGTAAATAGTAAAAGACTGCGGCGTTTTTCAAAAGGACCGCCGCCGCGCAGAGCTGGCCGATGTTGTGGAAAACCGCCCCGGCCATGCTCACCGGGAAATACCGCCCGGCAAAGAGCCGCCGGGCCGCTGCCATGGCGCATAGGGAGAGGACCCCTCCCGCCAGGCTCAGGGCCCCGGCAGTGGCCCCCCGGGTCAGAAAAACGAACCCGGACTTGAGGACCGCGATCCCCCAGGCCTCCCCGGACCCCAGATAAAACAAACAGTACACCGTGACCAGATTGGAAAGCCCCAGCTTCACCCCCGGCGGCAGGACCGGCAGGGGCGGAACCATGCTTTCCGCCAGATTCAGCGCCATGGCCAGAGCCAGCAGCAGCCCCATGGAGGCCGCCCGCCGGGCAGCGGCCCGGACCCGTTCAACCCGCAATGGCGTCCGCCTCCCTTTCCTCCGGCGCGGAGATCACCGTCACCACGGTTTTCCGGGGCAGACAGGCCGCCGTCTCCCCCACCCGGGAGAGAGCCCCCGCCTTCTCGCAGATTTTGTCCGGACAGGTGGCGTCCACAAAGGCGATGGCCCCATTCTGCACCCGGAACCGCACCGTCGGGTCCTGCTCCAGGGCAAACTCCCCGTCCCGGCTCAGATCGGCCACCAGAACGGTCTCCCCGTCGTAGGTGATCCGCGCGGCGGCCCCTTTGGGCCGGGCTCCCCGCCAGAGCAGCAGTCCCCCAGCCAGAAGAAGGGCGGCGACCGCCCACCCGATTCGTTTTGCTTTCGCCATAGCGCCTCCTGCCGCCTCGTCAAGAGGCAAGGGTGTAACCGGAATTTTCCTTTAAAATAAAGCGTTCCCGCAAATCCTCGGAAATCAGGATCGTCCCGTCGTTTTTCACCGCGATAACGCTGAATTCGGAGCGGTTCAGGTTGTCCGCCGCCACCTCACTGCCCAGCATGTAAAGGGTGGTGGACAGATAATCCGCTGACCGCCGTGACGCTGAGCAGGTCCGTCTCCACCGGATACCCGGTGCGGGGGTCCAGAATGTGCTCGTACCGCTTTCCGTCCTCCTCAAAATGCCGCTCATACCCCCCGGAGGTGGCGATGATCCGCCCCTCCCCGGTGAGCACGCCGAAAATGTCGTTGGAGCCGCCCTTGGGGTCCCGCAGCCCGATCTGGAAGGGCGTCCCGTCGGA
>OIXH01005184.1_pt1 | contig 9995 bp, 9 predicted proteins | sample 1587741 | NCBI WGS metagenome assembly OIXH01 (sample SAMEA3888916, study PRJEB22519) | human gut metagenome | biome: human gut; feature: human-associated habitat; material: faeces | place: Denmark | collected 2011 | reverse complement strand
CCCCCCCGGCAACAGCTAAACGTCAAACGCTAAATGCTAAACGATAAAAAAGGATGGAACTCCCATGGAAAATGCACCGCACCGCACCGCAGAACAGATCAAAATCCTGCGCCTGCTGGCAAAGGAGTACCCCGGCATCCCGGCGGCAAGCGCCACGCTGGTCAGCCTCAACGCGCTCTGTAACCTCCCCAAAGGCACCGAGCATTTCATGAGCGATCTGCACGGCGAGGCGGAGGCGTTTGAGCATATTCTCAATAACTGCTCCGGCGTCATCCGGGAAAAGGTGGATAATATCTTCTACCGCACCATGTCGGAAAGTCAGCGCCGCAGCTTCTGCACACTGATCTACTACCCGGCGGAAAAGCTGGAGGAGGTGCGGCAGACCGGCGAGGCAACCGATGAGTGGTACCGGGTGACACTGTACAGGCTGGTCGATCTGGCGCGTTCGGTGGCGTCCAAATACTCCCGCGCCAAGGTGCGGGAAGCATTGCCGGAGGACTTCCAGTACATCATCGACGAGCTGCTCCACACCTCCGGCGAGGAGCACGACAAGCAGGCGTACTACCAGAACATCATCGGCACGGTGATCGAGGTGGGCATGGCGGGCGCGTTCATCGAGGCGCTCTGCCGCCTGATCAAGCGCATGGCGGTGGACAGACTGCACGTGGTCGGCGACATCTACGACCGCGGCGCACGCCCCGACCGCATTCTGGATATGCTCATGGAGCATCACCGGGTGGATATCCAGTGGGGCAACCATGACATTGTCTGGATGGGCGCGGCGGCGGGCAGTGCGGTCTGCGTGGCGACGGTGCTCAACTCGGCTTTGCAGTACAACACGCTTGCCATTGTGGAAAACACATACGGCATCAGCCTGCGCGACCTCATCGGGTTTGCGCAGGAGACCTACAAGGGCTGTACGTGGTTCATGCCGCGCTCGGAGGACGACGCCTACTACGTCAAGAACCGCATGGATACGCTCTCCAAGGCGCACAAGGCAATCGCCATCATCATGTTCAAGCTGGAGGGACAGCTCATCCGCCGGCACCCGGAGTACGGCATGGACGACCGGCTTCTCCTTGAGCACATTGATTACACCGCGCACACCGTGACCATAGACGGGCAGGTCTATCCGCTCAACGACGCGCATTTCCCGACGGTGGATCCCGCCGATCCCTACCGCCTGAGCGACGGCGAGGCAAGCCTCATGGCATCGCTGGTCGGCGCCTTCCGGCGCTCCCCTGCCCTGCGGCGGCATATCGAATTCCTGTACACCTGCGGCAGTCTTTACCGGGTATGCAACGGGAATCTCCTGTTCCACGGCTGTATTCCGCTGTGCGCGGACGGCAGCTTTGACACGGTACGCACCTTTGACGGGCAGAGCCTTGCCGGGCGCGCCTACATGGATTTCTGCGACCGCACCGCCCGCGCCGCCTTCTATGACGGCGGGCAGCACGAGCTGGATTTCATGTACTACCTCTGGTGCGGGCGGCAGTCGCCGCTGTTCGGGCGCTCCCGGATGACCACCTTTGAGCGCTATTTCGTCTCGGACTGCTCCGCATGGGAGGAGGTCAAAAACCCCTACTACGATCTTGTGGTGGAGTACCCCGCCGCCGCCGCTATCCTGCGGGAATTCGGGCTGAACGAGCGCTCCGCCCACATCATCAACGGGCACGTCCCGGTCCGCGCCGCCAAGGGGGAGCATCCCGTGCGCGCAGACGGCAGGTACATCCGCATCGACGGCGGTTTCTGCCGCGCCTACCACGACCGGACCGGCATTGCCGGCTACACGCTCATCTACTCCTCGCGCGGACTGCGGCTGGTGTCGCATTCCCCCTTTGGCGGGAAGGATGCCGCCATCCGGGAAAACCGCGATATTCTCGCCTCCTCGGACGTTGTGTTTGAAATGATGCCGCACCGGATGCTTGTGCGTGACACGGACGAGGGTGCCGCCCTGCTGGACCGTATGTCCGATCTGCGCGCTCTGCTGGATGCCTACCGCGAGGGTGTGGTGTCTCCGGACTGACGCAAGGAAAGCAATCAGAAACACATGAAACAGACAGCCAGCCGGGCGCAAACCCGGCAACCGAAACAGCAACAGAAACAGAAACAAAACCGGAGGTAACAGATACTATGATCGGCGAAACCATCAACGCACCCTATGCGGAAAAATTTACGGTATCCAATGTATTCTCATCCGACATGGTCGTCCAGAGGGGCGAGCACATCCGGGTGTGGGGCTTTGCAGACGCGTCCGAGAACGGGCACAAGGTGTCGGGCGAATTCATGGGAATGTTCGCGGAGGCACGGATTGAGAACGGCGCATGGACGCTGACCTTCGGCGCACGGCTGAATGCCTGCGCGGAGCAAGGCAACAGTATGCGCATTTACACCGACAGGACAGCGTTCGTGTTCGAGAACGTGCTGGTCGGCGATGTGTTCATGGTCATCGGGCAGTCCAACGTGGCATACTCCATGGCGGCGCACCGCGCGGCTGTGCCGGAGGCGGAGCGCGGCGGAGTCGGCTACGACGTTCCGTCCACGCCCATCCGCCTGCATTATAACTCGCTGACGCAGGAAACCGGCGTCACGCGCGGCACTGAGGAGGTCTGCGCCGAGCTGCGCAACCGGGAAACCTGGAAGCGTGCGGATGCCGCCGCCGTGCAGGACTTCTCCGCGCTGGGCTATCTGTTCGCCGCGGAGTATGCGCGGGCGACCGGCGTACCGGTCGGGGTGATCGAGATCGACGGAAACGGACAGCCGATCGGCGCCTTCCTGCCCAACAGCGTGGCGGAGGCGACCGGCAGCGACAAATGGTCGGAGCAGAAGGGCTACTACGTCACGTCCGGCTGCAACGGCGATGCGGCGCGGTATATGTACAACCACTATATGTACCCGTTTGAAAAGTACGCGATGGCAGGTCTTGTCTGGTATCAGGGCGAGAGCGACTGCGCGCCCGGACTTGCCGAGGTATTCCCGGACAAGCTGGCGGCGCTCATGACCTATATGCGCACCACGCACAATCCGGTCTCCCCGGACTTCCCCGTCTACCTCATCGAGTTCCCGCCCATCTTCCGTCAATCGGCAGTGTCTGTCATTCCCACCGGACAGACCTGGGCTTTCATGGATCTGGGACTGGTGCGCGGCACGCTCGGCTCGGTCACGCACCGCATCCCTGCCTGCCATGTCGTGTCCTCCGCCGACCTGTGGACGGACCGCACCTACTGGAACAGCCTGCACCCGAACTGCAAGTTTGAGCAGGCGCGCCGCGCCGCCGGCATTGCCGCCGCTGTCGCGGGAGTCGGCTCGCCCGAGGCGGCTGCCGGTCCCATTCTGGCATCGGCGGAACGGTCTGCGGACGGCAGGCAGGTGGTTCTGACCTACACCAACGTCGGCAGCGGACTGACCACCGCCGACGGCTCGGCTGATATCCTCGGCTTCGCCGGGATCCGCAGGAACCGGAACGGCACCCTGCACGTCCTGACCCCCCACTCGGTTACGCTTACGGCGCCCGACCGCATCACGCTGACCTTCGGCGTCAGCGTGGACGGCGTCGGCTACCACGTCCTTGCCGAAGAGGTGTTCGGCGAGAGCATCAATCTGACCTCCCCGTCCGGCGTGCCCGCCTGCGCGGACATCTGGCTGTTCGACTGACATGATCTACACCGTCACGCTGAACCCGGCACTGGACTATGTGCTGTCCGTGCCGGAGGCGGGGGACGAGCCTGCCTGCCGGGCGGACGCGGCGGCGCTCCTGCCGGGCGGCAAGGGCGTCAACGTCTCGCTCATGCTCCGGCGGCTGGAGGTGCCGTCCGTCCCGACGGGACTGTGTGCCGGAGTCACGGGGCGCTGCCTGCTGGACAGACTGACCGAGGCGGGGCTGGAGCCGGACTTCGTTCTGCTCAACCCGGATGCCGCGCCGGACGCCGGAACGCGCATCAACGTCAAGCTGCGCGAGGCGCGCCCCGGCGGCGTGCCCGCCCTGCGTGAGATCAACACGGCGGGGGCACCGGTCACGGCGGAGGCGCTGGAGGCGCTTGCCACACGGCTTGCCCGGCGCCTGCAACCGGACGATCTGCTGGTACTGGCGGGGAGCATCCCGCCGGGACTGGGCAGCGGCGCTTACGTACAGCTTCTGTCGCGCCTGTCTGCGGGTGCCGCGGGGCGCATGCGTGTCGCGGCGGACACGGCGGGTGCCGGTATGGCGGCGCTCCTGCCCCTGCGCCCGTGGCTGATAAAGCCCAACCGCGCCGAGCTGTCCGCGCTGTCCGGCATACAGGCTGACAGCGACAGTGCCGTCCTGCGGGCGGCACGGAATCTGCAGGCGGCGGGTGCCGGACACGTACTGGTCACGCTGGGGGCGGACGGTATGTTGCTGGTGCCCGCCCGGCGGGCAGGGGCGGACGGTCTTGGCGAGGACTGCCTGCGCATAGGCGCCGTACCCGGCAGGGCGCTGTCCTCGGCGGGAGCCGGCGACGCCTCGCTTGCCGGCTTTCTGGCGGCGTTGCGGCGGGGATGGAAGCCGGAAAACGCACTGCGCTTTGCCGCCGCCTGCGGCGCAGCCGCCGTCTTTTCGCCCGGCGGAATGGGCAGCCGTGCCGAGGCGGAACGTCTGTATGCGCTGACGGCGCTGGCAGGTCCGGCGGTGCGGCGTCTCCCGGCGCCGTAACGGCGCCCCTGCGGGCGTGCGCCAAGCAACAGGCTGCCCCCAAAAAACAATTCATTTGAGCGGAGGGACGGAGTATGCTGTCCAAGGTATACAGCGCGGGACTTTACGGCATTGACGGTTTTGTGGTAACGGTGGAGGTGGACGGGCAGCCGCGCCTGCCGGAATTTGAGCTGGTGGGACTGCCGGACGCCGCCGTCAAGGAGGCGAAAAACCGGGTGCGCACCGCCTGCGAGAACAGCGGCTACCGCTTCCCCGAGGCGGCACTGCTGGTCAATCTGGCGCCAGCCGACCGCCGCAAGGAAGGCTCCGGCTTTGATGCCGCCATTCTGGTGGGCATTCTGTCGGTGTCCGGCGTCATCCGCCGCGACTGCGACCTGTCCCGGCGCTGTTTCGTCGGGGAGCTGTCGCTCTCCGGGGAATTCCGGTTCGTGCGCGGCATCCTGCCCATGTGCGTGGCGGCGCGGGACGCGGGCATGACGGAATTCTATGCTCCCGCCGAAAATGCCGCCGAGGCGGCAGCCGTGGAGGGCATCACGGTCTACGGCGTGCAGAATATGCACCAGCTGACCGAGCATCTGTGCGGCCGTCAGCCGCTTACCCCGGTCAGCTGCCCCGACCTGTCCATGACCGGCGCCGACCTCTATGACGTGGATTTCTCCGACGTGCGCGGACAGCGCATGGCAAAGCGGGCGCTGGAGATTGCGGCGGCGGGCGGACACAACGTCCTGCTCATCGGACCGCCGGGAACCGGAAAATCCATGCTTGCCAAGCGCCTGCCCACCATCCTGCCGCCGCTCTCCTTCGCCGAGGCGATCGAAACGACCAAAATTCATTCGGTCGCCGGAACCCTGCCGGAGGGCGTCTCCCTCCTGCGTCGGCGCCCCTTCCGCTCGCCGCACCACACCATGTCCGCCGTATCGCTGATCGGCGGCGGCATCAACCCGACGCCGGGCGAGGTGTCCCTGGCGCACAACGGCGTGCTGTTCCTGGACGAGCTGCCGGAATTTCCCAAGCAGGTCACCGACGCACTGCGCCAGCCGCTGGAGGATCGGCGCGTCACCATCACGCGTGCCAACGGACGCGTGACCTTCCCCTGCACCTTCATGCTGGTCGCCGCCATGAACCCCTGCCGCTGCGGCTACTACGGCGACACACGCCACCGCTGTACCTGCAAGCCCGCTGACGTGCAGAAGTACGTCTCCCGCATCAGCGGTCCCATGCTGGACCGCATCGACATCCAGATCGAACTGCCCTCGCTCTCCTACGAGGAGCTTGCCGCGCGGGAACCGGACACCAACGAGACCTCCGCCGATGTGCGGGCACGCGTCTGCCGCGCCCGCGCCTATGCCGCCGCACGCATGAGCGGGGAGGACAGCGCGCGCATATTCTGTAATGCCCAGCTGGATTCCGCCTCCATCCGGCGCTACTGTGCCGCCACCCCCGCCGCCATGGAGCTTCTGCGCACGGCGTACACGTCGCTGGGGCTGTCCGCACGCGGCTATGACCGCGTCATGCGGGTGGCGCGCACGGTAGCCGACCTGGACGGCTCGGATCGTATTGAGGAACAGCACATCGCCGAGGCGATCCAGCTCAGAAGCCTGGACAAAAAATACTGGGGCGACAGGTAGTGTCTGCGCCGCCGCCCACGGAGGTTATAGGATACCATGACAACTCTTCTTTGCCGCCTGTTCCTGCGCGGGCGCGACCCGTCCACGCCCACCGGGCGCCGGGCATACGGCACCATGGCAGGCGCGGTCGGCATTGCACTGAATCTGCTGCTGGCGGCGGGAAAATTCATTGTCGGCGTTCTGAGCGGCGCCCTGTCCGTGCAGGCGGACGCCGTGAACAACCTGTCGGATGCCGGCTCGCAGATCATCTCGCTGGTTTCCTTCCGCATCGCCGCCCGCCCCGCCGACCGGGAGCATCCCTTCGGGCACGCGCGCATTGAGTACGTCGCGTCCATGATTGTTTCCTTTGCCATCCTACTGGTGGGCTGGGAGCTGCTGACCGGCTCGGTGCGCAAGATCCTGCACCCCGAACCGACCGCCTTCCGCTGGCTGTCCGTCATCGTGCTGGGCGTTTCGGCGCTGCAAATGCTGCTGAACCTCTACCTCACGCTTTTCGTCATCGGCGGCATCACCACGGCCACCGAATGGCGCAGCATCTACTGCACCACGGCAAAAAAGCTGCTGTACGCCTTCACCTTCCCCGTGTTCATGCTTACCTACGTGCCAATAGTGATAGAGTCTCTCTTCATCACGCCCGAGTGGACGCATATCGACCACACCCGCGCGCTGGACGTGCGCGACATCTGCACGGAGGGCAGACGCGCCGTTTAACATCGGTTTAAATCCTCTTTATACGTGTTTTAACCTCATGCTCCATAATAACATCGTCCTCAAGAGGGGACGATGTTATTTCTATCATCGGAGGTAATTTGAAATGAAACACAACATTCATAACTATATCGCAAAGACCGCTATCGACTACGCGCGCATCACTCCCGAGGAGGTCATCGACATCAGCATGCGCCAGGACGGCACGCTCGTCGAGGTCGATTTCGGCGCCGAATGGATGAACTACATCTGCTACGTCGATCTCAGCGGCGAGGTTTTCGGCTTCAGCTCCGAGCCTGCGCCCCTGACCGGCCTGGACTGTGCGGAGGACTCCGCCGGGATGACGATGACTGAGCTTGCCGCGCTGTTTCTTTTCATCTTCGCTTATGCGCACCATGGCCGCGCCTTTCTGCGTTGTCCTTATTGTTGACTTTTCTTATTCCGCTTTCTGGCGCAGGCGGGCGGAGCTTATGTACAGCGGTATCGCCGCAAGCTGCGCCGCGACGGACACAGCGATCATCGCCGGGATGCTCACGTCGTACAGCACGCCCATCAGCCAGCTTCCGAGGAACCAGAACGCGCCGAAGGAGCATTCAAATATGCCGTAGCCCGTGGCGCGGCTGGCCTTGGGCACCATGCTTGTGACGGCGGCCTTGAGTATCGACTCCTGCGCGCCCATGCCCACGCCCCACAGCGCCACGCCCAGAAGCAGCATCGGCCCGGAGTCGAACGCGAACACGAACACCGCAAACGGCGCGGAGATCAGCGTGGACCACACCAGCGCCCGCACGCCCTTCTTGTCATACATCAGCCCGAAGAACAGCGCCGCCACGGCGTCCACCAGCATCGCCCCCGCGTACAGCAGCGGCAGCGTTCCCGTCGAGACGAGCGCGCCCGTCTCCGAAAGGCCGGAGGCGAGGTGGGAATACGTGCGCGACACATGCATGATTATGATGGAATAGTCTATGAAGCCAAAGGCGAAAAGGCTTATCCCCGCGATGTAGAGGATGAACTCCTTCTTCATCCGGAAGGGGATGTACTCCTTCGGTTCCGGCTCAAAATGCTCGGGATTCGGGAATCGGCAGCGCGTCACGATAAGTAGGATGAGCGTCACCGCCCCCGGTATCGCCAGCACCGCAAAGCACGTGGAGTATATCTCAAACGTCGTTCCGTCGGTCTTGAACAGCATCACAAGGTACAGCAGCACCGGCCCGAGGAAAGCGCCTATCTGGTCAAGCACCTCCTGAATGCCGAAGCACTTGCCCACGCCCTCCTGCGAGGCGGCAAAGGACATGATCGTGTCCTTCGCCGGTTTTTTTATCGCCTTGCCCATGCGCTGCACGACCAGCAGCGCGCACGCCGCGACCCAGCCGTGCTCACCCACCAGCGCCAGCGCCGGAACCGCCGCGACGTCCAGCACATAGCCCGCTATCGTCATCGGCCAGTATTGCTTCGACTTATCCGTCAGCTTGCCGAAAACATAGCGCATCGAATAGCCGATAAGCTCGCCCAGACCGGAGATGAAGCCTATCGTCGCCGCCGACGCGCCCAGCAGCGAAAGATACGCGCCCCTTATGCTCGACGCGCCCTCGTGCGTCATGTCCGAAAACAGGCTCACAACGCCGAAGAGGATTATAAACAGCATCGCCTGTGAAAGCTTTTTCTTCTTTTCATTTTTCATCGTGCACACCGTCCTTCATTATTGCCGACATCTCGGGAAAATCTGCCTTGCTCTCCGCCTTGCAGCGCCTGTACAGCACATCCAGCACCCGCGCGAACTCCTCGCGCTCCGCGTCGGAGAGAGGCTGCGCCAGCCACTCGTAAAACGCCGTCTCTATCTGCGCCTTGGAGTTTTTCAGCGACTCCGCCTTCTCCGTGGCGTACAGCAGGCGGCTGCGCCCGTCGCCGGGGTTCTCGCGGCGCTCAAGATATCCCTTGGCCTCAAGATTCGCCGTCTGCCGCGCGACGGCCCCCTTATCCAGCCCCGTTATCCTGCACACGCCGGCCTGCGTGATGCCGGGGTTCTTGCGCGCGGCGTGCAGCACGTCGAATTCGCCCGCGCCGATGCCCTCCGCGCGCATCGTGCGCACGGCCTCGTCGACCTCCCTTTGCATTTCGGTTTGCGTCTGCATGGCGGTTATTTCAGGGGTAATATTTCGATCCAGTAGTCGTCGGGGTCGTTGATGAAGTAAAGCCCCATGTCGTGGTTTTCGTAACAGACGCAGCCCATGGCGCGGTGGTGCTCGCGCACGGCGTCGTAGTCGCCCGCCACGCGCATGCAGAGGTGGCTCTCGTTCTCGCCCAGCTCGTAGGGCGCGGCGGCGTGGTCGCGCAGCCAGGTGAGCTCCAGGCGGAAGGGGCTTTGTCCGTCGCCCAGATAGACCAGCGTGAACCCTCCGTCGGAGGCCTCTTTGCGGCCCGTTTCCCGCAGCCCGAGGGCCTTGTCGTAGAAGGCGATGCTGCGGTCGAGGTCCGTTACGTTGATGTTGAAATGGTCGAAACGACTTTTGATCTCCATAGATTCAGGTGTTTTTATACGGTACAAAAGTAATTTTTAATTTTTAATCTTTAATTTTTAACTCCGAATTTTATACCTTTGCACCACGAACGAAAAAATCCGAAAAAAAACGATAATCTTATGGGAAGAGCCTTTGAGTATCGCAAAGCGCGAAAAATGAAACGCTGGGGTCACATGGCCCGCACCTTCACCAAGTTGGGCAAAGAGATCGAGATCGCCGTCAAGGCCGGAGGTTCCGACCCGTCGGGCAACACCCGCCTGCGCATTCTGATTCAGAACGCCAAGGCCGAGAACATGCCCAAGGAGAACATCGAACGGGCCATCAAGCGCGCCACCGAGAAGGATGCCGCCGACTACAAGGAGGTGATCTACGAGGGATACGGCCCTCACGGCATTGCGTTCCTCGTCGAAACGGCCACCGACAACACCAACCGCACCGTGGCCAACGTGCGCATGTATTTCAACAAATGCG
>OIXH01005183.1_pt1 | contig 9996 bp, 13 predicted proteins | sample 1587741 | NCBI WGS metagenome assembly OIXH01 (sample SAMEA3888916, study PRJEB22519) | human gut metagenome | biome: human gut; feature: human-associated habitat; material: faeces | place: Denmark | collected 2011 | reverse complement strand
TTTGCGACGAAAGCGGCAGGTATCAACACCAGCCATTGTGACGGATTGACCGTCACGGAAGCAAACAAGGACTACGGTATCGAGGTAGAGGTCGAAGATGATTACGGCAAGCCGGTGACCGTCCGCTTCTCCCGCCCCGTGCCTCTGTATTACAAGGTCAATATTACAGTAGACGCGGCGACAAATGAACAGCCTGCGGCAAACACCTTTGACCTCATCAAAGAGATAGTCATGGACAGCATTAACGCTCTCAATCCCGGCGATGACCTTGTACCGCAGCAGTATCTCGCGGAGCTTTACAGGCGAGTGCCCGGTGTGCTCAATTATGAGTTTGCAATCAAGCTCAAGAACAGTACAGGGGAGAGCGTTGCCGCAGTGCAAGGACTCAGCTATAACAAGGTAGCTCGTTGTGCGGATAAGGATGATATCACGATATCATATCGCACAGGGTCATAAGGGGGTCACTTGATTGATAGATAGAGATTACCTCAAATTTATGACATCTGACCTGCCTATGCAATTTCGCACCGCCGAGTGTGGTAATAACCGTATCTTGCTCAAAGCTCTTGCAAAGCAGCTCGATGATGTGCTTGAGGCGTTTGATCAGCTCGGAAAGCGGACATATCTCAGACTGCTTTTTGGCGATGAGACAGGCGACTCGCTTACCAACGGCGCACACGGCATACAGCTTGATAGGATAGGTGAGGTCGTTGACCTGACCCGCAAGCAGGCGACAATCGTATCAAATAAGATCGAGAGCATCAACGATATAGCAAAGTCGGGTAATATAACGGACGATACGCTGATACGCTTTATCCGTGATAATTTTACGACCTATTACCCCGACAACTCGCTCGAGGATCCCGAGTACAGTGAGTACCTGTTCTACAAGATATTTTTAAATAGCTCGTACTGCACATACTCGGATGTTATCAAGTCACTGAGGATGTTTTGGAGCACCACCCCGATATATTACAGCGAGGACAAGGACGAGCCTGCAACCATCATCTTATCAACGCCGGAGCTACGCCCCGAGCAAAACGCAAGGCTGTTTTTTCTCGCCCCTGTCGTTAAGGCGGCGGGCGTTAAACTTTACCGCGAGGCGGTCACCGTTGATGACGTCCGTGACCCTCAGCTCTATCTCGGCGGAGGATTATTTAACGGCGTGATACAAAGCACACTGCCGTATCTCGTCATCGACCATGAGTATAAGCAAGAGATGAGCGCGTCGGCTTTGCTCGAAAATGTTGTCGAAAAAGCGTCCGCGCCCTACGAAGCGCTATATGAGTACCATGAGAACTCAATACGTCTTAAAGCGGCAGAATACGGCAAGCACGGGGCACTTGTTTATCCTGCATTTTTTGACGGCAAGCTCGTTGAGAAAATCTCGGGGCGGTCAAATATGTCGGACGGTGCCGCAAAGACCGTCTTTATCCCGTCAACGGTTACGGAGATCGCCGCGAGTGCGTTTGCTGATTTTACATCGCTCGAAAGTCTGTCGTTGCCTCAGTCTGTAACGACCGTGGGCGAATCTGCATTTAACGGTTGCACCGCTCTCAAAACAGCTGTCATATCGCCCAATGCGGCGATCGCGGAAATACCTCAAGGAGCTTTTGCGGGCTGCACGCAGCTCCGAGAAATCGTGTTGCCCGTAGCAATCACAAGTATTGCGGCCAAGGCGTTTGAAGGCTGTAACGCTATCGAGCGTGTTGTTTACGGCGGCACGCAGGCGCAGTGGGATGCGATACAGCGGACGGCTGATAACGGCTCTCTCTTTACCGCAGAAATTGAATTTATAGGAGGCTCAAATCAATGAAACAAGGCTTTATCATCACAGCCAAAGGCTGGGAAATACTTGCCAAGGCTATGGCGGGCTCTTGTAAGCTCAAGATAGCCGGCGTAGCTTTTGGCTCGGGCAAGGTTGAGACCGGCGAGAACCCTGCTACTTATACGGCACTCAAAAACCCCATAGCCGACGGCACGTACTCGCACCTCTCGGTGACGACCGAAAAGGACGAGACAGGAGAGGTTAAACAATCGACGATATCCTTTATCGCCGAATACAGGAGCGACTATAGTGGCGAGTGCCCCATCACAAACAAAGCTCCTGTTGATATCGACTATGACTTTGCTCTCTCGGAGTTTGGCATTTATGCTGAGGATCCCGCCAGCGGAGAGTATGTCCTTATCTACTATGCAACACTCGGGGATACTCCGCATCCTGTTACGTCGGCATCAAAGGGCGCTCGGGATATCCGCAGATACCCCGTCTCAATCGCAATATCAAAGGAGATAGAGGTCAGCCTTATTTATCCTCCGCTCGCTTTTGTTACGTCTGAAGAGATGCAAAACTACGCTCAGCAGACTTGCAAGCCTCAGTTTTTGCAGCTGTCAAAGGCGCAGGTGGAGGAGCACGATGTTAACCCTAACGCTCACCAAAATCTGCGTAATTATGTATCAACCAACGATGAACGCATAACAGCGCTCGAAAAGCTGCTCAGCGGCTCGGCTTCCGCACCGTTTAGGTGCGATTTTAACACGCTCGACGGCGTTGTCCTCAACGTAGGAGTATATAACGCCGCAGAGGCAAAAATCGAATTTTAACGGAGGTGACTAAGCAATGGCAGATATCTTAAGAAATGTTGTAGGCAAGCAGTTGCTCTACGGTTACTCGGTGTATTTTACCGAGAACGGCGCATCTGTACCTTATGTCCTCGTGGGCAAGGGCAATAACGATAACTACCTCTTTATGAGGCGGTATGCACCGTCTGATAAAGTGGCGTTTTTTGCGGAGGCGGCATCAGCCGGCACGACCGACTCGGAGAGGATATATGACGGCCGTACCCTCGATAAGTTTTGCAAGGAGACCTTTTACAAAAGGTTTACGGCAAACTGGCAGCGAATATTTGTTGACCAGCTTATCACGGTAACGAGAGCGTCTGACGGCCAGACCTACGGCATCAACCGTAAAGTCTTTGCTCCGTCCGCTACCGAGCTTTGTATAGGCGATGATGACGGTGACGGCACTGTACCCACCGAGGGTACGGCGTATCAGTATTTTATGACCGCCGCACAGTCCAAAAGGATGTGTAGGCTCGGCGGCAGCAACGGCGAGTATGTCAGATGGTGGACGCGCACAAAGAACAACCATATAGGCAACTTTGTCAACTACTACGGCGTGACTATTGAAACTAACGGCAGTTACGACGCTAAAGCGTGGCAAAAGACAGCTTATTATATTCGCCCCGTCTTGAGCATCAATGGTAAGGTTTCGATAATAAACGACGGCTCTATGTGGCGTATCATCCCGAACTTACCGCCCGTACTGCCGTCACAGACTGTCAGCACTATGACCGTAAACAGCGGCAGCACCATTGAGCTGAGTTGGAACGCAGCGACTGACGATGACGGACCCGCCGCTCCGAAATACCGTTTGCAGCTCCGTAAGGACGGCGGTGAATGGGAAACCGTCCTCGAGACCGCCGAAACATCGTACAGCAAGACGATAGCTTATAACGAGGTCGTCGGCAAGGCGGAGTACAGGGTGCAGGCATTTGACTCCTACGATAACGTCTCCGATTGGGCACAGATAGCCGATATAACGGTCGTTAACAATGTGGCGCCCACAGCCCCCTCATATATCGCTGTCAACGGCAGATATATGGGCGAGAGTATCGCGGTGACATGGGGTAACGCCTCGGACAGCGACGGTAATCTTGTAGGTTATAAAGTGTACCGCAGCGTTGATAACGGTGCATATGTGCTTGTGAGCACTACAGCCGCTAACGTATACCGTGAGACGGCCGGGCAGTGGTCTACGGTCAAATACAAAGTACACGCCTATGACTCTATGGGTGCTGTTTCAACCGAGTATAAGGAGGCGGCGGTCTCGCTCAGCCAAAGGATAACCATGAGCATAGAGGTTGACGCAGACTCAGATATCGAGGATGGCGGCAGTTATGAGGCCGGTATCAACGATACCGAGACCGGCAAGACGCTCAAGTTTACCATCACTGACTCTGCCGATGATGAGACCTATGCGATAGCGGTCAACTGCAACAGTGCTTTGTCGCTCATGACAAATGGCAACGCCTCAAAAGGCAGTCATAGTGTCACGATAAGCAAAGCCGTATGGCAGGGGCTTTCAAACGGCAGTCATTATATCGAGATCAACGTCAGCAATACCAAGGGCGATTCCATTCATGAGACCATCTTTTTTGACAAGGATGTAAGCGGCGCATATATCACGCTTGCAGAGCCTATAGTGGTCGAGTCCGCCGAGGCAGTAAGCAAGTTCTTGATAAATGTCAAAAGATATGTCCCGACAGGCGCTACTATCACCGTACAGGTGACTAACAACGCCAACGATACGTCCCCTGTTTGGCAGACGGTAGATGCAGATAAGCTCGATGGCAGTGAGTTCGTAGCGTTTACCAACACCACGGTCGCTAATGGTAATGCGTTTAACTTTATCATCAAGGCTGACAGAGGTACGGCGACGAGCTACGGATATATAAGCTCCGTGAGCGGTGTGTTTGGGCAGAATTTGTTTGAGTATATCCTTGCTCGCCTCGATGCACTCGAAGGAGGCAACTGATGATGTATCACTATATCGTCATTGATTTAACAAGAGGGGCAGACGACGTCTGCCCCTCGTACTCCATCGGCAGGAAGGGCGAGAACCTTGCCGAAGCCCTTAAAATCATCGTGCCGGAGCGGTACCTTAACTGTAATATCCTCTTAGAGTTTGGGCTTGCCGACGGCTCGAAGTTTGTTTCAAAATCAATCCCTTATGCAGAGGTCATAGAGTATCCGCTCGGGGGTCACCTGATGCTTGAGGGGTTAATGGTGATCGGCATCGTAGCGGTAGATGCTACAACGGGAGCGGTATTTAAGCCTTTTGAAAAGACCTTTGTTGTGTCTGACTCACTCAATATTCTGCCGACCGAAGGTGCGCCGTATGGCGTGGTTGCCGACCACGAAAAGCGGCTTAAAGAGATCGAGGGCGAAGTGAGCGAAAACACAAAAGCCCGACACGAGCACGAAAATAAAACCGTGCTCGATAAGCTCTGGGCAGACGGAGACAGCCTCACCTTTGACGGACAACCTATCAAGGGCGGCGGGGGCAGTACACAAGGTGACTGGCAGCAGTCAGATCCTGCCGCTCAGGACTATATCAAAAATCGCACACACTATGAAACCGATGCGTTCGAGGTGGCATGGGACGGCAGCACCGAGGGCAGAGACACCGTGTATCTCTTTGACATGGAGAGCGACAACGGGGCGGTAGATAAGTTTTATCTCGTCAAAGTTGCCGACGATATCGCCGTGCCCCTTGCCTTTGAGTCGCTAACGGTCAACGATCTCAAATTTAACGAGGGCGGTAACACCGTGCCGGGCGCCGATATAGTAGGTAGCGATTTCGCCGTCTCTAAATTTAGCAGCGGATATATGGTAGCTCCGTATCTCGTCTATTGCGCCGCTGATAGTGTGCAGCTCGAGCTTGCTGAGTTTGAGACTACTATCACCGTCACTAAGGGTCTTTGGTATGTCACGGGCGGCAGCACGTATCTTGAGTCCGGCTCAGTCAAAAGGCTTGATAAAAAGTATGTGCCGGATATCATTAAGGTCGATCTCGCACAGCAAGATAAATATATCGTGATCACCGTTACAGACCGTGACGGCGGCACTCAGTCGGCGGCTCTGTGGTACTCTAAGCCCCAAAAGGGCGTTGATTACTGGACCGACGAGGACAAGCAGGAGATAGTCAAGGACGTTATTGCGGCGCTTCCAGCATGGACGGGAGGTGACTACTGATGAGCGGTTATTACCTCGTCGATAAGACGCTGCTTGATAACGGTCTGAAAGAGGTAGCCGATGCCATAAGGCAGAGCGGCGGCACAACGGCAAAGCTGTCATTTCCCACGGGCATGGTCACTGCGGTGAGCGGTATAAAGGCCGCTCCGTGGTGGTTTGATAAGATGGTCAATGCCCCAGGACTTTTCCAAGAAGTAACGCTCCTTGAAAAATGCGAGTTTGATTTTTCGTTCTTGCCTGTAAGTGAGGATGCGCAGGTTGATATGTCCCGCCTTTTTAGAGGCATAAAAAGCACTAAAGAAATAACAGTTACTTTCCCATCCAGTAAAAAAGTCTGCATAGGATACATTTTCTACGGAGCGGCAACGATCGAAAAGGTCGTTTTCAAGGGCGAATTTGATTTTACTCAAAATCCCGCAGGCGGAATCTTAGGAGGCTTGGCAGCGTTTTCTATGTGCTCAAACCTCAAAACGATAGAGTCAACAGCGACCTTCGGTGGAAAAGAGTTCCTACGCAAAGAGGCGACTGCGTATAACCCCTTTTATAGCTGTGCGAAGCTCGTTGATGTGCGGTTTACTCCCAACTCGGCGCAGCAAGATTGGGTGTTTAAGTGGAGCCCGGCTCTGAGTGGCGAGACGCTTGTGTCGGCTGCTAACGCTCTGACGGTCGGCAGCTATACCCTTACGCTCCATGCTACGGCAGCGGCTCGCTGCGCCGAGATTGTCGGCACAGTCAGCGACGGGGTTTTTACGGCCTCAAGCAGCGGTACAACCACGCTTGTGGATTTTATAACAACAACGAAAGGATGGTCACTCGCAAATGGTTAGACAAGTAATTAACGGTAAGGTCGTCTTAACGGCAGACGAGGGCAAGCGCCTTGTCCGTAACGGGATCAGCGTAACTCAGGTGACTCTCGGCGTGCTCGACAGCGAGGGCAATTGGGATGAGATCGAGGCGGGGCTTATCGGAGCGAACGAGGAGATCCCCGCCGAGGAAGCCCTTAAAATCATCACGGGAGGAGGCGGCAACGATGACCAAGGCTGAGGCGTATGCTTACCGCGCTAAGATCGAGCGAGCGGCGACCAAGCTCACCGACGAGGAGGCGCTGACCTCGCCCGAACTCTTTGAGGCGTGGAGCGGACGAGCCTATAAAGCGGGCGAGAGGGTGACGGATGGCGGCGTGATTTATAAGGCAAAGCAGGATATTGAGGCCAATGCTGAGTGGCGGCCATCATTAGCTATCACAAGCTGGGAGCCGCTTGCGCCGCCGACCGAGACGGGCACAGCAGACAACCCCATTACGGCGGTTGTGGGCATGACCTACATCACGGGGCTCTATTACAAAGAGGGCAACAAGCTATATCTTTGCAAAAGAGCCGGTACACCCGACGGCACAGAGATAATGCTTTATTATCTCCCCTCACAGCTCATCGGGCATTATTTCGAGGAGGTGGCAGCGGCGTGAATACAGAAATCACCGTAGCCATGATAACGGGTGCGGTAAGTATCCTGACAAGCCTCATCACCTTGACGGGCGTTGTCATAAGTAACAGCCGCAGTAAGCGTGATATGCAGCAGCGCCTTGAGATAGCTCAGGCCGTGACCGACACCAAGATTGACGAGCTGACCCGCGAGGTCAGACAGCACAACCATTTTGCCCAGCGGGTGCCGGTCGTCGAGGAGCAGCTCAAAGTCGTTAATCATCGTATCAAAGACCTCGAAGCATTTCATAAGGGAGGCGGGGCAGCTTGAAATTCTTAAAGCGCACGGTCGTGCTCGCCCTTATTGCCTGTTTGCTCTTTACGGTAACGGTTATTGCATTGAGCATATGCTGTGTCACCGTGCCAGATACGCTGATACAGTATTTCTTTGTGGTATTCGGCACGGAACTGGCGGCAACATCGTTTATCAAGATTGCCGATACCGTTGTCAAGAGAGCGGCGGTAAAGTCCAAAATCGAGGACATGAAAAAGGACGGTATAACGCCCGAAAGAAGCGATTATAAGGTAGACTCAGATATCAATAGTTATGACTATAACGATTACGGAGGTTAAATCAAATGGAACAGAAGATTTTTATCGCCATCTTCGTGGTGGCAGTCGTCGCGGAGCTGATCGCAGCCTATAAGGTTTTTGGTATTGACAAGGTCAAGAGCTGGTTGCTTTGGGCAGTCACGCAAGCAGAAGCACAGTTCGGCGAGAAAACCGGCAAGCTGAAGCTCGCATATGTCTATGATATTTTTGTCGGCAAATTCCCCAAGCTGCAAGCCGTGATACCGTTTGCGGTCTTTGCAAAGCTCGTCGACGCAGCCCTTGAAAGCATGAAATCTATGCTCAATAACGCAAATATCGCCGCAATAGTAAGGGGTGATGATGATGGCGGCATACGGAATACTAAAATGTAAATACTCCCTGCTCAAGCGCAAATATCACTATGTTAACTCCGACTTCGGGCGTCGTACATACATCAACTCCGCAGGTCACAGAGTAAGCGACTGGCACAAGGGTATAGACGTGCAGAGCAACACGGCCGACCATACCGATTATGTTCTCTGCCCGTTTGCGGGCAAAGTCATAGCCCACCGAAACAACTTTTCGGGGCAGACCACAAATACCGGTCTTGACGGTATGGGTAACTATGTCAAAGTGGACTGCGGCAACGGTGTTGTGCTCCGCTTCCAACACTTGCGTAAAGGCTCTGTAACGGTCAATAACGGCGACCAGGTCAAAGCGGGACAAGTAATAGGTTACATAGGGTTGACGGGCAATACGAGCGGATATCACCTTCATTTTGACATCTGCATCGGTGGTACCTACGTTGATCCCAAGCCGTACCTCACGGGCGCTAAGTCACTCCCGGGCGTGGCCCATGCCGTCAAGCCTGCTCCCGGCAACTACGTCGTGCGAGAGGCGGTCAACGTCCGCCAAGGTGCCGGGATAAACTATAACCGTGTATATTACTCCCAGTTTACCGCAAACGCAAAATTGCAGGTCAGACGGATTGACAAGAGCTGTCCCGACTGCCTGCCCGCAGGTGTTAAACTCACTATCAAAGAGGTCAAGCAGGCAGCCAACGGAAAATGGTGGGGCAAGTGCCCTTCGGGCTGGGTGTGCATGACATATCTCAAGGAGGCGTGACATGATACATTTTATTTTAGCGGCAGGAGCGCTCTATCTCCTTATCCCGCTTGAGTATCTGCTTAATATTCTCGGCGTAAGTTTGTGGTAAAAATTTGAGGTCGGTGCTTCGGCATCGACCTCTTTTTTTGTTTTTAAATTTGATTTCTTGATAATTTGATTAGTTAAGCTCTATAAATTAAATTTTTTTGGAAAATTCACAAGAATAGTTTGACATACACGGTGTACCGTGGTATAATGCAAATATAAAACCACGTTTGCCCGTGGCTATCGATTCAAATAATAAGGAAAGGAGGGTACGGCAATAATGATAGATTGGATCAACACCATCTTTGCGATAATCTTTGGTACAGTGAGTTGCGTAATGCAAGTGCTTACGTACCAAGAGGTCAAAGACCAAAAAAATAAAACCGCTTCGCGCAAGCCTGGCAAGCCCAACCGGAAGCGGTGAACAACAAGGGAATAGGGGAGCGGATTACTTCCGCTCCTCGACACCCTGCATCCAATCATTATTATAAGCCAAACAGATGAAAAAGTCAACAACGGTTTTTTTGACGTTTGCGACAATGTTCATTTACATTGGAATTGCTTCTATGGAATATTTTCGGGTTGCTAGTTTTGCAATTTCTTCTGTATTTGCGATTGCTGCATTTGTCTGCCAAAGGAGGAAAGAATAATGCATGAATAAGATTACTCAAAAATTGGACACCGATCCTCCTATGACTCTCATCAGACAAATGAGAAACGTAGGAACTAAAGAAGAACCGAAATTAGCTACGCAAGTTATAAATTTAACTGTTCCAAAAGCAGATATTCTTTTATTTTTTGACCACATTGGAGATAGTTTAAAAGGCATAACCTTAAACCTTTTCCGCAGAGATTTTGAACCGGTTAAAAAGAATTATGCAAACTTTGCAGAACTTAAAGCTGACAAGTGGTTTATGGATGTTTTAGGTAAACTTACAAAAAGAAAATTAATCTAATTTTATTTTTACCTGTTCAAAGTCATTAAAATTATTCGGACGCGAATACTGTGTTTCGT
>OIXH01005177.1_pt1 | contig 10009 bp, 13 predicted proteins | sample 1587741 | NCBI WGS metagenome assembly OIXH01 (sample SAMEA3888916, study PRJEB22519) | human gut metagenome | biome: human gut; feature: human-associated habitat; material: faeces | place: Denmark | collected 2011 | reverse complement strand
GCATAGGATTTAGTCCTCCTTACAGGTAGTTGCGCCAGAGTTTGGCAAAAGCACTTCTGCCATCCCCACGCTTTTTGTTCAACTGGGTAAATCCAGCCAGATTCATGTTGTGTCGTGCGACACTTCTCAACAGTTTCCTCATGGTTCAATCCTCACTTTCTACGGGAGGGGTATTCCTCTCGTGCAATTCCACAGCCTTGTTTAGATACCAAATAGCTTTTTGTATATCTTCAAGACCGTTCTTCCTTTTGTGACGGTAAATGTACTTGAGTGCATTGCATACGCAAAAGTTTTCCGTGGCTTCCACCCCCTGGGTTTCTACCATCACATCAATGCACTCAAAATTCCCAGTCTCATAATGAGAAGGGTGGTTTACGGTATCACCCATATGCAACCTCCTTATGGCCTAACCTCAACATCAGGCAGGATTTCCGTATGGAAGAACATTTTGTAGTGGTATGGGTCGGTATGAGTACCAGTAATATCTTCTACCACATACATTGTGTAATCATTGAGGTAGATATAGTTTTTCTTATAGGCGTTGTCACCTGTCTTGACGGTTACCACTAACTCCTGATTGGAATTATTGGAAATGTCCATATACCCTTCCGCTTCAAGGATAATGGTATCCGTTCGTGCATTATAGACGGTAACCCGTCTTTCGCACTCAAAATAGGTAGCCTGCTTGCTGATGTTGGCATTAACCTTATCAGCTTCGGAACACCCTGTCAGCACGAATACCGCACAGCAGAGAACCATAAACAATGCAGCAATCTTTTTCATGATATTCCTCCTTACTCCCCGTACTGGGCAAGCATTTCCTCAAGGTTCTGGCACAGGGCAATACAGGCAGAAGCAGTAATGTTGGTGAACCCATCAGTTTTCATTGCAATCTGTTGAACAAAATCTTCCTGGGTTTCATCCTTCTCCATCAGTTCCTTGCAAAGGGTCTTGAGACTGGAAACCTGCTCATTACTGGCAGCGCCGTCCGTCTGGGTCAGTTCCTTCTTAGCTTCCTCCCGTTCGGACACGGTAGCAGGGGCTTTCTTCTCCTTCTTCGGGGCAGGAGCGGCAGCGGCTTCTTCCGCAAACTCGTTGTCATCTTCCGGGACGTTACCCAGGTTAGAGTCCACATCGTCAGGCTCCGTAATATCCAGAACCATCATCCAGAGGTAACGGCGCAGGTAGGTAATGGAAGAACCAAGTGCCTGCATTTTGTTGGTAACCGTGTTTCCCTTATTGCTCACAATCTGCTCTACCTCACGATAAGGAGCGACAAAGGAGATACCTTCCTCGATAGGGTTATCAGTGTTGTACACGGTCATAGTAGCTTGCTCACCGTCAAACACAGTGTTGGTGGTCAAGCCTACACGGGCAAAGATACGAATTGCCGGGGGAACAATATCCTCCAACTCAAAATACTTGAACTCAAGGTTCATGTTCTTACCCGATTTCTTTACCTTCTGGTTCAGGAAGTACAGACGGGCTTTCGCCAACTTCTGACGTACATTCATGCTCTCATAGATATTAGCCATTGCTATTTTCCTCCTTACATTTCATCTAAAACTGCCAGGGATTTCTTCTTCAAAGAGTTAATTCGCCTGGTGTTCTTCCGGGGCGGTTTTACACCCAGGAAATCATTGATATATTTCTGTGCCAGTTTCACATACCATTTACGGTCAACTACCTCAATGCTCAAACCGTTGTTATTGTCAATGGCACAGTGCGTAGGTAAGCCAGCTACCTTTGCGTCTCGGCCTGTTGCAGCGTGGGTCTTGTACACGGTTCCATAGTTTTTATCTGCTACCGCATAGACCCGGTTTACCTTCTGAACGGGAACTTTCTCACCAGCTACTACATGGTAGCAGCCAGAATATTTGCCGCCAGCCTTTGCAATCAACTGGAAGTCCAGAATGTTATCACTGGCCGCTATGGTTTGTTCTGGGGGCGTACCATCAATGAAAAACTGCTTAATAGCCCGTGCCACAACCACTGCGTTGTTATTGATGTTGAAAGCGCCAACTGGGGAGATACCCCGTACAAGCTGACCTCCTTTCACTTTTGGCCTTCCGTCACCTACCGGGACTTCCACATAATTGTTTACGTCCTTCTGAACAATCTTCTGGATGAAATCTTCCTCCAACTCAAACCCGGTTCTGTCCTGCCACTCCTGGGTGATTTTCTGCCATTTCGGTTCATCGGCATTGTCCAAACTCACCATGATACCATCCGTGTTAAGCTGAATGATTTTCAGAGTAGGACATTCCCGGATAAGATGTTCCGACAATTCCAAAAGAAACAACTGACCTGTGATACATACGCTTCTACCCATCAGCGGGTCATACAGGTCATTGAAAGCCATTCCGTCCTTGCCATTGAGCATAGCCCCGTAAGTGGTGTTAAGAACCAACTTGAGAGCATTAGCCGTGTCCATATCACCTGCTTTCTTCGCCTTAACCCTATCTTCCAGTGTGTCAATGAAAATTTGCGGGGAAGGGATATTCCTACTGCAAAAACCATACTGCCTGCCCTCCGACAACGGTAGTGTCATCAAGTGAGGGTAGTAACTCGCCACGTCCTTGTTACGAATAGAACGGGTTTCTGTGGCTTCCTCCATGTAAGTAGGAATTGCGCCGTGAATACCACCGTAAGCAATCGTACATGGACATTCACCCACCATTAGTTCCAATTTGCTGCTGAACAGTTCGTCAGACGGTATGCCATCATCGTGCATACGGTCAAAGAAGTCAAAGACCTCTTGCGGTATATATTCCCGTAACAGTTTGTCAGGGTATCGGTAGTCCCTTTCATCTGTCCAGGGCTTTTCGGGTTTAACTGCTTTCAGGTATACAGAGGTCAGTTTCGCATTGGTCATATACATGGCCTGCCGCTCATTCAGCCCTCTCGCCCTTCCCAGAGTTGCCTTGTTCTTCAAGTAGTTCTCACGCAGGTGGTACAGCTTTTCCGTTGCGTCTACATCATATTTACAGTAGACAATGGTACGCTGTAATTCCTCCTGGGTAAGTGGACGGTCAATATTGAAATCTACCTCCGTTTCCTCAATCGGAATACCCAAGTGCGCTTCGATTGCTTTCAGAGACAATCCCATCTGACAGTCATCCATCAGGTCAAAACTGCTGAAATACACCTTGTAGTCTCTCAAAAATGGAATATCCCAGCCATTTACTTCATCAATGATAATAGCGTCATTGACCTGCTTTACGGTTTCCGGGTCAGCCCCCACCATAACGGCTTTGAGAATGTGATTGTCATAGTGCTTATTGTTAAAACCACCCAGGAAAGGGTCTTGCTCCATAAATGCCATCACTGCGTCATTGTCATTGTGGATGGTGGTGTATTCCCCGGTTGCCAGTTCTTTGAACACGAACAGCCAATCGTGAGCGAAAACCTCACAGTCGAATATGAATGTACCTTCTACCAACCTTTCTACCTCCCTTCTTGATTGATAAGCATTGGAGAATTATCGGCAAAACGCATAGGCCAAATTATTGTTTGTAACCACATCGGCATAGGTCAAACCGTTTGTTCCAGGTATCATTTCATCCAAACTGACCGTGTGAACACGGCGTTTCTGCTTCTCCAACTCATGACCTATTGCAGAACGCATAGCGTAAAAGGCTACAATTTCAAAGTTGTGTTCGTGCAGTTCAGGATAAGCAAACCAGCGTTTTACCGACCGTAAATATCGGAAGATAACCACATCATACCAGTCATCAAGCGGTAGCTTTCTAAGCCGCAGGTATTTGTACACCAGGTAGTGATTGTCTACCGCAAACTGCTGTTCTTCAATGGTGAGAGGGGTGTTTAATGGGTCACTTTTCATGTTCTCTCCTTTCAACGCAACTGCTTGACCCAACGGGTTTTTAATTCGTGTGGAATATCCTGTCCTCTGTCCCGTTTGCCCGTCCATTTCACCCCGCCAGCTATCCCTTCACAAGTGAAATTACTGGCTTTGAGTGACGCACCATTTTCAGATTGCAGGATGTATGTGATAATTTTCTTATACCCCATTTCCTTTGCAACCCGACAGCAAGCGCCGTATAAGGCCGAACAAGCGTTGCGTGTGCCGTCTGTACATAATCTGTTGATTTCGCAGGTGAAACCGTCATCTAAATGCCGTGAAACGGGTCTGCCGCATACAGCACAACCTACCATTTTGTTATCATCAAACAGACCAAGGCTGAATTTACAACCCACGGTTGCCTTATGGTGTCTATGATACTGGTTGATGAATACACTCGCCTGCTTCAAAGTTATTGGTCTAATTTCCACACTTTCTTCCTCCGTTCTCACACCCCATAAAGGGGTGTGATTTTAGATTTTGAAAGCGGGACGCACACCAATAGCGTAGGAAGCGCCGGAGTAGTTCGCATAGCCGCTGCCGCTGACACGAGCGAAATTGGCAGCGGAGTCCTCCACTTCATTCTGTAACCAGTACCATTCCCATACACCAGTCTTGCTTCCCTGGAACGCAATGCGGTTGCGGCGCAGTTTCATAGGTTCCCACTGCTGAATAGAGTCATCTTCGGTCTTACCGTAGGGGTTATCACCGAAAATTTCACGTTCGGTGGGCAGTCGCAGTAGGTCACCGTTTGGGAAAGTCACCATCTTCTCCCGGATTTCAGCCGGGAAGCGGCCAAGAATTTCACCATTTAGCTTCTTGCGCAGAGCGCACTTCTCATACCCGCCCTTATTGGTATTGCGCTGGTTCATCGGGTACTCCTTGCGCAGACAGTCAACCAGCACAAACACCATGCCGTCCTGTTCCTGCTTAACAGCAAGGGCTTCAACTTCCTCACCATCGGTGAGCGTAAAGGTGATAGTATCACCAACGATATAGTTGCCATCGGCAACGGCTTCAACGGTTCTGAACAACTTCATTGTTAAGTCCTCCTATTTTTCATTTTAATTACGGGTTACTCTTTTATGTTACACCCGCTTTTTCGGTAGATGGTGCAGCGTTTCTTGTAGGACTTGAGTAGAGACTTCACGGAGTCCACATAGTCATATACAAGGGGTTGCTGCTTACCTTCAAAGGTTCTTGCTACCCGACCAACGCTCTGCACAATGACTGCGTAATCCTTTTGTGGAGTGGTTAGATAAAGTCGGTCAAGTCTAGGAATATCCAGCCCTTCTTTTGCCAGGGAGTAGGTTGCAAATAAATACCGCTTATCCCCAGTTCTCATATCCTCAATAGCCTGTTCCCGTTTTGCTTTCAAGACTTTGGTAGTCATTTTTCCGTCAATAACCGCCGCCTGTCGTTTCAGCGCCGGGGGGAGTAGAGAATAGAGATACTTCAAATGGTCAACTCTTTCAGAAAGAACCAGGTTGTAATGCTCATGGTTTTCTGTAAGGTCATTGAGAATGAGTCTATTCCGCTCTCCATATTCCGTGAGGTATGTAATCATCTTCGCATAGTTCACAGTACCATCACTGTTCAGAAAGCGGGGATTTAGGGTTACCCCTGTACCCTTTGGAACGATGTTCACGGTCATCACTCTGGACTTGACCGCTTCATCGGGAACTGTCCACACCACTGTCCCAAGCATGGCGTATGTGGCCTTAATAAGACCGTCTGCCCTGTGTACCGTAGCTGACAGGCCGTACTTGTGTCTTGCCCGCAGAGAGTTCAGTACCTTGCTGAATTGAGTAACTGCCGTTGGCGTTCCGCTTACTCGATGACATTCATCCACGATAATGCAGTCCCACTCGTCCATGTATTGGTTTAAGTCCACACGGCACATAGTCTGGATAGTGGCAAAAGTCATCGTCCTACCGATATTTACTTTCCCTTCTGTGATAGTCCCAAGCCCAGAAGGGTCAATGTACTGTTCGGCTCTGGCCTTGCTTTGGTTCAACAGGTCTTTTGTATGAGTCAACCATAGCGTTTTTACCCCCAGCGCACAGGCCAGGGATATGCCCATCTGGGTCTTTCCACTTCCAGCGGGGGATTGCAGAATACCATAATGGTTTTTCAGCATTGCCGCCACAGCTTCTTCTTGATACTCATACAAGGGAACTCTGCCACCAAATTCAACCTTGTCTTGTGGTTTGAACAGCTTTTTCACATCACCGTCCAGTAGAGGAAGGATAGACCGTAGACACCCGAAAGGAAGAATAAGGTCATTACCATTCATACTGTATAGCAACAGTTGTTTGGGGGTATTTCCTACCCATAAGTGCATACGTACTTTCTTTTGGTATTCGGGGTTCGTTAGCACCAAGTTTTCCTTGCACCAGTCTTTAAGTTTAGAGGACGGGTCAGTGATTTTTAGATAACTTCCTACTTCAATCAACATTCCTCGCCCTCCATAAGGGATAGCCATTTCTCAAAAGTGCTGTATTGGGAAAACTCTTTTTTCGTGATACTACCCTCACCGTAAAGTTGCCGCAGGCACAGGTCATCGAAACTCACCATGTAGATTGAACCATCGGCCAACTTCATTGCAAAGAAACAGTAGGCGTTTCCTCTTGCTTCCCACAGGGTCATGGCTCCTTCCTGGTTACACTCAATCCTTGAGAGTGAAAAACAGTTATTGGCACATACTTTGCAGTCTATCAAGACTGGAATATTGTTTTTTACGGCTATCACGTCCGCAGGTTGCCCAACCTGGTTCTGCGCCATGTTGTGCGCCCACCAACCACGTTCAGCTAACATTTCACACAGTTCTTCTTCAAAGTGACCGCCTACTGTCCTGTTTACGTTTGACTGTTTCATGTCATTGCACCTACCTCCATTCGTATTCCTTGCCATATTTCTCTTTGTACCATTCTTCAAACTGCCGCCTGTGTTCTTCATCCTGAAAATAGGCTTCAACTTTCTTCATAAGAATGGCACAAAAAGGTTTTTCTTCCAGTAAAGCGGCCAGCATTTAACATTCGTGGACGAACACTTTTCCCTGTTCGTAGTCATCCAAGATACCGTTGGTTTCCTGAATGATGGAGTCTGCTTTCGCACCCTTGCGAGTCCCGGCAAAGATAGAACTCACTTCGGTTTTATCAGTGGCAATACCCCGCTGACCTAACTGGAAGATAAGCCAGACGAACGAAAGACGGTGCTTTTTTAAGCGTTCACGAATAGTGTCAAGTTCCTCCACGTCCATTACCCCCTTTCCGATTTTCTTGTAAACAATAGTTGACAAGAGGGGCTTCAATGCTTATAATTAAGTTGCTACACTCATACAGCATTGGAAACCCACCAGGGCAAAAAATATGCTCCTGACGGGCGGGTTTCTTGCGCCCTTAGAACAACTTTTGTTGACATGGCTATTGTATCAAAGTCTACTTAGAATGTCAATAGGGTTTTCAAGGTTTTCTTAGAAAAAATTTTGGAGGTATAGCCATGACATTCTTTGAGCGGTACGAAACCCTATGTACTGAACGAGGTCTAAAGCCCCAAACCCAGGAAATTCTTGATGTTGCAGGAGTAAAATCTCCCAGTGTTTCCGGGTGGAAAACTGGTTCTCAACCAAAAGCGGACGTGCTTTGCCGTCTTGCCAAATACTTTGATGTGACCACAGACTATCTTCTGGGTCTAAGTGAAGTTAGGAACCCTCACACCCTTCCGACTCTGACTGAACAGGAGAGGGTACTACTGTCTGCTTTCCGTGCAGCAACCGTAGAAGGGCAGTTTCACATCATCCAGGTCTGTATGAACGAACGAGACGCAGCAGTAGCGGAAAAAGGGGAAAGCGTCAGTGTAGGGTAATCAACCTGGAAGAATGGAGGAAACATCATGTATGAAGAAATAAAAACCGTATGTCTATACGTGCGTTATTCCAGTTCAAACCAAACCGAACAGTCTATTGAGGGGCAAATACGGGTATGTAAGGATTTCTGCAATCGTTATGGATTTAGGATAGTTGAAATCTATACAGACCGTGCAACATCAGCCAGTAAAGATATTGAGAAACGTGTGAACTTCCTAAAAATGATAAAGGACTCTGAAAAACAAACCTTTGACGCAGTTGTGGTCTACAAGTTGGACAGGTTCGCTCGTTCCCGTTATGATAGTGCCACTTATAAATACCGTTTGAAGAAAAATGGTGTCCAGCTTATTTCAGCCACCGAAAATATTTCAGATGACCCGGAAGGTATTATTCTTGAGTCAGTTCTTGAAGGTATGGCTGAATTTTATAGTGCTGAACTTTCCCAGAAGATAAACCGTGGTCTGCGTGAGTCTGCTTATAAACACAATTCCATAGGTGGGTCAATCCCCCTGGGGTACAAAACCGTAGATAAAAAATTGGTGATTGATGAAGAAACGGCTCCCATTGTACGACAAGCCTTTGAAATGTACGCAGAGGGTCATACGGTTGCCGATATATGCCGAACCTTCAATGCCAGAGGATATAAAACCTCCAAAGGAACAAGGTTTGGTAAGAGTTCATTCAGTAAAATTTTTCGCAATGAACGCTATATTGGTGTATATCAATTTCACGATTATAGGGCAGAGGGTGTAATACCTGCCATTATCGACAAAAAACTCTTTGACCAGGTGCAAGCCCGTTTGAAGATTACGGGGCAAGCCCCTGGGCAATACAAAGCAAAAAGAATATATTTATTGTCCGGGAAGCTGTTTTGTGGTCACTGTGGCTCTAAGATGAACGCAAATAGTAACGGCCACGGCGGGTACTCTTATTATGAATGTTATGGAAAGAAAAACCTCCATAAAGACTGCCACAAGCGAAACTTGCGGAAGGACTTTATAGAGGAAGTGGTTGCAAAAGACGCTATGTCATTGCTGACAGATGAACGGATTGAAGAAATTGCTACCATTGCCGTTCAGACCAACACTCATGAGGTAGAAACCAGTACAGATATTCCTACTATTCGCAGCAGACTTCATGAAACGAAGCTATCTCTTGAAAATATTACTAAAGCTATTGAGACAGGGCTTACCCCTGAAACTCTTGTAAAGCGCATGGTAGAGTTGGAGAAAGAGAAAAAAACCCTGGAAGCGGAACTCAAGAAGGAAGAAAGCGGCGTAGTTTATTTGGACAAGGTTCAGGTTATTTACTGGTTGGAACAGTTCAAATATGGGGATATAGAAGATGATGATTTCCGCAGACTTCTTATTGACCTTTTCGTGAACTCTGTTACTGTTTGGGACGAACCTGACGATTATTTCAAAATCACGATTGCCTACAACTTGACTTCTCTGCAAGAAAAAACGTACCGCCTACCAAAAGGCGGTACGTTGTCGGATTTAGCACTCAATCCACCAGCATTGGAGTCAAATCCGATAGTAGAAGGAACCCTTATGTTTCATACTATCCACCATCAGTTAAAACCCCATGAGTGGAAAAAGTTTAGGGCAACAGAGCGTTGACCTTGCTTTGCACTTCGCTGTAATTGTATCCAGCGGCTTGCAGACGGTTCTTACGGTCAGCCCCGTTACCCCATTTGCCTGCAATGACTTCCTTTGCAACCTCTGTAACAGATTTTGTGGGGGTGGGAGTTGACACAACCGTGCGTCCCTGTACCGTACAATAAGACGGGTTAAGTAAATAAATCCATCCTGCGCCAGACTTGAGCCTACCCCAGCCATTCTTCACTTCAACGATGGTGAATACACCCTTACCCGTCTGCCCTCTCACAGCGCCCTCCATAGAGCCACAGGAGCGATAGTTGAGGTCACTGATAAGAACCTTGACCAGGAATGGAACAGCCGGGAAAGAGCCGTCAGCGCCCTCCTGTGGGGTATCCTGTACAGCCCCGGTATCATACTGGGTAAGGTTCCATTTCTCAATGATATTGCATACGTTGGTCACATAAGAAAGGGACGTAGCATAACCTCCATCTTTGATAATCTGGACTGCCTTTTTATAATCCTTTTCCCCGGCAAGACCCTCATACCGTTTCTTGCTCCCATTCATGGCTCCCAGCAGGTAAGCGGAGTGGTCTGCAACGGAGTCCTCCACACAGGCATACTTACGATTTCTATCCACGCACCCCGTGAGGGGTGCGACGTATATGGTTTACCAGC
>OIXH01005175.1_pt1 | contig 10011 bp, 7 predicted proteins | sample 1587741 | NCBI WGS metagenome assembly OIXH01 (sample SAMEA3888916, study PRJEB22519) | human gut metagenome | biome: human gut; feature: human-associated habitat; material: faeces | place: Denmark | collected 2011 | reverse complement strand
ATCACGCCGAACACAAAAAAGCAAGGAGTTTTTCAAAATTTTTAAATCTTTTTTTGTATCAAAAAAATTTGCTTTTTCATGAGTAACACTTTTTTTCCAAATAATTAAAATATTATTTTTAGTGTCAATTTTATCTTCTAGTTCCTTATATGCTTCCCTAATAAATCTTTTAACTTTATTACGAATAACACTTCCCCCAACTTTTTTGCTAACAATAATTCCTAATTTATTTGAAGAATCATTATTTTTAAAAACAAATATCTCCAATAATTCTCCTGAAAAATATTTACCTTTTTTAAAAAAATACCTAAATTCATAATTTTTTTTAATTATTTTAGTATTTTTCATTTTTTAATCACTCTTTAAATAATAATAAATTTTGTTGATATTTCAATAAAAATTATACTTATTATCGAAATATACACATTAAAAACATTTAAGTTAACAAAAAAGGGCGTTTTCGCCCCCTTTTTCATTATGCACTTAAAACTTTTCTTCCTTTTGCTCTTCTTGCCTTTAAAATGTTTCTTCCTGATCTAGTTTTCATTCTTTTCATAAAACCATGTTCTTTTTGTCTTTGTCTTTTTTTAGGTTGTAATGTTCTTTTCATCTTGTTGCACCTCCTATATCTATAATAATTTTTTTTATTTCTCAAAAGTAATTAAAATTATACAACAAAAGCCTTCAAAATGTCAATACTTCATTAATTATTTATATTTTTCCACAAGAAATCCACAACAAATTATTGACTATTGAAAAATAAATTGATATGATTAAGTTCGATATTGCAAATATGATATATTACTACGCAAATAATAATTAGAGCCATTTAAATAATCTAATTTTTTGTAATATCATTCTAATAAGGAGGTTGTTTAATTTGTTAGATAAAAATGAACTTTTAAATCAAGCAAAAGAACTTTTAAAAAACGAAATGACGAATATTTCGTTCACAACATGGATAAAAACATTAGAAATTGGCAACATCTATGATAACAAAATTGAGTTAATAACATCTAATGCAATGCAAACAGATGCAATTAAATCAAGATATTATGATTTAATAATTAACACATTCAATTTTTTAACAAACAAATCATGGCAATTAGAAATAATTGATTCCTCAGATGCCTCATCACAATCTAATGTTCAAGAAGCTTTAGATAATTCATTTGATAGTTTAACATCAAGTCCAGAGTACAGTAAAACATCTCTAAATCCAAAATATACATTCGATACATTTGTTGTTGGAAATAACAATCGCTTTGCACATGCTGCAGCATTAGCTGTTGCCGAAGCACCTGCATCAATGTATAATCCATTATTTATATATGGTGGTGTTGGATTAGGAAAAACTCACTTAATGCAAGCTATAGGAAATGAAATATTAAAAAGAGATTCTTCAAAAAAAGTATTATATGTTACATCAGAAGCATTTACTAATGAATTAGTAAATGCAATTAAAGATGCTAACTATAAAAATGAATTATTCAGAAACAAGTATAGGAATATCGATATTTTATTAATAGATGATATTCAATTTTTTGCTGGAAAAAATACTGCTCAAGAAGAATTTTTCCACACATTCAACACACTACATCAAAATGGAAAGCAAATTATTTTATCTAGTGATAAACCACCTAGAGATATTGCCTTATTAGAAGACCGTTTAAAATCAAGATTTGAATGGGGTCTTATTGCAGATATTTCAATGCCAGACTATGAAATGCGTCTTGCAATATTAAGAAAGAAAACACAACTAGAAGGAATTCTAATAGATGATGATATTCTTTCTTTAATAGCAACACGTATAGATTCAAACATCAGAGAATTAGAAGGGGTTCTTAATAAAATATTAGCATACACATCTTTAACTCATAGTCCAATTACAATTGAAGTAGTTGAAAAAGCAATTAATGATGTAACACTTCAAAAAGAAAATATAATTTCTGCAGATTACATTCAAGATGTAGTTTCTAATTATTTTAAAATAGATAAACGTGATATGGTATCATCAAAAAAATCAAATGATATTGCATATCCACGACAAATAGCAATGTATCTTTGCAGAACTGTAGGTCAAATGTCTTTTCCTAGAATCGGTAATGATTTTGGAGGTAGAGATCATACAACAGTTATGCATGCATACAAAAAAATAGAAAAAGAAATAAAAGAAAACACAAATACAAAACTAATTGTGGAAAGTGTGAAAACAATCATCACAAACAAGAAATAAATTGAAATATAAACTAAAAATAATATTTTTTAAAATATGTGTTTTCCAAACAAAATGTTTTGTAAAAATAAATCAAGTTCTTCTTACGGAAGAGCGAGATTAGATATCAACAGGTGGCTGTTAAAAACATGTTAAAAATCTGTTAATAAGTCACTTATTAACAATCAAAGTTGAATAATGTGGATAAATATTTTTTTTATACACGTACTTATACACATCAATTTTTCTAGGGACGTAAATAATACACATAGTTTTCCACATTATCCACAGCCCCTAATACTAATACTACTATATATATTTATATTATATTATAAAAAAGGAGTTTTGAAAAAAATGAAAATCGTATGTGAAAAAGAAAAACTTCTAAAAGGTATTAATTCCGTAATAAATGGAGTTGCATCTAAAACAACAATGCCTGTATTAGAAGGAATACTTATTCAAACAAATGATAAAGAAGTAAAATTAACTACTTATGATTTAGAAATAGGAATAGAATACATTATAGAATGTGATGTTAAAGAACAAGGAAATACAGTAGTAAATGCTACAATGTTTAGTGAAATAATAAGAAAACTTCCTGATACAGAAATAACAATTTCTATTAATGAAAATAATTTATTAGAAATTGAATGTGAAGGATCATTATACAAATTAGCAACAATGAATCCGGAAGAATTTCCAGAGTTACCAAAAATAAATATAGATAATTCAATAGAAATAGAACAAAATTTATTAAAAAACATGATAAGAAAAACAATATTTGCAGTAAGTAACGAAGAAAACAGACCAATATTCACAGGTTGTTTATTCGAAGTGGAAAACAATAAGCTAAATGTTGTTGCAGTGGACGGATATAGATTAGCTTTAAAAACAAACGTATTAAATAGTCCAGCAAATAATTTCCACGCAGTTATACCTGGAAAAACTTTAAATGAAATTAACAAAATAATATTAGATTCTTTTGATACTATCAAAATAGGAATTTCTAAAAATCAAGCATTATTTGAAATGGAAAATTGCAAGATAGTAACAAGATTATTAGACGGAGAATTTTTAAATTACAATAATGCAATTCCTGCACAATGGGAAACAAGAATAAGAGTAAATAAAAATAATATTCAAAATTGTTTTGAAAGAATTATATTAATTTCATCATCATCTATTGAAAAAGAGAAAAAATATCCTGTTAAAATATCAATTGAAATAGGAAAAGTAGTAATCTCTTGTACAAACCAAACAGGTGATGCTAAAGAAGAAATATATGTTTCAACAGAAGGAAAAAATCTAGAAGTTGGATTTAATCCAAGATATTTCTTAGATGCATTAAAAGTAATAGAAGATGAAGAAGTATATATTGAATTTGGAACTAACATTTCACCATGCGTAATTAGACCAGTTGAAAGTGACGAATATAAATATATGATATTACCAATTAGAATGAAGGATTAATATGTACATAAAAAAAGTTAAATTAGAAAACTTTAGAAATTATGATAAATTAGATGTAGAATTTAAAAAAGACTTTAATTTAATATATGGTAATAATGCACAAGGAAAGACTAATATACTAGAAGCTATTTATATAAGTGCAATAGGCAAATCTTTTCAAACCAATAAAGATAGTGAATTAATAAAAATGGGAAAAGAAAAAGCCAAAATAGAAGTACAATATGTAAGAAAAGATAGAGAAGGAAAAATTAATATTGAAATAGCTGATAAAAAAACATTCTTTGTAAATGGAATTAAACAGCAGAAAATAAGTGGAATTATAGGAAAAATTAATTTAGTACTTTTCTATCCAGATAATATAGATATAATAAAAGGTGGACCTTCAGAAAGAAGAAAATTTTTAGATATAATGATAAGTCAATTAAAACCTAATTATTTACACCTTTTAAACAAATATTTAAAAACATTAGAACAAAGAAATTCATACTTAAAGCAAATAAAATTTGACAACAAAAGTAAAGATATGTTAGAAATATGGGATGAGAGTTTATCAGAACTTTCGTATCAAATTTATAATTATAGATCAGAATATATGCAGAAATTTCAAGAAAAAATAAAAGATATCCACAATATGATAACAAACTGTGGAAAAAACGAAGAAAAAATTGAAATTTCCTTCATATCTTCGGGAAAATCTAAAAAAGAGTATTATGATAATTTATTAAAAAATAGAGAAAATGATATAAGAAAAGGATTTACTTCTACAGGATCTCATCGAGATGATTTTGAAATATACATTAATGATAAAAAAGTAAACGTTTACGGCTCACAAGGTCAACAACGTACAGCAGTTTTGTCACTTAAATTGACAGAACTAAAAATTATTAAAGAAGAAATAGGTGAAACACCAATACTTTTATTAGATGATTTCATGTCAGAATTAGATGAAAACAGAAGAAATAATCTAACAAAAGCAATAGAAGATAATCAAGTTTTTATAACATGTACAGATAAGATATTAGTAGAAGAGAAAAACAATGCAGTATATCATATAGAAAACGCAAAATTAAGCAAAGGAATATAAGAAAATGTATTTACACATAGGAAAAGATATTATAATAAAGAGAGACGAAATAATAGGAATTTTTAATATAGAAAGTATTTTAGATACAAAAGAATATAATTGCATAATAGAAACATTAAAAGAAGTAAACAGAATTCAAGATATATCAAATGGAGAGCCAAAAACTCTTGTATTATATAAAAAAGAAAATAATTTATACGGAGTCATCTCTAATGTTTCTTCGAACTCAATTGGAAAAAGAAATACTAAAATGACTGAAAAATAAGGAGGAAAAGCATGGAAAAATTTGAACACGAGTATAACGCTGAACAAATTCAAGTACTTGAAGGACTAGAGGCTGTAAGAAAAAGACCAGGTATGTATATTGGAAGTGTATCTATCAGAGGACTTCATCACTTAGTATATGAAATAGTAGATAATGCTGTTGATGAAGCTTTAGCTGGATATTGTAAAAATATACATGTAACAATAGAGCCAGGAAATATAATAAAAGTTGAGGATGATGGTAGAGGTATACCAGTTGATATACATCCAAAAACAAAAATATCAGCTGCAGAAACTGTATATACAAAATTACATGCTGGTGGAAAATTTGGTGGAGATAGTGGATACAAAGTATCAGGAGGTCTACATGGAGTTGGTGCATCAGTTGTTAATGCATTATCAGAATGGACAGAAGTAACAATTCAAAGAGATGGTGGAATATTCCAAATGAAATTCCAAAGAGGAAAAGTTGTAGAAAGCTTAAAGAGAATTGGAGATTCTGATAAAACAGGAACAACAGTAAGATTCTTTGCAGATGGAACTATTTTTGAAACATTAGAATATCAATTTGAAGTATTAGAAACAAGATTCAGAGAAATGGCATTTTTAACAAAAGGACTTCACATAGTAGTAGAAGATTTAAGAGAAGAAACACCTAAAAAAGCAGATTTCTGTTTTGAAGGAGGTTTAAAATCTTTTGTTGAATATTTAAATAAAAATAAAGAAAAATTACATCCAAATCCAATATATATGGAGAAAGATGGGGATTTCCCAATAGAAATAGCAATTCAATACACAACAGCATATTCAGAAAATATTTATACATTCGTTAACAACATTAACACTGTAGAAGGTGGTACACACCTTGAAGGATTTAAAAGGTCATTAACAAAAGTATTCAATGATTATGCAAAATCACATAACATATTAAAAGAAAAAGATAATAACCTTTCAGGTGATGATATTAGAGAAGGTATAACAGCTGTTATATCTGTAAAAGTAAAAGAACCTCAATTCGAAGGACAAACAAAAACGAAATTAGGTAATAGCGAAGTAGCAGGAATTGTACAAACATTAATGAATGAAAAATTAGCAGAATTTTTAGAGGAAAATCCAAATATTGCAAAAGCAATTCTTGAAAAATGTGTAAGTGCATCAAAAGCAAGAGAAGCAGCAAGAAAAGCAAGAGAATTAGTAAGAAGAAAATCAGCACTAGAAACAACAACATTACCAGGAAAATTAGCAGATTGCAGTAGTAAAGTTCCTGAAGAATGCGAAGTATACATAGTCGAGGGAGATTCAGCCGGCGGTACAGTGAAGACTGCCAGAAACCGGAGAACCCAGGCGGTGCTGCCACTGCGGGGCAAGATCCTGAATGTGGAAAAAGCCCCACTGGAAAAAATACTCATGAATAACGAAATCAAGACCATGATCGCTGCGTTTGGCTGTGGTATCGGGGAAAATTTTGACATCAGCAAACTCCGTTATGACAAGATCATTATTATGGCAGATGCCGATGTGGATGGAGCGCATATCTCCACCTTGCTGTTAACACTGTTTTATCGTTTTATGCCGGAACTGATCTCAGAGGGACATGTTTATATCGCGATGCCGCCTCTCTATAAAGCTATTCCATCGAAAGGGCAGGAAGAATATCTCTATGATGATGCTGCATTAGCGAAGTATCGTAAGAGACAAAAAGGCAATTTTACCCTGCAAAGATACAAAGGTTTAGGAGAGATGGATGCGGAACAGCTCTGGGAGACTACGTTAGACCCAAAGACCAGGATGTTAAAACAGGTGGTCATTGAAGATGGAAAGATGGCATCGGATGTAACCGAGATGTTAATGGGCTCGGATGTTCCGCCAAGACGTGCTTTTATCTATGAGCATGCAAATGACGCGGAACTGGATGTATAGGAGGAAAAGCATGGAAGCAAGAGCAGAGAATCTAATCAGAACAGAATATTCGGAGGTCATGCAGAAAGCCTATATTGATTATGCGATGAGCGTTATTATTGCAAGAGCCCTTCCGGATGTAAGAGACGGACTTAAACCGGTACAAAGACGTACCTTATATGATATGCATGAACTGGGGATCCGCTACGACAGACCGTATCGAAAATGTGCGAGAATTGTCGGAGATACGATGGGTAAATATCATCCGCACGGTGACAGTTCCATTTATGAATCCTTAGTGGTGATGGCACAGGATTTTAAAAAGGGGCTTCCGTTAGTAGATGGTCATGGTAATTTTGGCTCGATCGAAGGGGATGGAGCGGCAGCCATGCGTTATACCGAAGCAAGACTGCAAAAGATCACACAGGAAGCCTATTTAGCCGACTTAGACAAAGATGTGGTAGACTTTGTCCCGAACTTTGATGAGACGGAAAAAGAGCCGGAGGTGCTTCCGGTCAAGGTGCCTAATATCCTGATCAATGGTGCAGAGGGAATCGCAGTCGGAATGGCAACGAGTATCCCGCCGCATAATTTTGGCGAAGTCATTGACGGTGTAAAGGCATATATGAAAAATCCTGACATCAATACCGAGCAGATGATGGAATATATCAAAGGACCGGATTTTCCAACCGGAGGAATCGTAACGAATAAGGATGACCTGCTTTCTATCTATTCTACCGGAAGCGGTAAGATCAAGGTCCGTGGAAAAGTTGAGATTGAAAAAATGAAGGGTGGCAAAGAACGGATTGTCATCACAGAGATCCCTTACACCATGATCGGAGCAAACATCGGAAAATTTTTAAATGATGTCTATTCTTTAGTAGAGACCAAAAAGACAAATGATATCGTAGACATCTCGAATCAGTCCTCAAAAGAGGGCATCCGTATTGTCATCGAGTTAAAACGTGGGGCAGATGCCGAAAATATCTGTAATCTGCTCTATAAAAAGACAAAGTTAGAAGATACGTTTAGCGTTAACATGCTTGCCGTTGCAGATGGAAGACCGGAAACCATGGGAATCGTTCCGATGATCCGTCATCATGTGAATTTCCAGTATGAGATCGCAACAAGAAAGTACAAGACACTGCTTGCAAAAGAGCTTGAGAAAAAAGAGGTGCAGGAGGGCTTAATCAAAGCCTGTGATGTCATTGACTTAATCATTGAGATTCTGCGTGGTTCTAAGAATATCAAAGATGCAAAAGCCTGCTTAGTTCATGGCAAGACCGATGCGATTAAGTTCAAATCTGAGGAGTCAAAGCAGTTAGCAGCGCAGCTTCAGTTTACCGAAAAACAGGCAACGGCAATCTTAGAGATGCGTCTTTATAAGCTCATCGGATTAGAAATCGAAGCACTGTTAAAAGAGCATGATAAGACGTTAAAAAATATTGCGACCTATGAGAATATCTTAGGAAGCCGTACGGCAATGGCAAAGGTAATTATCAAGGAGTTAGATGCGTTTAAAAAGGAATATGCAAAAGAGCGCAAGACTGTGATTGACAATGTTGAGGCAGCAGTGGTCGAGGAAAAGAAAATCGAAGAAATGGATGTTGTCTTTTTGATGGATCGTTTCGGTTATGGACGAACAGTGGATGTACCGACCTATGAGCGAAATAAAGAGGCGGCAGACAGTGAAAATAAATGCGTAGTTCTTTGTAGGAACACGGATAAATTATGCCTCTTTACCGATACCGGAAAAATGCACAGTATCAAGGTCTTAGACCTGCCGTTCGGAAAATTCAGGGACAAGGGACAACCGATCGATAACCTCAGTAACTATGACAGCAGTCAGGAAAATATCGTCTATCTGATGAACCTGCAGGCGATGACAGGAAAGCAGATATTCTTTGGAACGAAAAACGGAATGTGTAAGGTTGTGGATGGCAGTGAATTTGATGTTGCCAAACGAACGATCGCAGCCACAAAACTCACAGAGGGAGATATGCTGTTAACGGTGCGTGTCTTAGAAGGAGAAGAGTCATTGATCCTTCGTTCCGATAAAGAGTATTTCTTAAGGTTAGAAGCAAGTGAGATACCACAGAAGAAAAAAGGAGCCGTCGGTGTGCGTGGCATGAGGCTAGCCGCCCGTGAACAGATGCAGGAGATTTATGTTCTGCCACCGGACGGGGAGGAAGTCGTCACCGTGAAAGAAAAAGAGGTGGCACTGCACAGACTTCATATCGGAAAGAGAGATACCAGAGGCGTAAAGAAATGACCTATGAAGATGCAGTAGAATTTGCAGACAGTACAAAAAAATATGGAAGTATTTTAGGACTAGAGAGTATCCGAAATCTGATGCAGGAACTTGGAAACGTACAGGAGCAACTGCACATCATCCATGTAGCGGGTACGAATGGAAAGGGTTCAGTCTGTGCCTTTTTATCCGCGGCACTGACAGAGGCCGGATATCGGGTTGGACGTTATAATTCTCCGGCAGTATTTGAAAGAAGAGAAGTCTTTCGCATAGGAGAAACGATGATCTCTAAAGAGGAATACGCCGCGGTTTTTGAAAGAGTTCAAACCGCCTGTGAAGTGCTGACAAAGCGGGGATGTCCGCATCCGACTGTCTTTGAGGTAGAGACAGCGGCAGCGTTTTTATGGTTTTATGAAAAAAAATGCGACCTCGTCTTATTAGAGACCGGTATGGGCGGAGAGACAGATGCGACCAATCTGATCACACATCCGGTATGCAGTGTGCTGACTTCGATTGGCATGGATCATATGCAGTATTTAGGAAATACCATAGAAGAGATCGCAAAAGTAAAAGCCGGGATCATCAAAAAAGGATGTCCGGTAGTTGCATTGAAACAGGGTGACAGTGTGTGCGAAGTCATAAAGAATAAGGCAGAGGAATGTGGTTCACGGTGTGTTCTGGTAGAAGTGCCTGCTTCTGTAGAAGAGAACGTTATGACAGAGCAGGGACAGAGACAGGGGCGATGCATACAGGACAGACCGATACAGAAACAATGTATACAATATCCGGTGCAGGGAACAACGCTGCAGGATGCACACTATGGACCAG
>OIXH01005174.1_pt1 | contig 10012 bp, 8 predicted proteins | sample 1587741 | NCBI WGS metagenome assembly OIXH01 (sample SAMEA3888916, study PRJEB22519) | human gut metagenome | biome: human gut; feature: human-associated habitat; material: faeces | place: Denmark | collected 2011 | reverse complement strand
AGCCGTTAAGCTGATCGTGTCCAAGATGGCTGACGCAGTGATCGAGGCAAACCAGGGTGCAGAGATGACTGCAGAAGAGGCTGAGTCCGCAGAGGCAGATGCAGCAGATACCGACACTGATGTGGAGACAGATACAGCGGAGACCGACGCGGACACAGACGTATCAGATGCACAAAGCGAAGATGCGGAAGCAGAGTCTACCGAAGACTTATTCTGTCTGCTTGATGTGCCGATTTTAGAGATGCCGGACTTAGCAGGAACAACCTGGAGCTTCTGTGGAGGTAACCTTGGCGGTGTACAAATGACACAGGACGACTTTGATGCTGCATTAGAGCAGTATGGCGGAACATTAGACATTGTGTTTAGCGATGATGGTTCCACTGTACAGATGGTACAGGGAGGTGGTACGTTAGATGGTGTCTGTGAATATCATTATGAGGATGAAGGGGTACGTTTAACATTTGACAATAACGGAACAGATCTGGTATACGCCTGCGTGTTTGCAGATTTTGACGGACTGACAATGGTAGCATTGACCGATACTTCCGGATACAATGCAGTATATTTTGCACAGTAAAGGAGTTTTTGAATGGAAATCTCTGTAATTGTTTGTTTGCTTGTGATTTTATTTGCAATATGGATTGTTTCTGTACAGAAAAAATTAGCAATCATGGACGAAAATATTAACTATTCAATGAATCAGATTGGAGTGCAGCTTTCGTCACGGTTTGATGCGTTACTGTCCCTGCTTGATTTTACAAAAAAATATGCAGGATACGAGGCACAGACACTTACAGAGACAGTAAATGAAAAACGGTGTATCATTATGGAAACATCTACCCCGGAGGAGGTTTTGAGCCAGGAAGGTGTGATAAATGAGGTGCTTTTCCGGACCAGGAAGGCTTTAGAAGAATATCCGGGTTCGGTTGCCGAAAATGAATACATCAAATATATGGACGCAGTAGAGTGTTATGAAAAAATGGTGCAGACCAGTCGGCTGATTTATAATGATTCGGTGACAAAATTAAACAGAGAGCTTCATATTTTTCCAACCAGTGTGCTTGCACGTATGCTCGGATTTAAAAAACGGGATTATCTGGTAGAAAATTATCAAAAAGGGAGATGCAAAGGATGAATAAATTACACAGAAGCAGGTACATAAATGTAGTTGTATCAATGATGATGGCATTTTTGATGTTTGCTGCAATGGGAACGACACAGGTACATGCAGCACAATATACAACAGGAACGATTGATCCTGCCGAATTGAAAGCTGGAGATGTGGTTTACAGGGGGATTCAGTTAACGGTAGACAGACAGATTGTGGTTTGTAAAAAGTGCAATATGATATGGATTACAACGGGCACGAATTACGGTACTGGAGACATGAAACGCTCTGAGGTGGTGACTACGGAAGCCCATAAGAATCATCAGGATAAGGTGGGGTATAGCGAGTTTAACTGGTATTTTAGTCTTGACAGCACCAGCCCATTGTTAAAAAATACGCCATATACGATTGTAGAAAATGCTAACATTAAATATAAGATTACCTATAATACAAACGGTGGCAGTCAGATAGCAGAGGGAAATCAGACGAACCTGCCGGATCCGCTGCCAGCTACGACGAAAGATGGATATGAGTTTGCCGGCTGGTATACAGATGCAGATTTTACGACAATCGCGCAGCCGGGACAGGCACTTACTGCCGACACGACTCTTTATGCAAAGTGGGTAGAACACAGGCACACATTCAAGAATGAGTGGAGCAGCAATGATACGTCCCATTGGCATGCTGCCACGTGTGAACACACCACAGAAAAAAAGGATGAAGCAGCTCATGTTTATGGAACAGCAGGTGCGGAAAGATATACCTGTAGTGTCTGCAAATATGTAAGTGAAACAAGAAAAAAGAAAGCTGAGGCAACAGATAAAAAGAATACGAAAAAAGTAAAAAGGACGGAGGCAAATGATGCAGCATTAAATTTGAAATTTAATGTAGAAGCAGGAAAGAAGATCAAGGTAACCTGGGGGAAAGTTAAAAATGCTGACGGCTATGATGTGTATATGGCATACTGCGGAAAAGACAGGGAAAAAGTTGTAAAGTCCGTAAAGGGAGCAAATAATTTATCTGTTACAGTCAGCAAATTAAAAGATAAACAAATCAATCAGAAAAAGAACATAAAATGTCGTGTCCTTGCATATAAGAAGGTGAATGGTAAGAAAGTAACCGTTGCAAAATCTATCATGATACATGTGGCCGGAAAGAAGAATGAATCCGTAACGGATGCAAAAAGTATTAAACTGAACAAGACTTCTTATGTATTGACAAAAGGGAAAAAAGCTACCATAAAAGCTTCGACTGTTAAGAAGGATAAGAAGCGTACGCTCATTAATCATACACCGGAATTCCGATATGCTACAACAGACAGTAAAGTAGCAGTGGTGTCTGAAAAGGGTAAGATTACAGCGAAAGGAAAAGGTTCCTGTTCTGTATATGTATATGCACCAAACGGATGTGCACAAAAAATAAAAGTTGTGGTGAAATAAGAGAGACAGGTATATCGTGAAAATGAACGTGTAAGAGAAGAGCTGCCGATGATATTGATAGTATCATCTGGCAGCTTTTTATCGCAAAAAAACAGATATCGATTTCCTTTTGCATTTGATGTATAATGGGCAGGAGAATAAAGTGAAAGAGGAAATAACATGAATCTGATTAATATAGAAAATGTGACAAAGGCTTATACCGAAAGAAAGCTGCTTGATGGTGCATCATTTTCATTGCAGGATGGAGAAAAAGTCGGAATCATCGGTATCAATGGCACGGGAAAATCAACCCTGTTAAAAATAATTGCCGGAATCGAGGAACCGGATGAGGGAAGCGTGGTGCGCGCCAATCATATTGTTGTGCGGTATCTGCCGCAGAATCCGGTGTTTGACGGAAATATGACGATACTCGAAGCCGTGCTTTCCGGTGCGGATGTCTCGGATTCCTGGACGGTGGAAAGCGATGCAAAATCACTTCTGACAAAGCTTGGAATTACTGATTTTACACAGAAAGTCGGGGAACTCTCCGGTGGACAAAGAAAGCGCCTTGCACTTGTGGCGGCAGTTGTTGTGCCGTGTGATGTACTTATTTTGGATGAGCCGACAAATCATCTGGATTCGGCCATGTCAGACTGGTTAGAGGATTTCCTTAAAAAATGGCGCGGTGCGCTTGTGATGGTAACCCATGACCGCTATTTTTTGGATGCAGTGTGCAGCCGCATTGTGGAGGTTGACAAGGGCGCAGTTTACAGCTATGACACAAATTATTCCGGGTATTTAGAGCGGAAGGCGGCAAGAGAAGAGAGCGCCGAGGCAAGCGAGCGCAAGAGACAGAGTATCTTGCGCAAAGAAATCGAGTGGATGAAGCGCGGTGCGCGTGCGAGAAGCACCAAACAAAAAGGGCGCATCAAACGCTTTGAAGAGATGCAGGGCGAGATGGCACCACAGCAGGACGGACAGGTGGAAATCGGTTCGGTCAGCACCCGGATGGGAAGAACAACGGTAGAGTTAGAGCATATTTCCAAAAGCTATGGAGAGCGCGTGCTAATCCGCGATTTTTCGTATATTTTCTTAAAAGCGGACAGAATCGGTTTTATCGGACCAAACGGAAGCGGCAAGACAACACTCATGAAGATGATTGATGGAAGAGTAGTGCCGGATGCCGGAACGATAACCATCGGACAGACGATTAAAATCGGCTATTACACACAGGAAATCGAGAATTCAAAGGATGCCGGAATTGCCTATATGGACCCGGAGGAGAAAGTGATAGACTATATTCGTAATACGGCGGAATATGTGCGGACAACGGAAGGACTTGTCTCTGCGACGATGATGTTAGAGCGCTTTTTATTTCCATCCTCCCAGCAGTACAGCCCGATTGGAAAATTATCAGGCGGGGAGAAGCGCAGACTAAATCTTTTGCGTGTGCTGATGGAGGCACCGAATGTGCTGATTTTAGACGAGCCGACAAATGACCTCGACATAAAGACGCTTACGATTTTGGAGGATTATTTGGACAGCTATGACGGAATCGTGATAGCCGTTTCCCATGACCGTTACTTCCTTGACCGCGTGGTACGCAGAATTTTTGCATTTGAGGGGGATGGAGAAATCCGTCAGTATGAGGGCGGTTATACGGATTACAGGAATCGCCTCGAAGAAGAGGGCAGACAGATGCCCGGCATGAGCCAGAGTGCGGCGGCAGAGACTGGCACGCAGACCAGTACCGCACCGGATTCTAAGGCGACCTGGACGAGCGGGAAAAAGCTCAAGTTCAGCTACAAGGAACAGCGGGAGTATGAGACAATAGAGGATGATATCGCAGCCCTCGAACAGAAGGTGGAAGATTTGGATAACGAGATGGCTGCAAACGCCACGAATGCGGCAAAGCTGCGGGAACTGATGGAAGAAAAGGAACAGACAGAAGCAGCGCTGGAAGAAAAGATGGAGCGCTGGGAGTATTTAGAGGAGCTGGCGGCTAAGATTGCAGGGCAGTAGACTATTCAAAAGAGCATGAGGTAGAGAAAAACTATAAATAAAACGCATTCAAATTCTGAATTGGGTGCAAATCGTTATCTTTTTCGGTGCAACGATTGACAGCAGATAAAATCATGTGTTATATTTCATGACGGTTAGCCGAGACTAACACATGCTGTTACAAAACTGAAAAGGAGAGACGAAATGAGAAAGAAATTATTAGTAATAGTTTTAGGAATGACTATGCTGGCAGGAGCCCTTGCCGGATGTGGAAGCAATTCCAGTGATACAGCTCAAAATAACATGACGACAGAATCAGAAACAGCTTCCGAAACTGTTTCCCAGGATACGGAGATGGCATCGGATGAAACACAGTATCCAATTACAATTTCCCATGCATACGGTGAGACGGTGATTGAAAGCAAGCCGGAGCGTATTGTTACGTTGGGATGGGGCAATCAGGATACCGTTCTTGCACTCGGAATGGTTCCGGTTGGTGTTTCCGCAGCAAATTACGGATATGTGACAGAGCACCAGTTACATGAATGGACAGATGAAGCCTTTGCTTCCTTAGGCGAAACGAATCCGAATGTATTTGATGACACAGACGGATTCGACTATGAGGCAATCAGTGATGCGGCACCGGATGTCATCCTTGCAGCTTACTCCGGTATGACGGAAGAAGAATATGAAACACTTTCTGCGATTGCACCGGTAGTTCCTTTTGAAGAAACTGCCTGGAAAACAAGCTGGAGAGAACAGACCATCCTCAATGCAGAAGGAATGGGAATGAAAGAAGAAGGGGAGTCATTAGTTGCGGATACAGAAGCATTGATTGCAGAAAAAGTAAGTGAACACCCAGAATTTTCCGGTGTGAAAGCAGGTTTCTTCTGGATTAATGCAGATGATTTCAGTACCTTTTATGCGTATCTTCCTGCGGACCCGAGAGCTTCTTATTTGCAGGATCTTGGTTTTGAACTTCCAGACAGCATCAGGGAACTTGCGGGAGACGGTTCTGATTTCTCCGTAACCTTAAGCCGTGAGAATGTAGAAGCACTTTCCGATATTGATTTGATGGTTGTATATGGAGATGAAGCGTTGTTAGAGGCATTACAGAAGGATGAATTAATGTCAGAGATACCAGCTGTCAGAAATGGTGCAGTTGTACTGCTTGATAGCACTTCCCGCCTTGCAGCGTCTACAACCCCAAGTATTTTATCAATTCCGGCAACCATCGATGACTATCTCGATGCTTTATCAGAGGCTTGCGGTAAAATCAATGAGTAAAAAGAGAACGTTTTTTGTAGGCTGTATGATGGCAGTTTTACTTCTTTTTTGTGCACTTCTATCTGTTGCCTGCGGAGTTAAATCCGTGGGCATTCAGAGTATCTTAGGTGCGTTTATTTCTAATAATGCGCCTACGCTTGACGTCAACATTGTACTTGCAAGAGTACCAAGAACAGTATTCGGTATGCTTGCAGGAGCGGCACTTGGTATATCTGGGCTCCTCATGCAGTCCATTACCCGAAATCCGATTGCAGATCCGAGTATTCTCGGTGTAAACACAGGAGCATCCCTTTTTGTGGTGTGTGGAATTGCTTTTTTTCATATCCAGAGCGGAAATCAATATATCTGGCTTGCATTCGGCGGAGCAGCACTTACTGCAGTTCTTGTTTATGGACTTGCTTCTATTGGAAATGGCGGTGCGACTCCAATCCGCCTGGCGCTGGCAGGGGCAGCAGCCTCAACAGCATTACAGTCTCTGGTAAATACAGTAATGCTTCCAAATACACAGGTAATGGATCAGTTCCGGTTCTGGCAGGTAGGAAGCATCAGTGGGGCATCCTGGGAGGATATCAGGTTGATGAGTCCTTATCTTGCTGTCGGCTTTTTATTGGCATTTTTATTGGTGCCTTCTTTGAACACATTAGCATTAGGGGATGATATGGCAACAGGGCTTGGTGTAAACGTGACAATGGTGCGGGGACTGGCAGCACTTTCCGGTGTCCTGCTCTGTGCATCTGTGACTGCACTGGCAGGGCCAATCAGTTTCATTGGGCTTATGGTTCCGCACCTGATACGTGCACTTGTCGGTCCCGATTTAAAAAAGATAATGCCGTTATCCGCAGTCTGTGGAGCATGTATTCTGCTGATTTCCGATGTCCTTGGGAGAATCTGGGGAAGGCCCGGGGAACTGGAAGCAGGAATTATCACTGCTTTAATCGGTGGCCCTGTTTTTATTTTTATCATACGAAAGGTCAGGGTGCGCTCTTTATGATGAAAAGAAATACGATTTGGGCAGGTTATTACAAAAGAAAGAAAAGATACTGGCTTGCGGTCTGTGTTTTGCTTTCACTTGTCATTTTACTAGCCTGTATCATGATGATTTATGGGAATACCATATATACACCAGGCACAATCTTAGAGGTATTAAAGGGAAATGAAACAAAAGGTGCAGCTTTTACCATCAAAACACTTCGTCTGCCGCGCATGCTTGCAGCAATTTTTTGTGGAATCGCTTTTGGCCTTGCGGGAAATACCTTCCAGAAATTATTGGGAAATCCGCTTGCAAGCCCTGATATTATCGGTGTGACCTCCGGGGCAAGCGTTGCCGCCGTATTTGCAATTCTTATATTAAAGTGGAGTGGAAGCATGGTATCAATTCTGGCGGTCTTATCCGGATTACTCGTTTCTTCTGCGATTTATTTCATTGCCCAGGGAGATGGTTTTTCAAATGGAAAATTAATTCTGACAGGAATCGGTATGCAGGCTTTTTTAAATGCCCTGATTTCCTGGATGTTGTTAAAAGCCTCGGAATACGATGTGTCGAGTGCATTAAGATGGCTGAGTGGAAGCTTAAATGGAGTATCGATGGATCAGATGCCACGGCTTATGGTGGTGGTTCTTTTCTCCTCGGGTGCGATTTTTTTCCTAAACAGACACTTGGAAATCTTGCAGTTGGGAGAAGCGCACGCCAGAGTACTTGGCGTACGAATCACACTCGTGCGGTTGGGACTGATTTTATGTGCTTTACTTTTGATTGCGTTTGCGACATCTGTAACCGGACCAATTGCCTCTGTTGCTTTCCTTGCAGGACCAATTGCCGCAAGATTTTCCGGTGGTGGAAAAAGTAATCTGATGACTTCGGCACTTACCGGCTGTGTGCTTGTAATGGCTTCCGATTTGATTGGCCAGTATGCATTTCCATCCCGCTATCCGGTGGGGGTTGTTACAGGCATCCTCGGCGCGCCTTATCTGATTTATTTATTGATTCGCATGAACCGCACGGAAGGATGAGAGCGGATTTTACGTACACCTTTTATACTTGAAAAAACAGGAGTGATAACATCATGAATGATTCGATTTTAACGGCAGATCATATAGATGCCGGTTATAATCACAAAACCATTGTTTCAAATGTCAGCGTGACCATTCCGCAAAATAAAATCAGCGTTATTCTTGGTGCAAATGGTTGTGGAAAGTCAACACTGCTGAAAACATTTGCAAGATTGCTGCCTGCGCAAGGCGGACATATACTATTAGATGGCAAACAGATTTCTGAAATTCCATCCAGACAACTGGCAAAAACACTTGGTCTTTTACCACAGTCCCCCGTTGTACCAGAAGGAATCCGGGTGATGGATCTTGTTTCCAGAGGCCGTTTCCCATATCGGCAGTTTTTGAAAAGTATGACCAAAGAAGACTTTGCAGCGGTGGAAGAGGCAATGGAAATTATGGGAATTACAGAACTTGCAGACAGGGCTGTCGATGAACTTTCCGGCGGACAGCGCCAGCGCGTCTGGATTGCCCTCGCATTAGCACAGCAGACAGATATTTTGCTTTTGGATGAGCCAACAACTTTTTTGGATATTGCTTATCAGATTGAAATTTTAGATATGCTTACGGATTTGAATCGGAAATATAAAACTACAATAGCAATGGTACTGCATGACATCAATTTATCTGCAAGGTACGCAGATTATCTGTTTGCCATGAAAAAGGGAAAACTGGTAGCGGAAGGAACACCGGATGAGATTATTACGCCAGAATTAATGCAGGAAGTCTACGGTTTAGCGTGTGACGTTATAACAGACCCCGTGTCCAAATCGCCAATGATTCTTCCAAAAGGAAGACATTATGCGTCCTCAGCAACCTGAGTGCGGAACTGACCGGGTGTCAGCCCGCACCAGTTTTTAAACATATTTGTAAATGCTGCGGGACTCTGATAACCGACCCGAAGTGCAATCTCGTTAATATTGCAGTCTGTATCACAGAGCAGTCTTGCAGCCTGATTCATACGCAGATTATTTGCATAATTCCAAATCGTCTGTTGATACAATTCTAAGAATCCTGCTTTTAATTTTTGTTCGCTAATCTCAAATTTCTGACTCAGTTCATAAATGGTAACAAAAGAGCCGGCATCTTTTTCAATCTGCTCGTGAGTCATTCTGACTTTTTCAAAATCAGCCTGAGTCATCTTTATTTTCCGCTTACCGACATGAAGATAGCGTGTATCGCTGTCTGCCGGAATTTCTGACAGAAATTCTTCCTTCTGGTTTAAAAGATGCGCCAGAAATTCCATGCAGAGTGCCCGTTGCAAGGCCATGGTCATCGTTTTTTGATTCAGCAGTAGTTCTATTTTGGACAGAATCTCACGCAATTCCTGTGACAGATTATGGTAGCGGATGTTTGGTTTGATAAAATCCAGTGCATTTTCGGGATATCCAAGAAATGGAAGCATATAATCCCTTAAGTAGTTCATTCGGATAGAGACTTCTACTCCCCGGAAACGTTGCCCATGCTTCCAGCAGTTGATACCACCGGCAGATTGCTCTGCTGCTAGAAATGCAGAAGGGTGTGACAACGGTGACAATTTCTGGTTCACGAGGGAGTAAGTGATTCCCTCATAAATAATCCCAAAATGAAGAAAGGCGGATTCATAATCGAATTCTGCGAGCAAATCAGCCGGAATCGAATAATCCCCGGTTTCACATTGTATTTCATCGAGAGAACCGTAAATGTGGATTGTACCAACATCCGGATTCGTCCAGATTTGTTCATTATCTTGTTCAAAAGTACAGTTTAAGCCAATTTGTTTATAAAAATAGAGACCATAGTCTTTCGGATTTGTTGTTTTATAAAAATTCATATTGCTTATTATTATAACCTGTAATAGTGTGGTAAATACATGATTGTGAAAGTTAGTTAAAACTAATCAATTTTATTTTAACATACAGAAATTGCAATGTCAAAATTTTGACAATAGGAACAGTTATCTTGTTTTATGGAATGAAAAATATAATAGCCTTTGAACGAGTAGCAAACTAGCGTAAATCCAGTTTTGCTGCTCGTTTTTTTGTGTAGAAAAAAGAAGGAAAAACAAGGAGGAAAAGAGGAAGGGTGGCAGGAAACAGTTTGTTTCTCGGAATAATTATTTATGTAGTATGTCTGCTGTTTGGAATTATCTTTTTTTCATTATTTGAAA
>OIXH01005168.1_pt1 | contig 10021 bp, 8 predicted proteins | sample 1587741 | NCBI WGS metagenome assembly OIXH01 (sample SAMEA3888916, study PRJEB22519) | human gut metagenome | biome: human gut; feature: human-associated habitat; material: faeces | place: Denmark | collected 2011 | reverse complement strand
TCGGCACGGGCTTCACCAGAGGCATGCTGCAGGAGACGCAGCCGACAAAGTTCGATACCCTCATCCGCCTTTCCGGCTTCTCCCACGGCACGGACGTGTGGCTGGGCAACGCGCGCGATCTCATTTTGTCGAAGACCGCGACTGTCGGCGAGGCCATCGGCTGCCGCGACGATATCATGCTCTATCTCATCAAGTGCGGCATGCCGGAAAAGCGCTCGTTCAAGATCATGGAGGCCGTCCGAAAGGGCCGCGGTCTGCCCGAGGGCGCAGAGGAAGAGATGAAGGCCGCGGGCGTGCCGGAATGGTACATCGGCTCGTGCAAGAAGATCAAATACCTCTTCCCGAAGGCGCACGCGACGGCGTATGTCATGATGGCCTTCCGCATCGCGTGGTTCAAGGTGCACCAGCCGCTGGCGTTCTACGCCGCTTACTTCTATCGCCGCAGCCAGAAGGGCGGCTTTGACGAGGGCATGATGTGCCACGGCATCGAGCTTGTCAAAAAGAAGCTGCAGGAGATCAAGGCAGACGAGGATTCCACGGCCAAGGATGACGATCTGTTCACCACGCTGGAGGTCTGCTACGAGTTCTACCTGCGCGGCTTCTCCTTCGCGCCGATCGATATCTATCATTCGCACGCGACAAAATTCCTGATCGAGGACGGGCAGCTCCGCCCGCCGTTCGTGGCCGTGTCCGGTCTCGGTGAGACGGCGGCATGGGACATCATGAACTGCCGTGACAGTATGGAGTTCCTCTCCGTCGAGGAATTTGCCGACGCCTGCCCGAAGGTGTCCAAGACGCTCATCGACCAGCTCCAATCCGCCGGCGCCTTCGGCGACCTCCCCCTCACCAGCCAGCTGACGCTGTTCTGACCCCGCCCGGCAAATCGCACCGGTTTTACAGAACGCTTCAGCAAATCCGCGGCTTCCCAACGGGCCGGCAGTGTCGCCGGCCCCTACAGAACTCCGGCGAATCCGCACTGCCTCACAAATTTCGAACGCAAAACTGATTTACCACAGCAATTCAAACGCAGCGATTCACAAATTCGGCTGTTCCGTAACAGGCGGCGCGTACCCAAGCGCCCGCAGGGTGACTATGTGTGTTCGCAGAGACCGAAAAATAGTGCTTCCCTGAACCGCACCCGCAGCACGCACCAAATCGTAACCCAGCGCCCCTTTTCTCCCCTATCTTTTCCGGCAAGACGGAAAAGATAGGGCCGTCGGAGACAACCAGCAGTCGCAAATCTGCGACAACCTCTCAGTCTCGGCTGCGCCGAGCCAGCTTCCCTGGGAGGGGAGCCTATTTATTTCCCGGCGGTGGTGCCGCGGAGGGGGTTTTTGGTGGCGGGGGAGTCGGCGGAGCCGGGCTGGTACCATTTGTTCTGGCCGAAGATCAGCACCGGCGTGCCGTCTTCGATGTTGTTGAAGATCTTTACCATCGCCGCCTCCGGGATGTTGATGCAGCCGTGCGAGCCGTTGAAAATGTACTGGTCGCCGCCGAAGACGCTGCGCCAGGACGCGTCGTGCAGGCCGATGGAATCGCCGATGACGCTGACCCAGTATTTAACAAAGACCTCGTAATCCGCGCCCGTCAGCGTGCAGTTCGTCTGCTTGTTGTGCGCCTCGTACAAGCCGATCGGCGTGCGGTGGCTGCCGACCATGCCGGTGACGATGTTGGTGTTCACGATCACGGTCCCGTTTTTGATGAATGTCAGCTGCTGGTTGTCCAGATCGACCTCGACATGCGTCAGCGAAATGTCAAACGGCGCGCCCCAGCGGTAACACGTCAGCCCCGCGGTGATCGTGCAGGGCTCCATGGCACAGATGGCCTGCAGCAGCTGCTTTTTGACGCCCGCCTCGTCGATGCGGTAGTCGCAGGGGATAAAGTCGATGGGGGTGACGCCCTTGACGTAGGAATCAAAGCGGTAGGGCGTGTTGTATGTACCGTACTGCCCGGCCCAGCCGGAGACGAGCGCGTCCAGTTCGTCCGTCCGCACCGTCCCGTCCGCCGCGACGAGCGCCCGCAGCGCCTCGCCGCTGAGCGTTTCTGTGCCGGCTTCAAACTGCACCGTGATCTCCAGCTCCGCGCAGGCGCTGCGCCAGGCCGCGGCGTCCAGCGTGACCGTCCCGTCCTTGACATGCACCGGGCTCTTGCGGAACGAGGCCTCGAGCGTCCGGGCGGCGTCCTGTTCGATGGCGCCGCGCGCAGTAAGACCTGCGAGCAGCGTGCCGCTGCCGTCCGCGGACGGGCACTGCAGCGCCAGCCACGTCATGAGCGCCAGATCCCCGCGCGTGAACGTGCCGCCGAACAGCGCGCGGCTGTAAAAGCCGCAGACTTCGGCGAAGTCTTCGGTCTCGGCCCAGGCAAAGTCCGCGCCGTCCTGATAGCCCAGCGCGCGCAGCAGAAACAGCGCATAGTCCCGCGCGCGGCAGGGGGCGTCCGCACCGTAGCGCGTCTCGCTCACGCCGCGGACGAGCCCCTCGCTGTACAGCCACGCCAGATACGGCGCGGCCCAGCCGGACACGTCTTCAAACGGGTGGGCGATCAGCCCTGCTTCATAGAGCGAGAGCGCTTCCTCCTCCGCGCCGTACAGGCGCACGAGCATGACGGCGGCCTCGCTGCGCTTCGGGGCGCGGTCGAGCTCAAAGCCCGTGTCGGTCCCGCGGAAGACGTCGATGGCGGAAAGCTCCTCCGCGCAGCTTTGCGGGGAGACAGCGAGCGCCTGCGTGCACAGGCACGCGCAGAGCAAACATAACAGCAGCAAAGATCCGATCCGTCGTTTCATGGCAGACTCCTTCAGGTGTTTTCTAAGGCAGCACCGCACAATTCGGCAAGCAGATTCGGCGAGAGATTTTTCGCCAAGCCAAGATTTGAAAAGCGCAGGAATACTGTATGTACCCGCAAGGGGCATGCCGCATCCGTAAGGCTCCTTCGTCGCCAACGGCTGCGCAATATTTCAAGCTTTTCAAACCGCAGGATTGGCGGAAAAGATCCGCCGAAGCGCGCAGACGCAATTGCGCGGTGCTGCCCTGTCATTATACCAAATGTGCCCGCGCCGGACAAGATTCAGTGTGTCTGGGCGGTGAGGAATTTTTTGGCGAGCTTGTGGTCGACAAGGAAGTAGCAGACCATGATGGCCGCGCCGGTCAGCGCCCACGTGATGGGGTAGACGAGCATCAGCACGCGGTAATCCGGCCAGATGCGGCAGACCGTGAAGACCCAGATGAGCCGCAGCACGCATGTGCCCAGCACCGTCAGCACGGCCGGGGCCAGCGAATGCCCGATGCCGCGCAGCGCGGCCCCGCCGACCTCATACAGCGGCACAAGGAAGTAAAACGGCAGGAGTGTGCACATGCGGATGTAGGCGAATTCGGCGACGTCGGCCTCGGCGGTAAAGAAGCGGACGAACAGCTCCTTGCCGAACACGAAGCCCAGCCCCATCACCTCCGCGCACACCAGCGACAGCAGCATCGTCTGCCGGAAGATCTTCCGGCAGCGGTCATACTGCCCGGCGCCGAAGTTCTGGCTGGAGAAGGTCACGGCCGCCTGCCCGAAGGCGACGACGGGGAAATAGGCGAAAAATTCATAGTTGAGCGCCGCGGACGAACCGGCCACGGCTGCCGTGCCGAACGAGTTGAGCGTCGACTGGATACACACGTTGGAGAAGGTGAAGACCGTGCTCTGCAGGCCGGCCGGCAGGCCGATGGCGAGCATCCGGCCGAGCAGCGCCCGGTCCATCCGCAGCGCGCGCCAGGACAGGCGGATCTCGCTCTTCTCCCGGCAGAGCATCCACACGACCACCACGCAGCTGACGACGTTGGACAAGACCGTCGCGATCGCGACGCCGTCGACATCCATGCCGCACACGGCGACGAGGAAAATATTGAGTCCCGCGTTCAGAACGCCGGACACCGTCAGGCAGATGAGCGGCCGCTTCGTATCGCCGACGCTGCGCAAAATTGCCGCGCCGAAGTTATACACCATGATGAACGGCATTCCGGCAAAATAGATGAGCAGGTACAAGACCGCCTTGTCCAGCACGCTCTCAGGCGTCTGGATGAGCTCCAGGATCGGCCGCGCGGTCACGAACCCCACAAGCATCATCACAAAGCCGCTGATGAGCGCGATCAGCATCGCGGTATGCACGGAGGCCTGGACCTTCTCCTTATCCCGCTGGCCGATGTACGTCGCGATGACGACGTTCGCGCCCACGGAGATGCCGAGGAACAGATTGAGGAACATGTTGATGACGGCCGACGTGCAGCCCACGGCGGCCTGGTCCTGGCTGGTGGCAAACTGGCCGAGGACGGCGATGTCGACAGCGTTGAACAGCTGCTGCAGGATGCTGCTGAGCGCCAGCGGCAGCGCGAACAGGATCAGTTTCCCGAGAAGCGGCCCGTGCAGCATGTCGACCTGATCATGTTTGCCCTTGCTCATAAAAAGATACCCTCTTGACGATCATTTTTTGCGCGACTATCATACGCTCCCGCCGCGGGGAATGCAAGAGGCGAAAACGGAAAAAGAAGCTTGAGTTCAGTCGCCAAATCTGGTAAAATAGCAGGAAATCGGACCGAACGGAGGCATATTTATGGACGCGGTGACCCTGCGGCATGTGGACAAGGCTTATACATCCTACAGTACGGAGATCGTCATCACCGGCGAGCAGCGGCAAAGCCGCACGCGGCAGGTGCTGAAGGACCTCTCGGTGACGTTCGCCGCCGGACATCTGACCGTCATCGTCGGCCGCAGCGGCTGCGGCAAGAGCACCCTCCTGAAGCTGCTGGCCGGGAAGGAACAGCCGGACGCCGGCGAGATCAGCATCCCGCAGGGCTGGCACAGCGCCATGCTGAGCCCCGACCCCTATGTCATCACCTGGACGAACGTGCAGCGCAACGTCGCCATGGCCTGCGGCGTCGGCAAGACGCCGGAGGAGCGGTATGAAAAGGCCGCGGACTTCGTCCGTCTGGTCGGGCTGGAGGACTATGCCGACCTCACGCCCATGGAGCTTTCGACCGGCATGAAGCAGCGGCTCGGCCTTGCGCGCATCCTTGCCAGCCAGGCGCAGCTGCTTTTGATGGACGAGCCGTTCGCCTCGCTCGATTTTCTGACCCGCGGCGAGCTGCAGACGCAGCTGCTGGCCATCCAGCAGAAGCTCCCGCGCACCATCGTGCTGGTCACGCACCAGCTCGAAGAGGCGCTGCTGCTGGGCCAGCGGATCCTCGTCATGCACCCGGACAGCACGCTCCGCTCCTTTGACCTGACCGGCTTTTCCTATCCCCGCGACCCGGAATCGCCCGCCCTGCGCGAGCTCAAACGGGAGATCACCGACGAATGCAGAAAGCCTTCTGCCGAATAACGACGAAAAGCCGCCCATCCGGGCGGCTTTTTTGCGCGAAACTGGGCCTTATTCGTACTCCACGCCGTCGTGCTTGTGAACGCCGGTGACGGAGAATTCGACCCACTCGGAGAGGTTCACGGCGTGATCGCCGATGCGTTCAAAATACTTGGCGATCATCAGAAGATCCAGCGCGACCTCGCCCTGCCCGGGCTCGCGGGCGATGGCGGCGATGAGCGCCTGCTTGACGGCGGTGAAGTCCTCGTCGACCAGATCGTCCTGCCCGGCGACGGAGCGGGCCAGATACACGTCGCGGCGCACGAACGCGTCGACGCTCTGCGTGACCATGGAGCTGGCCTGCTGCGCCATGCGGCAGACGAGTGTGCAGTCAAAGGTGTTGTGGCTGAGGAAGAAGGGGATGATCTCCGCGATGTCCGCGGCCTGATCGCCGATGCGCTCCATGTCGGTGATCATCTTGAGCGCGGCGGAGATCTGCCGCAGATCGCGGGCGACGGGCTGCTGCTGCAGAAGCAGCTTCAGGCACAGGGCCTCGATCGTGCGCTCCTGCTCGTTCGTCTGCTCCTCGAGCTGCCCCACGGGGGCCGCGAGCGCCACATCCTGCTGCTCCAGGGCCTGTGCGGCCAGGCCGATGGCCTGCGCGCAGGTTGCGCCCATCTCGGTCAGCTCCTGGTTGAGGGCGGCGAGCTGCTGGTCAAATTTACTTCTCATTAGCCAAACCTCCCGGTGATGTAATCCTCGGTGCGCTTCTGCTTCGGCTGGTAGAACAGCTTCTGCGTGTCATCGTATTCGATGAGCTCGCCGAGCAGGAAAAACGCCGTTTTATCCGAAATGCGCAGCGCCTGCTGCATGTTGTGGGTGACGATGATGATGGTGTACTGCTCCTTGAGGTTCGTGGCGAGCTCCTCGATCTTGGAGGTCGAGATGGGGTCGAGCGCGCTCGTCGGCTCGTCCATCAAAAGGACCTGCGGCTGCACAGCCAGCGCCCGCGCGATGCACAGCCGCTGCTGCTGGCCGCCGGAGAGGCCGAGGGCGCTCTTTTTCAGCCGGTCCTTGACCTCGTCCCAGATCGCCGCGCCGCGCAGCGACTGCTCGACGATCTCGTCGAGCTCGTCCTTCCTGCGCACGCCGTGCGTCCGGGGGCCGTAGGCGATGTTGTCATAGATGCTCATGGGGAAGGGATTCGGCTTCTGGAACACCATGCCGATCTGCCGCCGCAGCTCGTTGACGTCGACCTGCGGGGCGAAGATATTCTGCCCGTTATACTGGACCTCGCCCTCGATGCGCACGCCCGGCACGAGATCGTTCATGCGGTCGAGCGTCTTGAGGAACGTCGATTTGCCGCAGCCGGAGGGGCCGATGAGGGCCGTGATGCTTTTTTCCGGGATGTCCATGGACACGCCCTTGAGTGCCTGCGTCTGGCCGTACCAGAGCCGCAGGTCTTTCACCGTGATGATATCGTTCATACGTGATTTCCTTTCAATACCGGCTCGAAGGCCAGGCCGTACCAGTGCCACGGCTGGCGCTTGACCGTTTCGTGGATGCAGCGGTCGCAGAAGTCCGCAGCGCTGTCCAGCGCGTCCATCGGCGCTTTTCCGCACAGCAGCTCGCCGCACAGGGCGCTTGTAAACACGTCACCCGCGCCGTGCAGCGTCAGCTCGGCAAAGGGCCGCAGCACGAGGCGGATGCCGCCGTCCAGCCGCGCAAGATAGCCGATGCCGTTCTCGGTGCGGACGCTGGTGAGAATGGTGTTTTTGACCTGCTGCGCGTAGAGAAGCGTCTCGTCCGCGCTGGAGCAGACGAGGCCCGAGAGCAGCGCCGCCTCCGTCCGGTTGGGCGTGATCACGTCCGCCAGACTGCACAGTTCCCGCATGGCGTCGACATGCGCGTCGGTAAAGCCGCTATAGAGCCTTCCGTGGTCGCCCAGCACCGGGTCGACCACGACGAGCGTCCGCCCGTCTGCGAAGCTGCGGATGAACTCCGCCGCGAGCCGGATCTGCTCCGGCGAGCAGCAGTAGCCGGTGGCGATGCAGTCAAACTGCACGTCGACCTGCTTCCAGTGTGCGGCAAACGCGCGCATGGCTTCGGTCGTGTCCTGCACGACGTAGCCGGTGAAGCCGCCCGTGTGCGTCGAGAGAAGGGCCGTCGGCAGCGGGACGGTCTCGATCCCGTAGCTGGACAGGATCGGCATCGAGACGCTCAGAGAGCACTTGCCGAAGCAGGACAGGTCGTTAATGAGCGCGGCCCGCTTCAGGCCGCAGGGATTGACTGCCTTCATGCCTGGCTCCGTTTCTGGATCTGTCTGCCGACGATCCCGGCCGCGAGGTTGATGAGCAGGGTGAGGATCATAAGGATGGCCGCGATGGCGAAGGCCACGTCAAACTCGCCTTCCTCCTTGGCATAGGCGTACAGGGCGACGGTCAGCGTCGCGCCGGGGCTGGCAAGGCCCAGGATGAACTTGTTGAGCGTGTGCGCGAAGCCCGCGGTGAACAGAAGCGCGGCGGACTCGCCGAGGATGCGCCCGGCCGAAAGAATGCAGCCGGTCACGATCCCGTCGATGCAGCCCGGCAGCACGACCGTGCGCACCACGCGCCATTTGCCCGCGCCGAGGCCGAACGCGCCCTCGCGGTAGCTCTGCGGGACGGTCCGCAGGCTTTCCTGCGTCGTGCGCAGGACGGTCGGCAGGTTCATGATCACGAGCGTCAGCGCGCCCGCGAGCAGGGAGGTCTGCATCCCCAGAAATTCACAGAAAAACAGCATGCCGACCAGACCGTAGATGATGGACGGGATGCCCGAGAGCGTCTCGGCGGCGTATTCGATGGCCGCGACGAGCTTTTTGTTCTGCGCGTACTCCGTGAGGTACACGGCCGCGCCCACGCCGAGCGGCAGGACGATGAGCAGCGAAGCGAGCAGGATCTGCACCGTGTTGCAGATATCCGGCAGAATGCCGATCGTGCCGGAGACGTAGCTCGGCTTCGTCGAGAGCAGGTGCCACGTGACATACGGCAGGCCCTTGCTGAGCACGTACACGATCATGAACACGACCAGCGCGGCCGTCAATACGGCGGCCAGCACCAGCAGCACGCGCATGATGGTGATATAGATCCGCCGGGAGGCGGAGAGTCGATTCGTCAGCATACGGTCACTCCTTTTTGCGCTTCAGGAAGAAATTGAGCGCGGCGTTGATGAGCATGATGAACACATAGAGGACCAGCGCGATGGAAAACAGCGCCTGCCGCTGCAGGCCGGAGGCGTAGGACATCTCGCTCGCCACGGCCGTGGTGAGAAAGCGCACGCTCTCAAACAGCGACGGCATGTTCGGCGCGTTGCCGGAGACCATCATGACGGCCATGGCCTCGCCGATGGCCCGGCCGACGCCGAGCACGACGGCGGCCGCGATGCCGCTCTTGGCCGCCGGGGCCGACACGCGGAACCAGGTCTCGACCGGCGTCGCGCCGAGGGCCAGAGACGCGTCTTCATACTCCTTCGGCACGGCGTCGAGCGCGTTGACGGAGACCTTGATGATGGACGGCAGGATCATGATGGCAAGAACGATGATGGCCGCGAGCAGGCTCGCGCCGTCCGGCACGTGAAACAGCTTCCGGATCCCCGGCACCAGCACCAGCATGCCGACAAGGCCATAGACGACCGACGGGATGCCCGCGAGCAGGCTGACCGCGGATTCCATGACGGTGCGGAGCTTTTTGGGCGCCATTTTCGAAAGGAACACGGCCGTCAGAAAGCCGACCGGCACGCCGATCAGGATCGCGCCGCAGGTGCCGTAGACGCTCGTGAGGATGAAGGGGAGAATGCCGAATTTCGCTTCCGCCGCCGTCGAGGCCCATTCGCTGCCGAACAGGAACTTGCCGAGCCCGATCTTCGAGATGGCGGGCAGGCCGGAAACGATCAGATATACAGTGATCAGCAGCACGCAGCCGACCGTGATGAGTCCTAAGAAGAGGAAGACGCCGTGTACGACGTCTTCCATTGTCTGTTTCTTCTTCATATCAGCCGTTCACCGGAACTGCGCCGGCGGTCGTGATGTACTGGGCAGCTTCCGCGCTCAGAGCGAAGTCGAAGAACTTCTGGGCGTTGGCGGAGAGCGTTTCGCCGGTCTTGGTCACGAGGACGAACGGACGCTGGATGACGTAGCTGCCGTCCTTGACGGTCTCTTCCGTGGGAGCCACGCCGCCGACCGTCAGAGCCTTGACGGTATCCTTGAGGGCTGCGAGGGAAGCATAGCCGATGGCATCCGGCTCATGGTTGCAGCCTGCAGCATACCACATTTTAAAGCAAGCTTCCTCTTCATCGAATATAACGTGGGGGCACATGACAGCCTGAAGCTCCCATGCCTGATCCGGCTCCATCACAGGTAATTCTCTTCGCTCCCAGTTTATCCCATCATCGCTTACCGCCAAACCCAATACGGACCGCCCGTCCTCCAGATAGGGCTTCATCTGCCCTGAATACCACATCATATATTTTCCATTATGTTTGATGACGGTGGGACGGTTGATTTCATCCGCTTCCCACTCAGAACCGGGAACCGGCGCCAATACTACCTGCGGCTCCTTCCAGTGAATACCGTCACTGCTTTCCGTATAGCCGATAGCCTTTTTCGGACGCCAGGAAAACCACATTTTAAATACCTGCTGCAAGGTACCTTCCTTT
>OIXH01005163.1_pt1 | contig 10026 bp, 9 predicted proteins | sample 1587741 | NCBI WGS metagenome assembly OIXH01 (sample SAMEA3888916, study PRJEB22519) | human gut metagenome | biome: human gut; feature: human-associated habitat; material: faeces | place: Denmark | collected 2011 | reverse complement strand
GCCGAGACAGTCTGAACGGAGACTGTCAGCTTTCCATAGGGGCGGGAGGGGTTCGCCGACCCCTCCTGCCGTCCTCAAACTGTTACCCGGTAAGCACGTCATGATGGCACATGACGAGTTTATAAAATTTTTAAGGAGGAAAATGACATGAAGAAGAGAGTACTGTCTCTGCTGATGGCAGTCATGATGCTCGTAGCCCTTGTGGTTCCGGCATCTGCCACAACAGACACAAGCGGCACTGTGACGGTGTACGTCACCTACGGAATGTTCACCGAGGGTGGCTACAACACGGCAGAAAAAGCACCTGCAAAGCAAGCATACAATAGCACCGGCGTACCCACCGGCACGCAAATCAATGCAAATTTCGGGTTGATCAACGGTGTTTCCTTTGCCATTGATGACATTGCGGCATATTCGGAAGCATTCAGATATGCATATAACGCGCCGGATAGTTTCAACAACTACCCCAATATTGTGGATGCAGTTCTGACCGCTTTTGCCGAGAAATATCCTCTGATCTCCGACAATATCGTTTGTGGCTGGGATAGTGTCACCACCCCCAACGGTGGATATATCAACAGCATTCCCGGCGGCGAGCCTGTTTATTATCCCGCCACCACTGAAACCCTGGATGGCGTGACCTACACGGTCTATTCCGGCTATGGCTGGAACATTGCCTATGGCACAAACGCCACCAACATTGCGGCATTAGACCATTATGGGACGAACTATGCTTTGAGTGACGGCATGATCATCGTGTTTGATTACAGCGCATACAGGCTGTATGATGTCGCATAAGAAGCAGACGTTAAAGTAAAAATTGACGGGAGGCCGGGTTCGGGTTTACGCCCGGATTCGGCCTCCCCTTCCGAAAAAATTATGAACATGAACAGAACTATTATGAAAAGAAACAAGCATTCAAGATTGGCAGCTGCTCTTCTCTCATTTTTGCTGCTCCTCAGCCTGATGCCGACATCCGTATTTGCCACTGGCGGCGAGGGGAATACCACCCCGAAGATAACGGTGGGCTGGCGGTATGACATAGGCGACAGTGGTAATGATTATAAAGTATGCGAAGATGCCAAGCGGATAACTTTGTTGAGTGGAAATGGCAACAGTGATAACGTCAATATCACTACCTTGAAGCAAAGTGATAAGGTCGTCTTTTCCGTTGATGTAGACCCGCAGTATGCGGAATACACAACTTATGAATGGCGACACTCTCTCCAGCAATGGAATGGTACGAAGCCCGTGATTACTACAGTTGTATATCCCAATACTGGTAATACTCTGTCGCTGACCGGAATTTACGCAGGATCTTCCCATCTGCTTAACAAGTATTTATGTACTGTCCGCTGCACCATTGAGGGGGTAACATATTCCTGCACAATTAACTTTCGATGCAAGGTTACTGGAGAAAACCCATTGCTGGCTCCAGCTTTTTGCACTCAGCCTGAGTCGGCCACATATAAGCAGGATGAATCAGCTGCGCCGTTGACTGTTGCAGTCGATAGCACCAGTAATACAAATAGAACAGTTCATCTTGTCTATCAGTGGTACAAAGCCGATAATGAAAGCGATGCGGGCACTGCCATTGAAGGCGCAACGACGAATACATACACACCTGCGACAAGTGAAACGGGTACTGTTTACTACTATTGCGAGGTTCAGGACCGTTATAAGCAAAGTGGGCAGACTTATGAATCGGATAAGGTCTGCAGTGAGCGTGCCAAAATTCAAGTTACCACGGGTGGATTTTCACTGCCGGGGACTGGAACGGCAGATGATCCAAAGTTAATTTATACGGCGAGCGACTTGGAACAGATTCGTGAAATGGTTGCCGCGGGTAATAGCTTTGAAGGGTATTATTTCCGTTTTGAGGACGATATCACCCTACCGGATGACTGGACACCTATTGGGTGTACGGTAGATGGAACCAACAAATTTGATCCGAGAAAACCGGACGAAAAAGACAATCTTCGTGCTTTTTCTGGAACGATCCTCGGCAACGGCAAACTTCTGACTATTCCCAAAGGTGGGAAGCCGTTGCTGGCCTATGTTAAGAACGCTACGGTCAAGGGCCTGAATATCTACGGTGAAGAGATCAACGGCTACGGTCTGGTAGATGGTCTTTACGGTGTCGGCTTCACAAGTGAAGATACTTTTGCAATCATCATTGAAAATGTGACGCTGAAATCCGGCACCAAAACCCTCAAATCCGGCTTGATCGGCGCAGAGGTGGATAATGATGTGAACGGCTTTGCCGGAGCCAGTGCCGCCTTTATCACGACCATTCGCAACTGCACCATTGAAGAGGGTGTTGTCATCGGTTATGACGGCAGCCAAAGTGAGATCGGTGCATTTGCCGGTCGTTTCCAAGGCGTCATTGAAAATTGCGTCAGCCATGCCACCGTCAAGGGCGTGAATTATGTGGGCGGCATCATTGGCTCTCGTGACAATGCTATGGGGCAGTGTACGGTCAGCAAGTGCAGCTTTGACGGCGCGGTAATCGCCAGCGGTAAATTTGCCGGAGGCATTACGGGTGCTATGTATATTGGTGGCGGTGCGCCAAACGGAGTTAAAACCACCATTCAAGGCTGTACTGCAAGCGGAACTGTCACTGGCACAGAGAATGTCGGTGGTATCACTGGCGGAGACAGATCCATAAATCAGGCGTGGAACGACTACTCCGTTACAGGTAATACTTTTTCCGGCAAAGTCAGCGGCACAAAGAATGTAGGTAGCATCATCGGATACTATCGCAGCCTGAATAAGTTTGACAACATTGCTGGAAACGCTTACCTGAAGGGCTGCGGGGCCGAACAAGGCATCGGGGCTGTAGATTATGTGGATACCAGTTGTGAAACGCATGAAACAGCGAGCGGCGCGACATACTTCGATACATCGAAGTCACTCCCTGATATTTATGGCGTAACAAAAACAAATCACAATCGTGTGGATGATCCTTTAGGCAAGGATGTTGAGAAACTGGCCAAAGCGGTGGACGATGTTAGCACGCCGGTGTGCTACAAGCTGGAAATCAGTGGAGCTAAGACTGAGTATTATGTTGGTGATGAATTTGACCTGACTGGCGCGACCATTACGGCCTACTGGACAATGGGCAAGGCCAATACCCATCCCACACAAGTTGACCTCAAGATCACCGGCTACGACAGCAGCAAGCACGGTCAGCAGACGGTGACGCTCCAGTACGGCGCGGCTAAGGTAGAGATCGTCGTCACCGTGCTGTATAAAGAGCCGGAGGACATTACTGTGACCATCACCCTGCTGGGCGACAAGGCCCACGGCGACAACGGCCAGGTACACGGACTGTCCAAGGGCGGCCTGACCGCGTGGGTCAGCGGCCACAAGGTGGAAGTGACCACCAACATGACTGTGTGGGACGCGCTGCAGCAGCTGCCCGGCGTAATATGGGATAACCCCACCGGCAACTACATCAAGAGCGTGACCTACGGCGGTGTGACCATTGGCGAGTTCACCAACGGCAAGAACTCCGGCTGGATGTATACGCTGAACGGCAAGTACCCCATGCTGGGCGTCAGTGAGCAGTATCTGAAGAAGGGCGACGTCATCGTGTTCCACTACACGGATGACTACACGCTGGAGGCGGCGGACATGGGCCCCGCGCCGGAGGAGAAAAAGACCGCTGATGAGGTCATCGCCCTTATCAACGCCATCGGCGTGGTGGATCTGACCAAGGGCGATGTCATCGCCAAGGCACGCGCCGCGTATGACGCGCTTTCCGCGGCGGACAAGAAGCTGGTGACCAACTATCAGACGCTCCTGGACGCTGAGGCGGCCTACGCCAAGCTGGTGGCCGAGCTGGGCAAGAAGGCGGACAGCATCTACAAGACCACCGGCGACTATCTGGCAAAGCTGGGCACGCCCAGCGTGGGCAGCATCGGCGGCGAGTGGATGGCGCTGGGGTTGGCCCGCAGTGGTCGCACTGTCCCAGAGGGCTACTATGACGCTGTGGTCAAGTATGTCAAGGACAACATCGACAGCAACGGACGGCTGGACAAGAACAAGACCACCGAAAACGCCCGCATTATCCTGGCGCTGACGGCCATCGGCAAGGATGTGACGAATGTGGACGGCCATGACCTGCTGGCCGGGCTGAATGAGATGTCCTACCTCTCCAAGCAGGGCATCAACGGTGCGATATTCACGCTGATCGCGCTGGACAGCCACAACTACACGCCTGCCGGCGATGTGACCCGCGACAAGCTGGTACAGGCTATTTTGGACGCGCAGATCAGCAGTGACGGCGGCTGGAGCCTGGACGGCAAGAACGCCGATGTGGACATGACCGCCATGGCTATCCAGGCGCTGGCAGCCTACTACAAAAGCAACAGCAGCGCGAAGAAGGCTGTGGACAAGGGACTGAGCTGGCTCAGCTCCGTGCAGCAGAATGACGGCGGATTCACCAGCTGGGGCGCAGCCAACAGCGAATCCTGCGCGCAGGTCATCGTTGCGCTGACTGCACTGGGCATTGACCCGACCAAGGACAGTCGGTTCATCAAGAATGGTGTCAGCGTGCTGGACGCGCTGTGCAGCTTCGCGGTGAATGGCGGAGGATTCAAGCACCTCGCCACCGAGACAAGTGCCAACGGCATGGCGACGGAGCAGGGGTTTTATGCACTGGTGGCATATTACCGGCTACTGAACGGCCAGACCAGCCTGTATGACATGACGGATGTGAAACTGGAGGGCGTCAAGGCCGAAGAGCCGGTCGATGATACCGACAAGTCGGATGATACTGCCGACACGGAGGTCGAAGATACTTCAAGTGGCGGACAGGTGGTGCTGTGGGTAGTCATCGGCGTGGTGGCTGTCGGTGGTATTGCCGCACTGGCGGTGACCAGCAAAAAACGGCATGGCAGAGATGCGGAGTAATACTTGAATACACCAACGCAGGGGCGCGGAAGCGTCCCTGCGTAAGGTGCTTTTGTGAGGGTTTCAACATGAAAAAGAAGTCATTCTGCTTGCTGCTCTTAACGGCAGTGCTGCTTTTTTGCGCTGCCTGTGGCCAGACGCAGACAGAACAGCCGGAGGATACCGGCGATAAGGGACAATACATGACCGATCCCATTCCGGAGGGAAAGCCCGTCCCGGTAGAGCCGCAGGACACAGCGGTGGATACCACCGTAACGCACACATGTATATTTTCCATCTCCTGCGATACCATTCTGGATAATATGGACAAATGTGTGGAGAACAAGAAGTTTCTCGTACCGGCGGACGGCGTTATCTTTCCTGCCACGGAGGTAGAGTTCAGCGAGGGCGAGAGCGTATTCGATGTACTCCAGCGCGTATGCCGTGACAACGCTATTCACATGGAGTCCAACTGGACACCCATGTACAACAGCGCGTATGTAGAGGGTATCAACAACCTCTATGAGTTCGACGTGGGCAGTTTGTCCGGCTGGATGTACAACGTCAACGGCTGGTATCCCAACTACGGCTGCTCCCGCTACCAGGTGAAGGACGGCGACGTCGTGGAGTGGTGCTATACCTGTGACCTTGGCTATGATCTCGGCAGCGGTATGGGTGGATAATGGAGACACCATGATATAGAGAACGCTGATATAGGAAGCGGAGTTCCCGGAACGCATTGGCCTCTGGAGATATTCGGGAGGCCACCTGACCATGCGGTCAGACAAAATAGTATAGCGGAGAAAAAGCCATGGATGGCTCTTTGCGACCATCTCTGGCTTTCACATTCCCATTGACGTGTTTGTGGTTGTGTGGTAGTTGTGTTTGCTACCAAAGCGAAAGGAGCATACGGCTATGAAAAGGATCATACTGCTCACCATTTGCACCACCCTGCTGCTTACGGGCTGCGGACAAACTACTGTGCCGGACGCAGACACCAGTCCCACGATGGCACAAGAGGAAGCTATTCCGGCAACAAATACGCAAGACGCCCCGATGGTGGCAGCGGGAGCACCAGCGAGGTCGCGTCGGAAGTCCCCACACAGCCGCAACAAACGCCCTCTGTCGCACCGCAGGGAGAATCTGCGGTCACTGTGCCAGCCGAGCCGCCAACGGCAGACGCACCCGCACAAACGCCAGAACCCGCGTCTGATGCAGACTTAGATACCGCGCCGGAGCAACCGGTAGAGGAAGCATTCTCTGCGCCTTCCGCCACCGGCGACATCTACTCTATCGAGGAAGCCATGCGCGTGGGCAACGAGTATGCACGGGCACAGTACGGCGTGACCATCGACACCGGCATGACCGCTGCTGATTCCAGCTACTATCCCGGCACAGCGGACAGTGTAGCGCGGCTGACCGAACACGGCGGACAGGCCGCATTGAATGCCGCCGTCTGCGGCAATGTGGATGCCACCTTTGCATGTCTCGCGGCATTGGACAACGCGGATGTGGTCAGCGCATACGCACGGTTCAACTGCACCGTTCGCTATAACGCGGCAGGAGATGAGTACATCGTAGTGGTGCTGTACGGCTGATATACACGGAGCAGCTTCTGCGTCGGTGTAAGCAAAAAATAGGGAGCCGGTCGTTCGACTGGCTCCCTATCATATTCATACCTCATTCAGTTTTACTCTCAGCGTATCGACGATCTCGTTTCTTTCCTCGTCTGTGTGCGCGGAACGGTATCGCTCCACCGCCGCGTCGCGGAGCTGCTCCGACTGCCGTGACCATACTTCAAAATCCGCTTTGCTCATTGTCCCCTTACGGACACGGGCAAAGTATTTTTTATAGGCGCGGATCTGTATCTGCCATAGCGGATCGTTCTTGGACTTCTCCTTAAAACTTGTCATAGCCCCCACGTCCCGGCAGGTCTTACCTCCCAGCTGCTCAGACGGCCTGTCGCAGTAGGTATAGCTCATTCCCGGCTTTTGTAAGAACCACCGTCCGCAGTGGGCGCATCGCTTTGGCACGAAGCCCCGCTGCAAACCTTTCATAAACTCCACATACACGAAATCCAGCAGCCCGTCAAAGTACATTCGCTCCACGATCTCCGGCTCGGTACAGTACATCCCCTTGAGCATGTACTGCGTCTTTACCTGCGGCGCATCTACCTCTCTGTCCGCGCCGAGGCTGACGCCGCTGATAAACGGCTCCAAGTGCGCCTGCAAAATGTGTTCCGCCAAGGGCAGCTTCCGCTGCCCTTTCTTCTTTTCGAAAACGGCCTTGCTGAAAAGCTCATCCAAAAACCACGCATAGCGTTCCTGTACGAAGCGGATGGCCTTGACCTGCTCCTGCATGAAGGGGATCAGCTTGCTCCTGCGCTGCAGTACAAATTCCTCGATCTCTTCTCTTATTTCGCCGGTGAATAGTTCCTCCACCGAGACCATCTCTATATCCTGTGCCAGATACAAGTAGCTGCGGTACAGCGGCAGCCGCCCAAACCATTTCAGAGCATTGAAAAACGTTCCCAATACCGCCTCGGTATGGCTCTGGGAGATCACGCTCTCCAGCTCATCCAATGCTTCCTGAAACGGCGTGACGTCCATGTTGAGGATCTCCGTCAGCACAAATCCGTATGGCAGCGGGTACACCTTCTCCTCCACCCAGTATCCCGCCGCACCAAACTCGACGCGTGTGTTGGTGTACATCCTGTCCATATCGAACATATCTTTTCCCAAGATACCCACGGCGCGTCCCTCCCGCAATTGATAATCTATTTCGAATAATAGTGTATCTGCGAATATCGTAAATTATCTATTGCCAAATGTCAAGGGAAATGGTACCATCGCAGCACTCGAATATTCACAGACGATATAGATCAGCAAAGGAGGACTGCTATGACATCAAGAAAAACGCTCTCTACCATCGACGCGGACACGCTGCTGTCCACTACATTGCCGCCCACACGGTTCATCATAGACCGGCTGCTGCCGCAGGGGTTACACATCCTTGCCGGAGCGCCGAAGGTGGGAAAATCGTGGCTGGCTCTGTGGCTGTGTCTGCAAGTGGCGCAGGGAACAAGCGTGTGGGACTTCCCGACCCATAGAGGTACTGTGCTCTACCTCTGCCTGGAGGACAGCCTCACCCGTATCCAAAGCCGCCTGTTTCAGATCACCGACGACGCGCCGGAGGCACTGCACTTCGCCACCATCGCCGCAGGCATCGGCGAGGGGCTGGAGGAGCAGCTCACCAACTTTCTTACGCAGCACCCCGACACCTCGCTGGTGGTCATCGACACATTACAGCGCATCCGCACCGGCAGCGATAGCGGCAATCCCTACGCCAACGACTACCGTGACATCTCTGTACTGAAAGCGTTGGCGGACAAGCACCACATTGCTATCCTGCTCATTCACCACCTCCGTAAGATGAACGATGATGACCCCATGAACATGATCTCCGGCACGACAGGCATCAGCGGAGCGACAGACAGCAACTTCGTGCTGAAGGAACGTAGGCGCGGCAGCGGTGAAGCGACCCTGTACTGCACCGGACGGGACATAGAATACCGCGAGCTGCCGTTGGTATTCGATAAGAGCGGCTACACATGGCGGCTGACAGAGCCGGTGGAGGGGGAACGCACTTCCATCGACCCGGAGGCAATTTCCCTCTCTGCCTTTCTGCGGGGGCTGGGCGGCTTCGAGGGAACGGCTACGGAGTTAAGCGCGCTGCTGGAAGCACAGACGGGCGAAAAGCTGACACCCAGTGTGCTGTCCAAGCGGCTGGTGAAGTATGCGGAGGTACTGGAGCAGAACGGCATCCGCGTGGTCAGCGAACGCACACGGACAACGCGGACACTGAGCATCCTTTGCCTTCCGTGTGACGGGAGTGACGGCAGTGACGGGAAAAACTGATATGGTGCATGTGTTGAATTTGCCGTCACACCTGTCACAGCCGTCACAGAGCGAAAATGTACCGATTTTTGACAGAGGCACACGATGCTATTTCGCTCCGGAAAATCACGATTTTGGAGCAAACCCAGGGGAGGAAAAGGGGAATTCGCAGCCACGCCGAACCTCGCGCCGGTTGCCCGCCGTGTTGCCGCCTGCGGACCGCTGTGTGACCTCGTGGGGCGGAGGTGGGGTACGGGTACCACCCAGCCTATTTGGGCGCGTGTTGGGGAGCTTTTCGGCGCGCCGAAAGCGAAGCAGGAGAAAGGGGCGGCGTCGTGGACGCCCCCGCCCCGGTCACTTCTGCCCACAGTGCGGGCAGTTGCGCCGTTCCACCAGCGGCGTCGTAGAAGGGGATTTTCGGCGAGCGGTGGGGTCGAGAACAGAAATGATCCCGCAATTACGGGAAAAGCTGCGGGGTCGTGGCGATAATTCAAGGAGGAAAGCCGAGATGACAAATAACAAGGAAAAGTACGCTTTTTGGCTTACGCCGGAAGCAAAGAAAATGATAGAAATAAACGCGCCGCTGGCCAACTGCGGCAGCCAAAGTGAGTTCGTGGAAAAGGCCGTTCGGTTCTACGACGGCTACCTGAAGGTGCAGAACGCCGGTGCGTTCCTGCCTCACGCAGTGGCTGGCGTGCTGGAAGGTTCGCTGGGCGTGTTCGAAAACCGCATGGCCAAACTGCTGTTCAACCTGGCCGTGGAGCACAACATTACCAACCACCTGCTGGCCGCCGACGTAGATATGACACGCGAGGAATACAACAAGCTGCGCGGCGGCAGCGTCCGTGAGGTCACCAGCACACGCGGTACGATCTCGCTGAAGGATGTGATTCAGGAGGACTATTATGACTGAATACGAAGAATACAAGCAGACCGGTATGCTGGGCAGCTACCAGCCGGAACGTACTCTGCTGCGTGAGACAGACGATGGTGTGCAGCCTGTATTCCGTGATACAACTTATCACTATGACGAGGATGCTGTCATCGTGGAGCGTGACATGATGGTGGGCAAGCACTGCTTCCATGTCACCTCTATCTTCCCCGGCCAGCCAACAACTACCGCCACGAAGAAGTTGCTGGTCTGCATCGACGCAAGTATAGAGAAGGGAAAACGGTAATTCTTTCAGTAGACTTTGGACGAGCCTTGCGGTATGTTGTGTGTACCGCATCGGCT
>OIXH01005161.1_pt1 | contig 10030 bp, 6 predicted proteins | sample 1587741 | NCBI WGS metagenome assembly OIXH01 (sample SAMEA3888916, study PRJEB22519) | human gut metagenome | biome: human gut; feature: human-associated habitat; material: faeces | place: Denmark | collected 2011 | reverse complement strand
CGCGCAGCCCCGCGCCGTAGCTGCGCACGTAGCCCGTCTCGGGCGTGCGCCGTGTGATGGGCGGGTCGAACAGCCGCACGACGTTGTGCTCCCGGTCAAAGAGCTGCTCCACGGCGCTCGTGAGCGCGGTGTACACGTGGCCGCGGTCGGCGTGCGTGTCAAAGGCCGCGAACGCCTGCGCGATCGCGTCGATGCGGCACTCGCCGCTTTTTTCAGAGCCGAGCGGCTGCCCGTCGTCATAGTAGCCGCGGCGATACCACGCGCCGTCCCACGCGGCCTCGGCTGCGCGCGTGCAGCGGTCGGCGGCCAGGGCGAGCTGCTCGGCTGCGTGTCCGCCGATGAGGGCGGCAAATTTCCGTGCCGTGACGGCGAAAAACCACGTCAGCCACACGCTCTCGCCCCGTCCCTGCGCGCCCACACGGTCGAAGGCGTCGTTCCAGTCGCCGGTGCCGATGTGCAGCAGGCCGTGCGCGCCCACACCCCGCGCCAGCACGCGCATAAAGGCGCGTCGGCAGTGCTCGAGCACCGTGCCGGTCTCCGTGCTCACCTCGAGCGGCTGGTAGCGGTCATGCTCGTGCTCCGTCAGCTCCTCGCCCGCAAGGAAGGGGTACTCCGCGCTCAGGATCTGCGTGTCGCCGGTCTTTTGTGCATACTCGCACACAGCCCACGGCAGCCACAGCAGGTCGTCCGAGATGCGCGTGCGCACGCCGTGCTCGACCCCGAAACCCGCGTGCCACCAGTGGCACACGTCCCCGGCGGAAAACTGGTGCGCGCACGCGCGGCCGATCTGCTCGCGCGCGGGCTTGCTGTCGAGCAGCAGCAGGTTCACCGCGTCCTGAAGCTGGTCGCGGAAGCCGAATGCGCCGCCGTTCTGGTACAGGCTCGTGCGCGCCATCAGCCGGCAGCACAGCGTCTGATATGCCGCCCAGCCGCCGAGATAGCGGTTCATGGCTTCGTCCGGCGTCGTGATCCACAGGCGCGACACCGCGCCCAGCCACCGCTCACGCACACGGTGCAGCGCGCGCACGGCCTCGTCCGGCTGCGTCAGACGCAGGAGGTTTGCGCGCGTATCGCACCCGCACACGAGCACGCCCTGCCGCTCGACGACGCCCTCGAGCGCAAAGCAGGGGCTCAGCCCCGCGCCCGCGCGCCGGTCCATCTGCCCGCGCAGGAACGAAAACCGGTCGCACGTCCACCCCGTGAGCGGCATACCCGCCGCCGCGCAGACGCGCAGGGGCGTGTCTGCGCGTGCGTTCCCGGCCGTGAACACGCCGCCGGAATACGCTGTCACCACGGCGGGGGCGTCCGCGTCGCGCCCGGCGCAGACGAGGTCGGTGTGCCACGTGATGCGCGCGCGCCCCGCGCACTCGATGAGCAGCACGCGCGCGTTCGCATCCTCGGGTACGAATGCCGTCACGCGCACGGACATCCCGTCCACGGTGCGCTCCCACGCCGCCCAGCCGAAGCCGTATTCCACCCGTGCGCGCCCGTCGTCGTCAAAGAGCGATACCGCGCCCGTGCGCGTTGTCATGCGCAGCGTCTCCGTGCCGCGCAGCACCCACGGGTCGCACAGCCAGCGGTTGATGCGCCCGGTGTGCGCGTTGCGATACCACAGATGCCCCGTGCCCGCGTCGGTCGCAAGAAAGCCGAAGCGCCCGTTCGTGAGCACGTTGCTCCACGCGCGCGGCGGCAGTCCGGTGAAGGATACCGTGCCGTCGGCGTCCCAGTGCACGTCGCTGCCGGTTGGCATTGTCCGCCGGTCGCCCGGCGGGGGCAGCAGCGGCAGCGTGCAGCGCGTGTGCGCCATGCCGGGACGGATGGCAGCGGCTGCCGCCACGTCTGCAAAGGCGTCCTCCGGCACGAGGTGCACGCCGCCGGGCGCATCCAGACAGTGCGTGAGATCGAGCGCCGCGAGCGCTCCGCGCACCTTTGTGCGCGTTGGCTGGAGGTAGTCTCCGCCGTCGGAGGTGCACAGCGCGAGGTCGCACCCGATGCCGAGCGCACGCAGCAGCGCGGCGGTCGTGGTCAAGCGGTCGCTCTCCTTCATGCGGAGTCGGGCCGCGTTGACAAAATGCGTCGTGCCATTCCGCCGCGCGGCCATCACCGCCAGCGGCGGCAGCAGGTCGGGGCAGTCGGACACGTCCACGCTCTGCTCCCCCGCCGGCTTGAATCGCTCATAGAGCGCGGCGACTACGCGGTCGCCCTGCGCGGAGGCTTCGTTCAATCCGCGCAGCTCAACGCGGTTTCCAAGAAAACGCGCCGCGTACCAGAAGCCCGCCTGCGACCAGTCGGCCTCCACCGCCGCGTCAAAGGAGCGGTAGACCGACGGCGGCACGGCAAAGCGTTCCGCTTCTCCGTCTACCCTCACGCCGGCCCGCGCGAGCGCGTCGCGCGTCATGGCGACATAGTCGCGGCTCTCGAGCCGCGTGGTCGATACCAGCGTCGAGCCGCCGCCGAGCAGCGGCAGCGCGAAAAGCAGCCCCGTGAAAAACTGACTCGAGACGTTGCCCGCCAGCCGGTACTCCCCCGGCGTCAGCGCACCGCGCACGGTAAGCGCACCGGCGGTCTGTTCATAGGAAATGCCTTTTTCGTCAAAGAGGTCAAAATACGGCTTCTGCGGGCGCTCCATCAGCCGCCCACGGCCGGTGAACACACCCCCGCCCGCGACCGCCAGCGCGATGGGAATGAGAAAGCGCAGCGTCGAGCCGGACTCGCCGCAGTCAAAGCGCGGAAGCTCCGGAAAGGGTTTTCTCTTGCCGCCGATGCCCGTCACGCGGAGCGTCCCACCACCGGTCTGCTCCCACTTCGCGCCGAGCGCCGCCATGCAGCGCAGCGTCGCCTCGATGTCCTGCGAGAGCGCGACATTCTTGACCGTGCTCACGCCGTCCGCGAGCGCGGCGGCCAGCAGCAGGCGGTGCGCCATCGACTTGCTCGGCGGCGGCGTGACCGCGCCCGCGAGGGCGCGCGGTCGGATACGAACATCCATCCTCATTCCCCCCGTCCGGCGGCGATGATGGGCAGAAGCTCCGTCACCGGGATCCTTTTCAGCTCGCAATCGCCGATGGCCCTCGGCACAACGATGGTGATGCTGTCCCCGCTGCGCTTCTTGTCCGCCAGCGCGGCTTTCGCCAGCGCCTCGGCGGGATAGTCCGTGCCGGTCGGCAGGCCGTTCTTCTCCAGACACGCCGCGATGCGCGCAGACACCCCCGGCTCGGCCCAGCCGAGCCGCTCGGAGGCGCGTGCCATGACGGCAAGACCCGCCGCGACCGCGTGGCCGTGCGGAATGGCATAGCCGCTGCACTTTTCGATGGCATGACCGACGGTGTGGCCGAGGTTCAGCTTGCGCCGCTCGCCCTGCTCCTTCTCGTCGCGCTCGACCACGCCCGCCTTGTAGCGGATGCAGCGGGCAATGATCTCGGCGGGCGCGTCGGTAAGCGTGCCGTCCTCAAAGAGAGAGAACAGCGTCTCGCTGCTCAGCACACCGGTCTTGATGGCCTCCGCCGCGCCGTCGGCAAAGACGGCGGCGGGCAGGGATCTCAGGCAGTCCGTATCGCACAGCACGGCGGTGGGCTGCAAAAACGCGCCCGCAAGGTTCTTTCCCGCCGCGAGGTCAATAGCAGTCTTGCCGCCGACGGAGGAATCCACAGCGGAGAGCAGCGTGGTCGGCAGCTGCACATAGCGGATGCCGCGCAGGTACGAGGCCGCGGCGAAGCCCGCCATGTCGCCGGTCACGCCGCCGCCGAGCGCCGCCACGCAGTCCGTGCGCGTGAGCTGGGACTCGGCCAGAAACTCCAGAATGGCGGAGAGCGTCGTGAAATTCTTATGCGCCTCCCCCACCGGGAACACATAGGAGCAGACGGCAAACCCGGCGTCGCGCAGACTCGCGCAAACCGTTTCAAGATAAAGCGGAGCCACATTGCTGTCGGCGGCGACCGCGATGCGGCAGCCGCCCAGCACGGTCTTCAGCCGTGCGCCGCACTCCCGCAGCAGTCCCGCGCCGATGGTGACCTCATATGCCGGCGCGGTATGGACTTCAATGGTCTGAACAGAGGACATAGCTCTTCCCTCCCCGGTCGATCTTCGTTAATTTTTCAGTTGCCGCCCGCGGTGGCCTTCTTCTCGCGGCCGTCGCGCAGCAGCGCGCGCAGGTGCTCGGCGTCCTTGCTTTTCAGCGCGTCGGCATACTCCTGCAAATGTCCGATGAGGATATCCAGCTCGTCCGTCAGATAGTCCGCGTCGTCCAGAAACAGCTCCGTCCACATATCCTCGTCGAGCCGCGCCACGCGCGTCATATCCTGAAAGCTGCCGGCGGAGAAGCCGCGGCGCTTCTGCGCCTCGGGCGACTTGACGTAGGCGCTCGAGACGATGTGCGCGAGCTGCGAGGTAAAGGCGATGATGCGGTCATGCTCCTCGGGATCGGAGAAGGTCAGGCTCGCAAAGCCAATATCGAGGAAAAACACCTTGAGCGTTTCAAGCAGCTGCATATCCGTGCGCTTGTCCGGCGTAAGGATCATGGACGCGCCCACATACAGGCTGTCCGTCGCGGCGGTAAAGCCGCCGCGCTCGCGACCCGCCATCGGATGTCCGCCGATGTAGGCAAAGCCGTACTGCTCGGCGACAGGCGCGAGTTCGCGCACCACCGCGCGCTTCACACCGCACAGGTCCACAAGGATCGCGTCCCGGCGGATTCCCTCCGCGTGCTCCTTCACCCATTTTACCGCCGCAGCGGGGCGGATGGCGACCAACACAAGGTCGCACTCCTTCAAATTTTTCGCCGTCAGCGGCGCGTCGATGGCGCCGCACATACGCGCCATCATCATGGTCTCCTGATCGAGATCGCAGCCGAACACGGTGTGCGCGGTGCGCGCCTTGATGCTCTTGGCCATCGAGCCTCCGATGAGGCCGAGGCCGACAATGCCGACTGTCATAGTCTTACTCCTCTATCGTCTTGACGAATTCCTTCAGGCGAAGCAGCTTCTTTGCCAGCGCGTCGAACTGCTCGGGCTTCAGGGACTGCGGGCCGTCGCACAGCGCGTGCGCGGGGTCGTTGTGGACCTCGATGAGCAGGCCGTCGCAGCCAGTCGCCACCGCGCCCATCGCCAGCGGGTCGACCAGCCAGCTCTTGCCGGTGGCGTGGCTGGGGTCGACGATGATGGGCAGGTGCGTCAGCTTGCGCAGCACGGGGATCGCCGCAAGATCGAGCGTATTGCGGGTGTAGGTCTCAAAGGTGCGCACGCCGCGCTCGCAGAGAATGACGTTCTCGTTTCCGCCGGCCATGACGTACTCCGCGCTCATCAGCCATTCCTCGTAGGTCGCGGACATACCGCGCTTGATCATCACGGGCTTTTCCTGACGGCCCACAGCCTTCAAAAGGTCGAAGTTCTGCATATTGCGCGCGCCGATCTGAATGACGTCCACATTCTTGAAGAGCGGAAGCTGGCTGAGGTCCATCAGCTCGGTGACGATGGGCAGCCCCGTCTCCTCCTTGGCGATCTCGAGGTAGCGCAGGCCGACCTCGCCGAGGCCCTGGAAGGAATAGGGCGAGGTGCGGGGCTTGAACGCGCCGCCGCGCAGCATCGTCGCGCCGCTGGCCTTGACCGCCTTCGCAATGGCGACCACCTGCTCCTCGGACTCCACCGAGCAAGGGCCGGCCATGAGCGTGAGGTTGCCGCCGCCGATCTGCGTATTGCCGACCTTGACGACGGTATCCTCGGGATGGAACTTGCGGTTGGCATTCTTATATGGCTCCTGCACACGCTTGACGTCCTCGACGATGTCCAGCGCGGAAATGAGATCGGCGTCTATCTTCGAGGTGTCGCCCACCAGGCCGAGGAGCATATTGCCCTCGCCAATGCTGGTGTGAATGATGATGCCCTTTTCCTGCAGCCATGTGATCAGGCTCTGCAGCTGCTCGGGATTCGGATTGTGCTTGAGTACGACGATCATGGTAAAATTCCTCCTTAAGCGATGAAAAAAACCGCAGCCGGTCCGGCTGCGGTTCGTCATGCATTTACGGTCATTCCGACAAAGGACCCGTTCTTACACGCGCTTGCTTTCAGCCAAACCAGAATAAGCCTTACCCATAAAATAGGTAAAGCTAAAGTAGCGGTATTCAGCACTGCGGTTCATTACGGTCATGGTCTGTGCTCCTCTCGGAAGCCTTGATGTACGCAGTATAACAGCTTAAAGCGCAAAAGGGAATCGGCATTTTCACCAAATCCGTAAAATTTGCCGATTTTCCTTCCGCCGAAACAGCCAAGCCGCGCTCCGGTCTCCCGCCGCTCCTCGCGCAAGCCTCTTCCCGCCCGCGCCGTCCGAGCGGCTTTGCCGCTGAAACGCAGGCCAAAAACAGCCCGCGGCACCAAAATGAAAAAAAACCGGAAAATTGGCAATTAGTTCTTGACAAATGCAAAACCGCTGGTATAATAACAAATGTTCGTCAAGCGAACATAGCGGGATTGTGTAATGGTAGCACAGCGGACTCTGACTCCGTATGTGAGGGTTCGAATCCTTCTCCCGCTGCCAAAGAAGGTCCCGAAGCCATAAGGCTTCGGGACCTTTATTTCGTATGAAGAAGGCATGGCCGCCGGTAGACCGGTGGCCATGCTTTATCTATTAGCTTGCAGCCCGCGGAATCGCTTGTAAAAGCAGGCCGGCGCCCTCACATCCAGATGGAAAAGACGCGCAGGATGGGCTCGAACATCCGCCGCAGCAGGCCGCGGTGCGCCCACTCCTCGGGCGTGACGGCATGGCTTTTATCCAGAATGCCGTCCATGTCCTCCAGCAGGCTCTCGATGGCGCTCGCGCCGTAGAGCATGACGCCGCACTCGTAGTGCAGCTCAAAGCTGCGGTAGTCAAAGTTGACCGAGCCGACAAAGGCCGCCTCGCGGTCGACCATGATGCTTTTGGCGTGCAAAAAGCCGGGTGTATAGCGGTACACCTTTACATGGTGCTCAAGCAGTTCCCCGATGTAGGAGTCCGCCACCGCGTCGGCGTACCAGTGGTCCGGCGTGCCGGGCAGCATCAGCCGGACGTCCACCCCGCCGTCGCCGGCGATGCACAGCGCGCGCATGATGTTCTCGTCGGGGATAAAATACGGCGTCGTGATATAAAGGAAGCGGCGCGCGCTGCCGATGAGCTGCAAAAAGGTATCCTCGGCGGGGTTGTCGGGATTATTCTGCGGACCGTCGAGAAACGGCTGACAGAAGCCGTCCGATGCCGGCGAGGTGTGAGGACGGTAGTAGTCCCGCTCCTCGTGCAGCTCGCCGCCGAGAAAGCTCCACATATTGAGGAACGCCGCGGTCAGGCCCCAGACGCCCTCGCCCTCCAGGCGGATGCCGCTGTCCTTCCAGTAGCCGAAGCGGTCGATGAGGTTCGCGTACTCGTCGGCGATGTTCACGCCGCCGGTGTAGGCGGTCTCGCCGTCGATGACCGTGATCTTGCGGTGGTCGCGGTAATTGAAATAGAGGCGGTTGACATACTCGTGCACGGGGTTGAAGACGATGACCTCCACGCCCGCGTCGCGCAGCGTCTGCAGACTCTCCGCGCTGAAACGCTTGATGTTGCCGAAGTCGTCGAAGATGATCTTGACCTCCACGCCGCTGCGGGCGCGCTCGCAAAGGGCCGCGCTCATGCGGTCCCAGAGCTTTCCCTCGGCGAGGATAAAATACTCCATGAAGATGAAGCGCTCCGCCGCTTTGATGCGACCGAGAATATCCTCCAGCAGCAGCGCCCCCTCGGGAAGATAGACCATCTTCGTGTTCTGATAGAGGTAAAAGCCGCGGCTGCTCAGATACTGAGATACTCGCGACCAGCCGGGCAGCGCGCGCTGCAGACGGTCCGCGTTGAGTGCGCTGCGGTTTCGCAGGCTCTCCGGCTCCTCCGGCGGGAGCTTCGGCGCCGTCTGACGCTGTAAGCGCTTGCGCTGCGTGTCGCCGCCCCAGAGAAGGTAGAGGATCAGGCCGACCACCGGCACAAAGAGGATGGGAATGATCCACGCCACACGGTAGGAAAGGTCGCCCGGCTTATTGTAGATATACAAAGCCGTGATCAGGGCGATGCCCTCCAGCGCGCCGTAGATGAGCGCAAAGTGATCCTTGAGGTAGCGCGTTGTGAGCACCACGAACAAGACCTGCACCGCCAGCAGCACAGCTGCCAGCGCAATGCGCAGCGCCGCGGCGATGCGCCGCTCTCCCTTTTGCTGGAAACCGCGTGGCCTTCTCATGCGTCCTCCCCTTCCCTCTCGTCGGTCTCTTTAATGGCTGCCGTTCTTCGTCAGCAGCTCCTGCTTGATGTCATAGAGCTTTTGGCTCAGGTCCACATAGTAGCGGTGGGGGTTGTCGAAGCGCTTGACCTCGTCCCAGAGCGTATCGACCTGCGCGGCGCAGTAGGCGCGGATCTCCTCGAGCGAAGGCTGCTTGTAAACCAGCTCGCCGTTTTTGAAGATCGGCACGAGCAGCTCGCGTGCCTCGAAGTGATAGACCTCCTTGCGCTTCCAGGTCGCCTCGGGGTCGAAGATGGTCATTTTGTCGCTGTCGTCCACCGTTTCGTCGTAAACGCACAGGTAGTCGGCGATGGCCTTGCCCGTGTCGCGGCCGTAGAAGCGGTAGAGCTTCTTGAAGTGCGGCGTGGTGATCTTGCCGACGTTCTCGCTGATCTTGATCTTGGGGACTACATTGCCGTCCTTATCCTCTACGGCGACGAGCTTGTAGACACAGCCGAACACCGGCTCGCTGCGCGCGGTGATGAGCCGCTCGCCGACGCCGAACGAATCGATCTTCGCGTCCTGCATCCACATATCGCGGATGATGTACTCGTCGAGCGAGTTGGAAACGGTGATGGTCGCCGTCTCCCAGCCGGCCTTGTCGAGCATTTCGCGCGCCTTGCGGGAAAGGTAGGCGATGTCGCCGCTGTCGAGGCGGATGCCGCACTTGGTGATGCCCTTCGGGCGCAGCACCTCGTCAAAGGCGCGGATGGCGTTCGGGATGCCGGAGTGGAGCGTGTCGTAGGTGTCCACCAGCATGATGGCGTTGCCGGGATAAAGCTCGCAGTAGGTCTTGAAGGCGTCGTACTCGGTGTCGAACATCTGCACCCAGGCGTGGGCCATCGTGCCGAGCGCGGGCACGCCGTAGAGTTCGTCCGTGATGGTGCAGGCCGTGCCGATGCAGCCGCCCAGAACGGCAGCATAAGCGCCGTCGTTGCCTGCGCTCTCGCCCTGTGCGCGGCGGGTGCCGAACTCCATGACGCTGCGGGGCGTATGGGTGTTCAGGCCGGTGACACGGGTGGCCTTGGTCGCGATCAGGCTGTGGAAGTTCATGGTCTGCAGCAGGTAGGTCTCGATCAGGATCGCACCCACAAGGTCGCACTCAATGCGTACCATCTGTACATGCGGGTAGGCCACCGTGCCCTCGGGCAGTGCATACATATCGCCCTTCCACTGATACGTGCGCAGATACTCACAGAATTCCTCGCTCATGCCTTTGGTGCGCAGCCACCAGATATCCTGTGCATTGAAATGATAATTCAGCAGAAAACGGGTCAGCTTGCGCTGGCCGGCACTGATGGAGTAACCCTGATTGTCCGGGTTCTTGCGGAAGAACATATCAAACACCAGTGTAGTATCCTTGAATCCGTGCAGGAAAAGGCAGTTGGCCATAGTAAATTCGTAAAAATCCACGACCATTGCGGGGTTGTCGTAGTCCTCATCCGGGATATAAGGCACAACCTTGATTTCGTCCATGAATGTTTCCTCTCTTCTTCTCAACGGCACAGCCCGCGGGCCGCTGCCGTTTCCCAGTTCCCGGCCGGAGTACAGAACCCCGGCGGAAAGCCCTCGCCCTGTCTTGACAGAGTGTTTCTAACATGATAACACCAATCGCAGGCCTGCGCAAGGGTTTTGCGATATTTTCTGGGATTGCGATCGAACTGAAGAACAACCCTCTCAGTCATCGCTTACGCGATGCCAGCTCTCCCGAAGGGCGAGCTTTTATCGAGAAGGGAAACTTTCCGATTCAACGAAAAAGCTCCCCCT
>OIXH01005158.1_pt1 | contig 10037 bp, 8 predicted proteins | sample 1587741 | NCBI WGS metagenome assembly OIXH01 (sample SAMEA3888916, study PRJEB22519) | human gut metagenome | biome: human gut; feature: human-associated habitat; material: faeces | place: Denmark | collected 2011 | reverse complement strand
ACATGGCCGTCGACAAGCACGGCCGCGACGTCTTCCTCGCCGACACGAGCTACGGACTCGCCCTCGCGCAAGAGAATTTCAAGGATATCCGGTTCCACTTCACCTCGGAATTCTGACGCAGCGGCGCCGGGCGCAACACCCCTCCCGGCAAAACCCCTCTTCCCGGTGCCTTCGCCGACCGACGCAAAAAGGGCTGCCCCACGGGACAGCCCTTTTCCTTCGCACTCCCATCCGGAAGCGTTCGCCGCTCCCGCAGGAGGAGGAGGAAATTTGCCGGAAAGCTCCTTTCCTTCGCCTTGTCAAACCTCCATCGGGACTTCGATAATCAACACCTTCGCGTCGGTGTCTCCCTTGATCGGGAACTCGTCCGCCCCGGTGATGCCCATGCCGTCGCGCGGTCCCAGCTCCTCGCCCGCCGCCTCGACGCTGCCCTCGATCACGAAGACGTAGGCGCCGTGGCCGCGGGTGTTCATGCGGTATTCGACCACACGATCCTTGTCGAGGTCCAGCGTATAGAACCAAGCGTCCTGATGCACCCATCCCACATGCTCGCCGCCGCGGCCTTCGGGCGCCACGATCACATGCGGAACGTTGCGCTTGGCGGGCGCCAGCTCGACCTGATTGTAGCGGGGCGTGTGGTCCTGCGCGTCGGTCAGCACCCATATCTGCAGAAACTTGACCGGCTCGGTCTCGCTGGCGTTCATCTCGCTGTGCGTGATGCCCGTGCCGGCCGACATCACCTGAATCTCTCCCGGACGCAGGACTTTCATGTTGCCCATGCTGTCGCCGTGCCTGAGCGCGCCTTCCAGCGCGATCGACACGATCTCCATGTTGTCGTGCGGATGGGTTCCGAAACCCTCGCCCGGAGCCACGGTGTCGTCGTTCAGCACCCGGAGGGCGCCGAAATGCACCCGGCGGGGATCGTAATAGTTTGCAAAACTGAACGTATGGTGAGTCTGCAGCCAACCGTGGTCGGCATAACCGCGCGACTCGGCGCGGTGAATCGTCTTGTTCATAACGGGATTTTTTGATTTTAAACTTTAACGGACCGGGGAGCAAACTCCGCGCCAGCCGCACCTCCGCACGGCACATTACGGAATCCGCAGATGCGACTACACTTTCAGAAAAACGTTCTTTCTGTAAAGGAAGTAGAGAAACAGCCAGCAGACGGCCACATAACCCGCACTGCTTATCACGGCAGCCACGGCCTCAGGGCATTTCGATGCGATGCCGCCGAGGAAGAAGTCGGATATACGTCCGAAGCCCACGATACGCTGGGCCAGATAAATCGTAATCGAATTGAGTCCGACGACGCGGAAAAAGAGCGTCCAGCGGCGCCAGCCCCGCACGTCGATCAGGTAGTAAAACAGGGCGAACATCCCCAGCGAGTAGGCTCCCACGACGCATACGAAGGTACTCGACCACAGTTTCTTGTTCACGGGCAGCACCCCGCTGAAGGCCAGCCCCGCCGCCAGCAGCGCCGCGGCGGCCGCGGCCATCCAAAGCGTCTTGCGGCCGCCCCGAATATCGCTGCGCCTTACGAACTCGCCCGTAAACATGCCCAGCATGGCTGTCACCACGGCGGGCACCGTGCTGAGCAGCCCTTCGGGATCGAACGACCCGTATATCAGCTTTCCGGGCAGGAACTGCCGGTCGATATACCCAGCCAGATTCCCCTCGAAGGTCAGCGGCCCGGCGCCTGCGGCGTCGGGCGCCGCGACCAGCGCCGAAAGCGCTCCGTAACCGGCCAGCACCGCGACGGCGATCGCCGCACGGGTCTTCACGCCGAAATTGAGATACAGCACCGCAGCGATGCTCCACGCCAGTCCGATGCGTCCCAGTACGCTCGCGATCCGCAGATTCTCGAAATCGAGCTTGAACAGTCCGTTGTAAACCATGCCCAGCACGACGAGCGTCAGTCCCCGGCGGACGATCTTGGCATAGATGCGCCCCTCGGACATTCCTCCCGCACGCTGCTTGGCGACCGAGTAGGGAAAGCTGACCCCGGCGATGAAGAGGAACAGCGGAAAGATCGTATCGTGATGGGCGAAGCCGTCCCACGCGACATGGCTCATCGAAGCGGCTGCCGCATCGGTCACGGCCGAAGGCCACAAGCCGCACACGGCCACGACGAGCGACGCGAACCCCATGATGAAGAGCATGTCGAACCCGCGGAGGGCGTCGAGCGACATCAATCTTTCGGACTGTTTCATAATTCTGCCTGCACGAAAACCGGAACATGCCCCGAACGGCGCTCCGGACATCGGCGCCGGTCTTCATTTATCGTTCTTACAAAGATAATAAATATTCCTGATATATGCAACAGTTTCGAGGCCCGGCCGGAATCGCTTCCGCCGGGCCTCCTCATCGCCGTTTCGTACCGAATCACTCCAGTTCCAGATTGCTCACCCGCCCGGTCACTCCGAACGGGAAATCGGGATATACGTAAAGCCCGAACCGGGGTTCGGTCTCGCCGTGCGTATAGTTCCAGATGCTGGCGTAATCGTCCGCATCCTCGCCCATGTTTTCCAGCTGGCGCAGGTAGGCGGCCAGCGACTTGTTCTCGACGATATAGATTTCGCCCATCCGGTCGATGATCGGACTGTGGCGGCGCGTGCGGTCGTGGTCGAAGCGCAGGATGCGCCTGCCTTCGGGCGTAATGCCCACCAGCCTGAACGACATGCTCTTACCGATGGCCGGCAGGTTCAGCACGCTGCGGTCGGTCGCAAGGAACGGCAGCCGGTGTCTCTTCATAAAGCGGCGGAGCCGTTCGGCCGTGTCGCCGCCCTTCTCCAGCTCGGCATCCAGCTCCCCGGCCTGTTCGGGCGTCAGCCGGCCGTAAAGCTTCTCCTCGTGCTGTTCCTGCAGCGACCGGCTGTTGGGCGTAAAGACGGCGTAATTCTCCTGAAACCCCTTCACCGAGAAGGTGTAGTAGCAGACCACACCCAGCGCATTGAGCACCTGCCGCAGCCGGGTCGTATGCCCGCGGCGCGACGCCGCGACGGTATAAACCAGCTGGTTGGTGACGAGCCACCCGGCCGCGAGTATCCTGCGGATCGCCTCCTGCGCTTCGGGCGTCACCTCCAGCGGCGACTGGAAATGGGTCTGGATGATGAACTGCCGCACGCCGACGGCCGAAGCCTTCTGCTTGAACTCTCTGAGCACCTCCACCAATCCGTCGTCGATACGCATGGGCAGATAGGCCGGCAGGCGCGAACCGAGACGCACGCGCTGCAGTTCGGCGTATTTCTCGCCGTCGGGCCGCCCGGCGTTGGCCTTGCGCTTGCGGCAGGCCATGCGGTATACGGCCTCCAGTATATTGTGCAGCGTCTTGTTCTGGCTCATCAGGGCGTCCCCGCCCGTGATAAGGATGTCGCGCAGCTGCGTGTCTTCTTCGAAATAGGTCATCAGGCGGCGCAGCTTGTGGTCCCAACTCTCCTTGGGCCGCAGGCTCTCGAACTCGAAATTGAGCCGTTCGCTCTGAAAATCGTACATGCGCTGGCACGACGCGCACAACCCGCCGCAGGCGCGCCCCATCGTATCGGGAATCAGGATCGCCACCTCCGGATAGCGGCGGTGGATATTGTGCCCGTCGGGCAGCAGCCACCCCGCGGCATTGGGCTTTCCGGCTTCGACGACGTCCTCCTTCTCCCACGCGCGGATGCTGCCGTAGGTCTCGACCAGCTGCGGCGAGTAGAGGATATAGCTGCGGATCGCCTCGTCGCCGTATCCTTTTCCGGTCACGTCCAGCAGCGAGAGATAATAGGGCGTGGCGAAGAACGGCATCCCCTTCTTGCGGGCCTTAGACAGCAGGTACATGGTCTCCGCCGAAAGCGAATTGCCCAGAAAGCGGTTCAGCTCCGAGGGACTTTTCACCGCCATCGCCAGATGAAACCTGAAATCGTTCCACCAGATGGCCACCTGACGGTATTTGTCTTCATAACTCATCCCCTCCGCGAAACGGAACCGCGAGGGCGTCGATTTGCGGTTCTCGATCTTCTGCACCAGCAGATGCAGCATGCGCTCCCTGTTGTCGGCCCTGATCTCCCGCACCTCGGCATCGAGTCCCGAAGGCCAGCGCTCGGAGCGGATGCGGACACGCTGCATCGAAAGCGGCGGCAGTTCCGCTCCTCCGAGACGTTTGAACAGGTAGAACAGGTCGATAAACAGGTCCGTGCGCATCTCCACATTCTCCAGACAGCCCGTAAGAAACTGCCACAACAGCGTCAGCGTCCGCACCGGCATCCGCTCGCCGGTAGACAGTTCATCGACCTCCCGCCCGTCGTAATCGATCAGCAGCCGAATTTGCTCGCCCGCATCGCCCTGCGCGGACTCCGAACGGGAGACCCACTCGCCCAGACGCCTTCGGAACTGCACGGCGTCGCCGCTCGCCTCGGCGGCCGCGACAAGTTCGGGTAACTCCTGACGGTAAAGCTGTCCAAGCTGGTAGAGCGTGAGCGCAAGCATTTTTCTTTGTTTCATAAGCTGTTGTTTTTCGTGTTAAGCATCTGTCGACAGGGGACCGCCGCAATCCCGCATCGCGGGCGTCGTCTCACGAAGTGCGGGACAGGCCCGGCGCGAAAAAAAATCGCAGAAATCCGCTGATCGCAAGAAACCCCGGCAAATTCCTCCGCATTTGAAAAACATTCCGGGAAAAATCGACATTTTTTCCGCCGCAAACATCCAGAATTGCTATCGGAGAGGTGTAAAGGCAAAAATCTGCGGTCTGCACGACATGAATAATAACGGCCGCAACACGGGGTTTTGTGCAAAGATACGAAAAAAAATCGACATTCCCCGGCCCGGCGTCCGAAGGTCCCGGCCCTTTTCCCCGTCGACCGTGGCGTCAGCCGCCCGTCTACAGCCACTGCCGCCAAAACAAAATCAGCCGCCTATGTTTTCACATAAGCGGCTGACTCTCGGCTTGTCGGGGTGACAAGATTCGAACTTGCGACCACGCGCCCCCCAGACGCGTACTCTAACCGGGCTGAGCTACACCCCGTAGCGTTTCGGAGTGCAAATATAGTATATTTTTCACAAACCGGCACATTTCTGCAAGATTTTTTTCTAATTTTGTCCTCGATGAAAAGATTCCCGCCCCTCATACCGCTCCTGCTGGCGCTTCTCGGCACCGCCTGCGGAGGCTCCGCGAGCTACACTCCGGCCGATTTCACGACCGAAGTCTATACCCCTGCATACGCTTCGGGATTCGACATCCGCGGCACGGAACGCAATGCGGCAACGCTCGTCACCGTCCGCACCCCGTGGCAGGGCGGAAGCGGCGTCGAACAGCATCTGCTCGTTCTGCGCGAAGGCATCGAACCTCCCGCCGATTTCGACGGCCAGATCGTAAAAGCCCCCGTACGCCATGTGGTCTGCATGTCGTCGAGCCACGTAGCCATGTTCGACGCCATCGGTCAGATACGCCGCGTCTGCGGCGTCTCCGGAATCGACTACATTTCCAACGGCTATGTCAACGAACACCGCTGCTGCGGCGAAGTCCTCGACGTGGGCTACGACACGAACCTCAACTTCGAACGGCTCGCCGCCATGCAGCCCGACCTGATGCTGCTGTACGGCGTCACGGGCGAAAACACCGTCGTCACGGGCAAACTCCGCGAACTGGGCATACCCTATATATATGTAGGCGACTACATGGAAGAATCGCCGCTGGGCAAAGCCGAATGGCTGATGGTCGCCGCCGAACTCTGCAACGACCGCGGCCGGGGCGCCGAAACCTTCGGCGGCATCGCCGAGCGCTACGGAGCCATCAAAACCGCCGTCGCCGGTTCCGCACCCGCCGTCCGCCCCAAAGTGATGCTCAACACCCCTTACCGCGACACTTGGTTCATGCCTTCGTCACGCAGTTTCATGATCCGCCTGATCGAGGACGCCGGGGGTGAATACGTCTACACGAAGAACGACTCGGACACCTCCGTCGCCGTAGACCTCGAAGAGGCCTACCTGCTGGCCAGCTCGGCCGACGTCTGGCTCAACGTGGGTCCGTGCAACACCCTTGCGGAACTGACGACCCAGAACCCGAAATTCGCCGGCATCCCGGCCGTCCGCAACCGCATGGTCTTCAACAACAACCGCCGCCAAACCCCGGCCGGCGGCTCCGACTTCTGGGAATCGGGCGTCATACGCCCCGATCTGGTGCTGCGCGACCTGAGCCTGATCCTCGGCGGCAAGCCTGCCGAAGAGGGAGAACTCCACTACTACAAACGTCTGGAATAACAAACACCCCGCTCGAAATGTCCGGACGCCGCACCGCCATACTTTTCACCGTTCTGTCGCTGCTGACCGCCGCGCTTTTCACGGCCGACCTGCTGGTCGGCTCGGTCGCAGTGGCCCTGCGCGACATCTGGGCAGCGCTTACGGGCGGTTCGTGCGACCCGGCCGTGCGCGACATCATCCTCAAAATCCGCCTGCTCAAAGCCGTCACGGCGCTCTTCGCCGGCGCGGCCCTCGCCGCCAGCGGCCTGCAGATGCAGACCCTCTTCCGCAATCCGCTCGCCGGTCCCTACGTGCTGGGCATCAGTTCGGGCGCCGGTCTGGGCGTGGCGCTGTTCCTTTTGGGCGCACCCCTGCTGGGCGTCTCGGCGCACTCGTTCGTCCAATCGCTCGGCATCGCGGGCGCGGCGTGGCTCGGCGCGGCCCTCGTGCTGCTGATCGTCATGGCCGTCAGCCGCCGCATCAAAGACATCATGGTGATCCTGATCCTCGGCATGATGTTCGGTTCGGGCGTCAGCTCCGTGGTCGAAATCCTCCAGTACCTTTCGAGCGAAGCGGCGCTCAAATCGTTCGTCATCTGGACCATGGGCTCTCTGGGCGACGTCACGGGCGGCAACCTCGCCCTGATGCTCCCGGTCATCACCGCGGGTCTCGTGCTCTCCGTCGCCGTCATCAAGCCGCTGAACCTGCTGCTGCTGGGCGAGAACTACGCCCGCACGATGGGTCTCAACGTCCAGCGCACCCGCACGCTGCTGTTCCTCTCCACGGTCCTGCTCGCAGGCACCGTCACGGCCTTCTGCGGCCCGGTGGGATTCATCGGACTTGCCGTGCCGCACCTCGCGCGCATGCTCTTCGCCAGCGCCGACCACCGCGTCCTGATGCCCGCGTCGATGCTTTCGGGCGCGGCCCTGCTGCTGGTCTGCGACCTTATTTCCAAATCGCTGGTCCTCCCGATCAACACCGTCACGGCCCTGATGGGCATCCCTGTGGTGATCGTCGTAGTCGTCCGCAACCGCAATCTCTTCTGAAATGAGCATCGCCCTACGCCATATCACCCTCGCCTACGGCCGGCGCATCCTGCTGCGCGACGTCTCGGCCTCGGTCCCTCCGGGATCGCTCACGGCCCTGATCGGCCGCAACGGCACCGGCAAGAGCACCCTGCTGCGGGCCGTCGCCGGTCTGGGCGCCGCCGCGTCCGGCGGGATCGAACTCTGCGGCAAACCCCTCGCGGCGCTCACCCCGCTCCAGCGGGCTTCGACCGTCAGTTTCGTCACCACCGACAAGGTGCGCATCGCCAACCTCGCCTGCGAAGACGTCGTGGCCCTCGGCCGCGCCCCCTACACCAACTGGATCGGACGCATGCAGGAGACCGACCGCGACATCGTGGCCCGTTCGCTCCGGCTGGTCGGCATGGAGGCTTTCGCCCGCAAAACGATGGACCGCATGTCCGACGGCGAATGCCAGCGCATCCTGATCGCCCGTGCGCTGGCGCAGGACACCCCCGTAATCCTGCTCGACGAACCCACCGCCTTCCTCGACCTGCCGAACCGTTACGAACTGGCGACGCTGCTGCGCCGTCTGGCCCACGACGAAGGCAAATGCATCCTCTTCTCGACACACGACCTCGACGTCGCACTGGGATTGTGCGACGCCGTCGCACTGATCGACACACCCGACCTGCACTGCCTTCCCGCCTCCGACATGGCCTCCAGCGGCCATATCGAGCGGCTTTTCGCCGGCGCCGGCATCTCGTTCGACCCCGCGACACTGACGATCCGGCTCACAAAAAAGTAACGAATTCAATATTTTTCGGCTTTTTTTTTGTTCGACTCACTTTTTTGTTTACCTTTGCACCGCTAAAGTTACCCTTACAAGGGGCAGCAATAGTGGTAAAGGCCCATTCGTCTATCGGTTAGGACGCAAGATTTTCATTCTTGAAAGAGGAGTTCGACTCTCCTATGGGCTACTAACGAGGAGACCTGCGGGCCGGCACGAAACCAGAGAGGGGAGGGGAAGCGAATCCCGGAACTTCGGAAGGCGGCAAAGCGGAGGGCGGCATGCGGATCTCTACGGGTGATACTTTTCGAGGAGCGGACCGAGCGTCTATCCACACGCAGCCACGGCTGTTTACCGATTTAGCAACTGAAAAAGTAAAAAATAAAAAACAGGAATTATGGCAAACCATAAGTCATCGAAAAAGCGAATTCGTCAGACGCTGACCAAGCGCGCCCACAACCGTCTTTACCACAAGACGGCACGCAATGCCGTGAAAGCGCTCCGCAGCACCACGGAGAAGAGCGCCGCCGAGGCCCTGCTTCCCAAGGTAACCGCCATGCTGGACAAACTTGCAAAGCACAACATCGTGCACAAGAACAAGGCCGCCAACCTCAAAAGCGCCATCCAGCTGCACGTGAACGCGCTCTAAGCCGCTTCGCCCGAATTTAAAGCCGCCCGACGAAGGCGGCTTTTTCATTTTCTTCTCCCCGCCCGCTCTTTCGCATCACCGCTTCCGGAAACACCCCGCACCGCCTCCTCGCCGCAGTCCAGCCGCCGCACCGCCGCTGTCCGACATCCCGACATCCCGACATCCCGACATACACCGTCAAAAAAAGCCGTCCGCACACCTGCGGACGGCCCGTTCTCCAAGCGTATCGGGAAATTCCCGCGCGAGTTACTCTTTCTCGGCAAACCCCTGCGCCCGCAGCCGGATATCCGACCCGTCGGGCGTCACCAGATAGGCCCCGGTCGATTCGGGCGTGATATGGCCGATGACGTCGACGCATCCCATCTTCATCACCTGCTCCTGCATCACCAGCGGCACCGTGAAGAGCAGTTCGTGATCCTCTCCGCCGTTCAGGGCCGCCACCACGGGATCGGCGTGCAGCTCCTCGGCCAGCGCATACGTCTGCTTGGCGATCGGAATCCGGTCCAGATAAATCCGCGCCCCGCACTTCGAGGCCTTGCAAATCTGCAGCAGATCGCTGGCCAGTCCGTCCGACAGGTCGATCATCGACGTAGGAACGATGCCCTCCTCCGCCAACGCATCCACAATGTCCCTGCGCAGACGGGGTTTGAGGTATTTTTCGAGCAGGTACTCATATCCCCCGAACTTCGGTTCGGGATTCTCCACGTCCGCCAACACGCGCTTCTCGCGCTCCAGCAGCCGCAGCCCCATGTAGGCCGCTCCGAGGTTGCCCGAAATGCAGATCAGGTCGTTCTGCTGCGCTCCGCCGCGCGACACGATCCGCTCCTTGGGGGCATGCCCTACCGCCGTCAGGCTCAGCACCAGCCCCGTCACCGAAGCCTTCGTGTCTCCTCCGACCAGATCGATCCCCTGCTCCCTGCAGGCGAAAGCGATCCCTTCGTAAAGCTCCTGCAACGCCTCGACCGACATCTTGGCCGACACGCCCAGCGACACCATCAGCTGCGAAGGCCGGGCGTTCATCGCCAGAATATCGCTTCCGGCCACCGTCACGGCCTTGTAACCCAGATGCTTGAGCGGGAAATAGGTCAGGTCGAAATCGACGCCTTCCGTCAGCAGGTCCGTCGAACAGAGCACGGCTTCGCCCGCAGGAGGCAGTATGACGGCCGCGTCGTCGCCCGCGGCCCGCAGCGTCGAGTCGTTCGTCGGCTCGAACCCGCTGGTCAGCAGGTCTATCAGGCCGAACTCTCCCAATTCGGCGATTTCGGTACGTCGTTTCTTTTCCATATTATAAATTTTTTTACAAAATTAGGGAATCTTTGCTCTTTCCCAAAAATTTAACGTATTTTTGTCCGGTTAATCCCAAAAACGGTTTCTATAA
>OIXH01005154.1_pt1 | contig 10041 bp, 8 predicted proteins | sample 1587741 | NCBI WGS metagenome assembly OIXH01 (sample SAMEA3888916, study PRJEB22519) | human gut metagenome | biome: human gut; feature: human-associated habitat; material: faeces | place: Denmark | collected 2011 | reverse complement strand
AGGTACAGGTCGTTTCTTGGTACGACAACGAGAATTCCTACACCAGCCAGATGGTTCGTACTATCAAGTACTTCGCTGAGATGTAATTTCTCCGTTACAACACAACTGTTTAAAGCGCCGACGGCAGTTAAATGCCATCGGCGCTTTTCCTTTGTTCTGCAAATCCATTGCTTTCACAAAAACCGCACGTAAAGTAATTTTTTTAAATCGCCATCTTTTTATTTGTTCAATAATACTTTTTCACAATGGTCAAATAAATTTTTTTATTTAACTGTATTTCATGCACTGTAAATAAAATAGTTTTTCATCCTCTTTTTGAGGATAAAACAAACAAACTATAATAATAAACGTAATGCACCATTATTAATTTATGTCAACTTGTGCAAAAAATGGCACTTTTTCTGAGCAATACTCACAAACTCTTATTTCATTTGCTTTTTTTGATTACAAATAGTAGTACAAGTAACAAAATCGTAATTTGTTTTTTTACCATAATATATTGATTATGTAAATTGTCGATGATATAATACAAACAGCAAATTAATTGGAGTGGAAAAAACATGAAAAAAATCAATAATATCATATATTGCCTGCTTGTCATTACCATCGTTCTTTGCTCGTGCGGTATTTATAATTCCGGCAGCAACTCCTCTACCCTGTCTGATTCCTCATCGTCAAGCAGCGTTAATATGACCTCAGATACAAGCAGTATTTCCACTTCAAATCAGTCAGGAAATTCCTCAAATCAGTCAAGTAATATTACCAACATACCGTCAAAGGCGCCAAGCGCTGTTTCATCGAAACCCCACAGCAGTACCGCCTCATCAAAAATCAGTACATCAGAGTCAGAAACTTCCTCCACCCACAAACCGTCGGGAGGAACAAAATATGTGGCATTCACTTTTGACGACGGTCCCAGCTCCACCTATACCAAAAAAATAGTCAACGAACTTGAATCATACGGCGGAAAAGGTACGTTTTTTGTCATCGGCAACCGTCTGAATTCATCCACCGGAGCCGCTATACAGTATGCAGTGTCCAAGGGCTGTGAGATTGGTATACACGCATACACGCATGAGTATTCATATTCAAAATGCGATGATGAAACATATCACAAAGAGCTGGACAAGACCGCCGACGCAATCCACAAGTATTTGCCCGACTACAAGATCAGAATGATGCGTCCTGTCGGCGGTGCAATCACCTCCGATCGCGTTAAATCGTGCGAATACGCCGTAGTCAACTGGAGCGTCGACTCCAACGATTGGCGATACAAAAAGCCAAGCGGCGACAGCGGAAAGATAAATACCATTTACCACAACATCGTCGACAACGTCAAAGATGGCGACATCATTCTCATGCACGAAATATACAGCAACTCTTTTGATGCATTCAAAAAAGCGGCTAAAGAACTTAACAGCCGCGGCTACAAATTTGTGACGGTCACTGAACTGATCGGCAGCGAAAACCTTGTATCCGGTAAAAAGTACATGAAAAAATAATTAAACCGAACACAGATATAAAGCAAAAAACAAAAGATCCGACGCCGGAATATCCATCCGAGTCGGATCTTTATTTTTGCAGATAAATTGAAAATTACTTTTCGATCGTCTCGACCGGTTCGTGATCCCTGAAAAGCAGAGATATGCACCACACACCGGCAAGCGCGACCAATGTGTAAATAATACGGCTGAGAATAGAAGTCTGGCCGCCGAATATCCACGCAACGATATCAAAGCGGAAAAGACCGATACTGCCCCAGTTAAGAGCGCCGATTATCGTCAATACCAATGCGGTTTTATCAAGCATCTGTTTCAACTCCTTTTTAGGTTTCAAAAACAGTATTTCCCGAAAGCCGCATATTATACCCACAAGCAAAACGCAGATCGCTCATTTTTTATTTTTTATGTCATTTTTGATCAAAACAGCCGCGCCGTACGCCGGCATGATCAAATTACCTTCGGAGATACTGCCCATGTATACCTGAGCATCCAACCATTCCTCCGGCAAGCGGTAGCGATCCTCCTCATGCCAGCGATTGACTGCCACAAGTACGCTGTTGCCGTCCTTTTCACGAGTAAATACGATGTAACCGAGTCCGCTGAACAGGGGTATATAATCACCGCCGGCAAACGCTGAATTTTTGCGGCGGAGAGCGCCGAGTTTTTTGTAAAAACCGACAAGATCTTCGTCCTCCCTGCCCCACGGATACGCCGCCCTGTTAAACGGATCACGGCAACCGGTCAGGCCGGCTTCGTCACCGTAGTAAACGCACGGTATGCCGGGCAAAGTAAACTGCAAAACCGCGGCGAGCTTTGAAAGGCATTTGCCTTTTTCGGTCATTTCATCGGTCATAATGAAACGCGACTGTTCGGCGCGGCTTTCTGGCAGCTTTCCGGCTCCGAGAACGGTAATTATGCGCTCTGTGTCATGCGTACCGATATTATTCATCAGTGTGTCAAGCGCAGGCTTAGGATAATTCTCCACTATGTTCATTATGCTGTCGGTAAAATTGAAACCGTCGCCGCCTGTGATGAAATCAATTATCGCCTGACGAAACGGATAGTTCATTACCGAATCAAGCTGCCTACCGCACAAGAAGCGTCGTCTGCCTCCACCGCTGATCTTGTTTGACGCGTCCTCCCAGACCTCGCCGATAAGCAACGCATTCGGATTCTCCGACTTAACGGCTTTTCGTACAGCGTCAATAAACTCGTCAGGGAGTTCGTCGGCAACATCAAGCCGCCAGCCGGAAGCGCCGCGCCGCAGCCAATATCTCAGCACGCCGTTTTCGCCGCAGATAAAGTCCATATATGACGGCTCGGTCTCCTTAAGCTCCGGCAAAGACGGCACGCCCCACCACGAATGATATTCGTTGGGCCAGTTTATAAAGTCAAACCACGGTCTATACGGGCTTGCGGCGTCTCTGAATGCGCCGCAGTCGCCGTATCTGCCGTATCTGTTAAAATAGCGGCTGTCGTCACCGGTGTGACTGAAAACGCCGTCAAGTATGATCCGTATTCCCAGCTTTTTTGCGGCGGCACACAGAGATACGAAATCCTCCTCGGTTCCGAGCGAAGGATCGATCTTAAAATAATCGGCGGTGTTGTACCTATGATTTGAATGAGATTCAAAAATCGGATTCAAATATATTATCGTTACTCCGAGCGATTTCAAATAAGGTAATTTCTGCTCTATTCCGCGCAGGTCACCGCCGTAGTAGTCCTGACCTATCTCAGGAAAATTGCCGTCCTGCTTCCAAACCGGCTGTGCCGACCAATCGGTCACTACATATCTGCCGTACGGCAGTTCGCCCTTATCGCTGCCGGAATTGAAAAAGCGGTCGGGAAAAATCTGATAAAACACTCCGCCTTTAAAGCAATCGGGAGTTGTAAAATCCGGCTCGTAAACGGTCAATTGATACGGCTTGCCTTTTTCCGTTATCTCTCCTACCGAATATCCCACGTTAAGAATATAATTACGGCGATAATTTCCGTCGTACTCAAAATAGTACCAATACAGTCCGGAGCGGTCGGGCGTGAATGTAGCCGAATAACGCGTGAAGCAGTCGTAAATCCGTTCACACGGATGCATACCGATATACTGCTTATTCTCTCCGTCACGCCATATGACCAAATCCGCTTTGCTGCAATTGCAGTCGTCGTGCAAAACAACAGACAAAGTCAAGCCCTCCCCGACCGAAATCGGAGAGAGCTTTGACTTATAATTTATGTCGCGGCTGCAAAAAACGTTCATTTATTTTTCGACCTTTTTATCAACCTTTTTTTCCGCCTTTTCGACGCGGTTCAAGCCCCAGATATTCTGAGCGTACTCATCGACCAGACGGTCAATGGCAAATCTGCCCGATTTTGCAATGTTGATCAGTGACGCACGGTTCCATGCCGTTTTATCCGCGTAAAGGGCATCGGCACGCTGATGAGCGGCGCAGTAATCGGCATAATCGGCAAAAGCCATGTAGGTATCGCTCGACAGCAGAATATGCTTAATATTATCAAAGCTCATACCGTCGATATCGCGGCCGATCATATCGACCACTTCGCGAAGCTGTGCGTTGTTATTGTAGTAATTCATCGGATTGTAACCGTTCGCACGCAGGCGGTCGACCTCATTGGCAAGCATACCGAAAATAAAGATATTGTCATCGCCGACTGCCTCGTGTATTTCAACGTTTGCACCGTCCTCTGTACCGAGAGTAAGAGCGCCGTTGAGCATGAATTTCATATTACCGGTACCGCTCGCCTCTGTTCCTGCAAGAGATATCTGCTCGCTGATTTCGGCGGCAGGCATAAGCAGCTCAGCCAGCGTAACACGGTAATCCTCGACGTAAACGACCTTCAGCTTGCCCTTCATTGCGGGGTCCTTGTCGATCATCTGCGAAATCTTATAAATCATTTGAATAATCTGCTTGGCAACATAGTATCCGGGAGCTGCCTTTGCACCGAAAATATAAGTTTTAGGTGTAAAGGGTGCATTGGGATTATTCTTTATATACAGATAATCGGTCAAAATGTGCAGAGCATTCATCTGCTGACGCTTATACTCATGCAAGCGCTTGACCTGAACATCAAACACAGAATCAATATTCAGCTCGCCGTAGCCCGCCGACTTAACATATTTTGCAAAGCGCTCCTTGTTATCGCGCTTAATCTGCGCCAAACGGTCAATGACCTGAGCATCGTCGGTATACTTCATCAACTTTTCAAGTTCGGCGGCATTTTTAACATAACCGTCACCGATAAGCTCCTTTATGAGCGCGGAAAGCTCCGGATTCGCCTGACACAGCCAGCGGCGGTGAGCAATTCCGTTTGTGACGTTGCAGAACTTTTCGGGATATACGCTGTAAAAATCGCTGAACACCGACTGCGTAAGAATATCGCTGTGCAGGCGCGAAACGCCGTTTACACAGTGTGAGCCGGCTACCGACAGGTTTGCCATGCGTACGGCGCCGTTATCAATAATAGCGGTACGGTTGGCAATATCCCAGTTGCCGGTCTTATCAATTACCTCCTGGCGGAAACGGCGATTAATCTCCTGCACGATCTGATGGATACGCGGCAGGCGCTGTCTGAACAGTTCCTCATTCCAGCACTCAAGAGCCTCGCGCATGACGGTATGATTAGTATATCCGACTGTACGGGTAACAATACTCCACGCCGCCTCCCACGAGTAACCGCATTCGTCCAGCATGATACGCATAAGCTCGGGAATACTGAGCGCAGGATGAGTATCGTTAATATGGACAGCGACCTTATCCGGCAAATTGTCCAAAGTACCGTATTTGGCAAGGTGATGACGAACAATGTCCTGAATAGACGCGGAAACAAGGAAATACTGCTGACGAAGTCGGAGCGACTTGCCTTCGTAATGGTTGTCCGCGGGGTACAGCACCTTGCTTATCGCCTCAGCCATTGCGTTTTCCTCAACCGCTCTGAGGTAGTCGCCCTGATTGAACAGAGCCATATCAAAGCCGGGCTTGGTAGCCTCCCACAAGCGCAGGACCGCAACGCCGTCGCCGCCCTTTCCGGGAATCATCATATCATATGGTACGGCGCGCACAATAGTAGCGTCCGTAGTCTCTACATGATGATATGTTCCGTCCCACCACTCATTCACATGACCGTCAAAAGAAACATCGACAGCCTCATCGGAACGTTCCTCAAACCATACATCGCCTCCGGGCAACCAAAAGTCGGGTGTCTCCGCCTGCCAACCGTCGACCAGCTTCTGACGGAATATACCGTACTCATAACGAATCGAATAGCCCATTGCATAATAGTCGCCGTTGGCAAGGCCGTCAAGAATACAGGCGGCAAGTCGACCCAATCCGCCGTTGCCGAGACCGGCATCAGGCTCCAATTCATAAAGGCGCTCAAGTTTTACGCCAAACGAAGAAAGAGCGCGGCTGAAAGTGTGCTCAAGTCCGAGATTGTAAAGCGAATTTTTAAAAGAACGGCCCATAAGGAACTCCATACAGAGATAAAAGACCTGTTTTGTCTGCTGAGCATTTGCGCGCTCGTCAAAAGCGGTCTTGTTCTGCTTGATAATATCCTTGATTACCATGACGCACGCCTTGTAAAATGTGTCATCCGACGCCTCTTCAGGCATAACACCGAAATTGTGCGACAGCTTTGCGGTTATCATATTCTCGATTTGTTTTATTGTATATCTGTTCATATTCCCCTCCGAAAAAAGAAAATTATTCAGCCGATTTTAAATTAAACATTACTATATTATATAATATTACACTCGACATAATAATTCAAGTGTTTTATTACAACTGATATGAGTTAATTTTTTGTATATTTTTCATATAAAATATCCTAAATATTTAAATTTAGCCACATTTTACAGCATTTTTCACAATACATGAGCAATATTTCGGCTTTCATAAAATCATTTTATGCTATTTCATCCGTGACGATATTTACTTTTTATCAACACCTGTATATTTTATACTGTTTAATACGTAAAAAACTATAATAAAGTATTGGCAATCGACGTTATATCCTGAATTGTAACCTATTTTTGAAAAAATATTGTAATTTGCGTCACGAGGATATATAATTAGCCTGTATAAATAGGAAATTTTAAAAGTACAGCACAAAACATTGAATATATCGGCAAACAAGCCGAAAAATAAACAGGAGTGAAATAATTTGAGTAAAGTAATTATCAGCGCCGACAGCACCTGCGACCTTTCAAAGGAAATTATAGACCGATACAGCCTTAATATCTGCCACTGCCCTGTAACGCTCGGCAACGAATCCCGCATTGACGGTATAGACGTCTTCCCCACCGATCTGTTTGAATACTATGACCGTACCGGAGATCTCGCGAAAACATCGGCGGTCAACTATCAGGGATATACCGATCACTTTAAAAAGCTGTTAAAACAAGGTGACGCCGTCGTTCACTTTTGTATCAGCGCGGAAATGTCGTCAATGTATAACAACGCAAAGCTTGCCGCCGAAGATATCGGAAATGTTTTTGTAATCGACAGCCGCAACCTTTCAACCGGTATCGCTCTGCTTGTTATTAAAGCAGCCGAGCTTGCCGCCAGCGGTGTCGAAGCGCAGGATATTTATGACAAAATATGTGCATTGACAGACAATGTTGATGCATCGTTTATTATAGACACATTGACATATCTGTATAAGGGCGGCAGATGCTCCGCTCTGGCAATGCTGGGCGCTAATATGCTCAAGCTCAAGCCTTGTATTGAGGTCAAAAACGGAAAAATGGATGTCGGTAAAAAATACCGCGGCAAACTTGGTGACGTTCTTCTCGAATATGCAAAAGCGCGTCTCAGCGACATTAATAATATCGACAAAAGCCGTTGCTTCGTTACGCACACCATGGGGTCCGATGATGAACGCGTAAAGGCCGTTTATGATTATGTCTCCGGACTCGGTTACTTTGATGAAGTATTGGAGACAAGCGCAGGCTGCACCATATCCGCTCACTGCGGTCCGGGTACGCTCGGCGTTCTGTTCATCAAAAAATAAAAATCACAGATAAAAAATCAAAAAAGCGAGAAAGCTGACATGAACATTTTATGCATCGGTGATGTAGTCGGCAGCGCAGGGTGCGAATTTTTGCGAAGCAAACTGCCGGCGATCAAGCGCTTAAAAGCTATTGACGCCGTTATTGTCAACGGCGAAAATTCCGCCGACGGCAACGGTATAACCCCTCGATCGGCACAGCATATACTTGACAGCGGGGCTGACATCATCACAGGCGGCAACCATTCTTTTCGCCGTAGCGAAATGTACCCGCTTTATGATGAAAGCGACCTCATACTGCGGCCTGCCAATTACCCCGTCGGCACCTATGGAAAGGGCTATACGGTTGTTGACTTCGGTTATGCGAGGATCGGCGTTATCAACATTATGGGCGTCGTTTACACCGAACCGCTGGAAAGTCCGTTTGACATCGCTGACAAAACGGTCGATCGTCTGAAAAGTGACGGCGTAAATATTATTATGGTCGATATGCACGCTGAAGCAACTGCCGAAAAGAAAGCGCTTGCTTACTATCTCGACGGTCACATATCCGCACTTTTCGGCACACACACGCATGTCCAAACTGCCGACGAACAGATACTGCCTAACGGTACCGGTTTTATTACCGATATCGGCATGACCGGGCCGTTCAACTCTGTTCTCGGGGTAAGGCCTGAGCTTGCGATCAAAAAAATGAAGGAAAAGCTGCCGGTTCGCTTCGCAAATGCAGACGGTCCGTGTATTATGAGCGGCTGCATTTTTACAGTAGACAACAGCAGCGGAAAATGCATTTCGGCTGAGCGGATCAGCATAATGTAGCAACAAATTTACCATTACTTTCAAAAGGTTTTTAAAAGCAAAAAACTCAGCTCCGGACAAGCCGGCGATTTTGTACTTTTCACAACATTTTTGTTGCTTTCTATTATTTTTTATAGTATACTGTCAAATATAGTATTAATTTGGAGGTGTTTTTGTTGGGCAAAGACGTATCATTAGTTGACATCTTGTCATTTATAAAGAAAAATATAGTGATCGTTCTTGTTTCAGCCGTTTCCGTTGCGCTTGTCGCATTTTATATAACATATGTTACAGGTACCACAACCTACACATATAAGGGTTCGCTCATAGTCAACACTCATTGGAGCGAACAAAAGGATAACACCCTTTCACCGAGCGGCGCTTACAGTGATACAAACTACGCTATATACTCGATAAACACGTATCAGGAGTTGCTTAAAAGCCGCGAGTTTTTGCAGCTTGTGCTTAAAGACGCAGGTTACAACAATTATGTATCTACCGGTCAGGTCAGCTCCTCAATCTACTTTTCAAGCTCAGAGGACGCATACATTTTTTATGTTAATGTTAAATCGGCCAATGCCGAGTTTGCCGAAAAAGTCGCAGCCAGTTTTATGAAGCTCGCACCCCAATACGCATCGGGTTATATGACATACAGCGATCTGAAAACCATCGACACGCCAATTCTTTCGGTTGTGGATAAGCCATCTATCGCTTTTTACACCGCTATCGCTTTTGTTTTGGCAGCGGTCTTAACCCTCGTTCTGCTATACCTGCTCGAAATGCTCGACACAAGAGTCAAGTCTGCATCTGAGGTTGAAGAAAAATACGGTATTCCGAATCTCGGAATAATACCTAATTTTTACGTCGGCGGCGGCAGCAGTTATAAAGAATATCGCAAAAAAGGAGCTCGTTCATCAAATGAAGCAAGCTACAAATACTACTAATAATGACGATACCAAGGATATCGAAAAAAAAAGCGGTAAGAAAGATAAGAAAAACAAATCAGCACGCACTACCCCGCTAATTTTGAGTGATGTTTCTCCGTTTCTTGTAAAAGAAGCTTATAAGGCAACACGAGCCAATGTCAATTTTGCTCTCACAGGAACAGAGGGATGTAAAAAAATTGCGGTCACAAGTTCCGCTGCGGCAGAGGGAAAGACCACAACCTGCATCAATTTGGCAATTGCTTTCGTTCAGAGCGGTGCAAAGGTGTTGCTTATCGACGGCGATATGCGGAAATCATCCGTACACAAATATCTCGGAGTTAAGAATGTGATGGGACTCAGCAATGTACTCGGCGGCTGCACTCAGCTCAACGAAATTATTAAGAAAACCACATACGGATTTGACTGCATGACAGCTGGGCCTATCCCCCCTAACCCGTCTGAGTTATTGCTCTCATCTACTGCTGCAGAATTGATGGACACGCTGTCTGAATACTACGACTACATTATCATCGACACACCGCCTGTCGCAATGGTCAGTGATGCGCTGTCGCTGATAAAGTATATTGACGGTTACATTATTACCGTGCGTGAAACTTTTACGCTGCATGAGCATCTCAAGAAATCCATAAACGCATTGCAATTTGCCAATGCGAAGATTCTTGGTTTTATACTGAATGATTCTCAGGGCGGCAGAAAAAGATACGGGTACAGATACAAATATCGCAGCGGAAATTACAGAGAATATTATGACAGTGACGGATACTATTATTGAT
>OIXH01005153.1_pt1 | contig 10041 bp, 8 predicted proteins | sample 1587741 | NCBI WGS metagenome assembly OIXH01 (sample SAMEA3888916, study PRJEB22519) | human gut metagenome | biome: human gut; feature: human-associated habitat; material: faeces | place: Denmark | collected 2011 | reverse complement strand
TAAGACTCTTTACTGTTACACGCAGGAACTGGTCAGCATCAACATAATCTTCCATAATGATGTCATAGTTTTTCTTGTCGGCAGTATGAATCTGGGATACAGACAAGTTGATGTAGCGTTTGGAAACCTGGCTGCTTCGGGCATCCACCTGGATATCGCTGAGATTCAACGCTTTTGCGCTTGTAAGTGACAGGTGGATCACATTTCCATTGTCTACGCTGACAGAAGCGATACCGGCACCTACTGTTACTTTTACGCTTGCTTTTTTGCCGGAACCATCCGTTGCTTTACAAGTAATGGTAGCGGTACCTTCACCAACACCTTTTACAACACCTTTGGATGTAACGGTAGCAACTTTTTTGTTGGAAGTTTTCCAGACAACTTTTTTGCTGACCTTCTTTTTAGGTGTGATAGTAGCCTTCAGGGATTTTTTGGATCCCACTGCCAGATTAAAGTTTCCGGTGTTTAACTTAACCTTTTTAACAGCAGCTTTTTTAACAACTACTTTTACAACCGCTTTCTTTTTCTTGTTTTTCTTAGAAACAACGGTGATCTTGGCTTTGCCGGCCTTCACACCTTTAATGTATCCCTTAGAAGATACGGTAGCAACTTTCTTGTTAGAAGTTTTGTATGTAACTTTCTTGTTGCCCTTTTTGTTTGGTTTAACAGTTACGGTAGTCGTGATTTTAACCTTTTTGCCTTTTGCAACATAGGCGGTTTTTCCGGCCTCAGTGGTAGCTTTTACTTTTTTTACAGAAACCTTCTTAGCCTGGGAATCTGTATTGGCTGCTACAACGGAAGCGCCGGCCAGTAAAGCCATTGCAGAAAGCGTAGTTAACGCCTTTAATGCGATTTTTTTCATGCATATTCCTCCTTTTCTTAGAAAAAATCTAATCTCAGTATAAAGTAAATATAAACAAAAATCAACATAAAAATGGTTTATTGAGAGAATATCTTGTTTTTCCATTGTTTTATGATACAATTAGGACAACTAGCCAACATTGCATTTTCAGGAGGACAGTTATGAGAGGAATTGATACACCGATTCGACAGATCCGCCGGCGGGTTTTCGAGGAAGTCGCGCGGGTCGCATTTGAGTCAGACAATTTGAATGATGATATTGAAGCACTACCTTATATTATAGCACCCAGCGATCTCCCCACATATCATGAGAGTATATACAGAGAGAGAGCTATTGTGTCAGAGCGGGTAAGACTGGCCATGGGACTTTCCCTGCGGCCGGATGATGAGCCGGTGCATCTGACAGCGGGGCTGGATGCCAGTAATGTGGCGGAAAAGTATTATGAGCCGCCGCTGATGCAGGTGATACCTTCTGCCTGTGACAAGTGTCCGGATAATATTTATGAGGTGTCCAACCAGTGCCGCGGCTGTATGGCCCATCCTTGCGCAGAAGTGTGTCCAAAGGGGGCTATCAGTATGGTAAAAGGACAGTCTTATATTGATATGGAAAAATGTATCCGGTGTGGAAAATGCAAGGCCATTTGTCCTTACGATGCCATTGCAAAGAAAGTTCGTCCGTGTTCGGCGGCCTGCGGTATCAAGGCCATTGGAACGGATGAACTGGGACGGGCCAAGATTGATGATAAAAAGTGTGTAAAGTGCGGACAGTGTATGGCCAGCTGTCCATTTGGCGCCATTGCGGACAAATCCCAGATTTTTCAGCTGATCCAGGCCATGAAACAGGGGCCTGTCTATGTGGAACTGGCGCCGGCAGTCATCGGACAGTTTGGTGCAGATGTGCGGCTGTGGAAGATCAAAGCTGCCTTGAAAGAAGTGGGATTTGCCGATGTGTACGAGGTGGCACTGGGAGCGGATATTGGTGCCAGCACAGAGGCGAAGCAGTATGTAAATGAGGTAAAAAGCGGCAAAAAGCCGTTTCTTCTTACATCCTGTTGTCCAGCCTGGTCCGTTCTTGCCAAAAGGACTCTGCCGGATATGGTAGATACAGTGTCCAATGCTCTGACGCCGATGGTTGCCACCGCCCGGATGATCAAGCAGAGACATCCGGAAGGGAAGATTGTCTTTGCCGGTCCCTGTGCAGCTAAGAAGCTGGAGGCATCCCGTACTTCTGTGCGCAGTGATGTGGATTTTGTGATTACCTTTGAGGAACTGGCGGCAATTTTTGCAGCAAAGGGCATTGATCTGGAGACTTACGAATGTGAGGAACCGATCCATGATGCCACAGGAGCCGGAAGAGGTTATGCCATTGCTGGTGGTGTGGCCAGTGCCATTGAGCAGTGTATTGAAGAGTATTATCCCGGCACGGAAGTTTATATTGAGCATGCAGAGGGGCTGTCGGAGTGCCAGAAGATCCTGATGCTTGCCAAAGCCGGTAAAAAGGATGGCTGCCTTATTGAGGGAATGGGCTGTCCGGGAGGTTGTGTAGCCGGAGTAGGAACCAATATTCCGATACCAAAGGCTACAGGAGCGGTGAAAAAGTTTGTAAAAGATTCTACCCCTCCACTGCCGCCGAAAGAGTATTCAAAAATAGAGTTACCATGATAAGGGAGGACAAGATGGATATAAAAGAAGAAGTAAAAAAAGTAAAACAATGTGCGCCGGTTTTTGCAGGCAGTTCGCTGGAAGCAAGAAACCAGGCCCTGGAGGGGATTGTACAGGCATTGGAGGCAAATAAAGAGAAAATTTTTGCCGCCAATCAGGAAGATATGGAGCAGGCAGAAAAAGATGGGATCGCTGCGCCGGTTCTGAAACGGCTGAAATTTGACACAGGGAAAATGCAGGCGGTGACGGCCGGCATAAAGGATCTGATCGCTATGGAAGATCCTTTGTTCCAGACCAAGATGCACAGACAGTTAGATGAAGGTCTTGTACTGTACCGGGAAACCTGTCCCATCGGAGTCATTGGCGTGATCTTTGAGGCCAGACCGGATGCTTTGGTCCAGATCTCAGCCCTTTGTATAAAAAGCGGCAACTGCGTCATCTTAAAGGGAGGCAGTGAGGCAAAGAAAAGCAACCGAATCCTCTTTGAGATTATCCAGTCTGTACTGGTAAAATGTGGTCTGCCGGAGCACGCTATGCTTCAGCTGGAGGCCAGAACCGAGATTACAGAGCTGTTAGACTGCCACCAGTGGGTAGACCTTCTGATTCCTCGCGGTTCTAATGCTTTTGTGCAGTATATTATGAATAACACGAAGATTCCGGTAATGGGACACGCAGATGGAATCTGTCATATTTATGTAGACAAAGAGGCGGATATAGAGAAGGCCATTCCGATCATTCTGGATGCCAAAACCCAGTATGTCTCCGCCTGCAATACAGTGGAAACTCTCTTAGTACACAAGGATATTCTGGATCAACTTATGCCAAAACTGCAGGGGGCCTTTAAAGAAAAGCAGGTAACAATGCGGGGAAGTAAGGCAATCGTTGATATGACCGGCTGCGAAGAAGCGACGGAAGAGGACAACTGCACGGAATATCTGGATTATATTATATCAGCCAAAGAAGTAGAAGATGTGGCAGAAGCTGTGGGGCACATCAACCGGTATGGTTCTCATCACACCGATGCGATCATCACGGAAAATTCAGAGACAGCGGCGTATTTTATGCGCATGGTGGATTCGGCAGGAGTCTATCAGAACTGCTCCACCCGTTTTGCCGATGGATACCGTTATGGATTCGGTGCAGAAGTAGGGATCAGTACCAGTAAACTCCATGCCAGGGGTCCGGTTGGACTGGAAGGACTTCTCAGTTACAAATACAAACTGTTTGGCAGCGGCCAGATCGTGGAAGACTATGCAGAGGGAAAGGCCTCTTTCCACTTTAAAGACTTAGAGTAAGGATCAAAACAGAATGAATAATGGAAATTTTTCTAAGATCAAGTGGGTGGTTCTCTGTATCTGCCTGCTGGCAGGTGGCTTTTTTCTGCTGAAAAACCTGAATATTCAGTCTGTGGACCAGTATGACAAGGAAAGCGACAGGATCGCCGGCCAGATTCAGATCAAAGAAGCAGCAACCGGCAGCAGTGTAACGGCTGCGGCAGTGGCAGAAACGACAGAGACGCCTCCTTTATCTTCGGCTTCGCCGGATAAAGCGAAAAAGGACAAAAAGAAAAAAACAGCCAAAGACGCCAAAGAAACTGCCACACCGACGCCGAAGGCAGCCAAGGCCGGAAGTAAAACAGACAAAACCGGCGGAAAGAAGAAGCAGAAAAAGGCAGACACATCCACGGCGGCACCTTCCGGGGGAAAAAATGGGACAGCCATACAAACGCCCGGACCAGCCGTGAGCCAGGCACCTACGGCGGCACCGGCAGGGGAATCAGGAAATAAAAACAACGAGATCCGCTGCACCATAGATATTACCTGTCATCATCTGGTAGAGCAGGGGGACAAACTGGATGCCAATGTAAAAAAATATGTGCCGAAAAATGGCGTGATCCTGTCAACCGTGGAAGTGACTGTGCCACAGGGGTCTACCGTATATGATGTATTGAACCAGGTATGCCGCAGTAAAGGCATTAAAGTGGATGCCGAGTATACAAAGATCTATGAGACATATTATATTAAAGGAATTGCCAATCTGTATGAAATGCAGGCAGGAGATATGAGCGGATGGATGTATACGGTGAATCAGGTTACACCAAATGTAGGCTGTTCATCCTACACGCTGAAAGATGGGGATGTGATCCACTGGATCTACACCTGCGACGGAAAGATATAAGAAAGGAAATGAAATGGAGCGTAACAGTACTTTTGCTGCCAGACACCCGGTTACTGTTTTTATATACTGGCTGTCCGGTGTTTTGTTTACTATGATGACCATGCGTGTTGAAGTTCTGCTTGGGTCATTTTTCCCGGCAGCACTGTACTGTCTGTATCTGGAGGGAACAAAAATGTTCAAATGGCTGGCGGGATGGTTTCTTTCCGTCGGCATTTTTCTTATGGTGATCCTGCCTCTTTTTAATCACCGGGGAGCAACCCCATTATTTTATATACAGGGGCAGGCGGTCACAAAGGAAAGTGTGCTGATGGGGGCGGTGGTGACACTGATGCTGGTCAGCGTCCTTTTGTGGATGCGGCTGGGACTTTATCTGCTGGACAGTGAAAAATTATTGTATCTGTCAGGGCGCATTGTCCCGGCGCTGGGGCTCATGCTTTCCCAGATCTTCCGCATGATCCCATTAATGAAAAAAAGATATATTCAGGTACATGAGGGACTGATGGGCCTTGGAATGGTGCCCAAAGAGGCGTCTTTTTGGAAGCGTGCCCGTCATTTTGCCAGAGAATTGTCTGTGCTGATCGCCTGGAGCCTGGAGGGAACAGTGGAGACTTCCATCTCCATGGAATCCCGAGGGTATGGTGCCGGGAAGAGAACCAGTTTTCATAGGTTCCGCTTCCGCCTGGAAGATGGATGGTTTGTGACTGCTTTTTTAGTCTTGTCCGGAGTGGGGATCGGAATGGCAGCAGCCGGCGGCTACGAGATTTATTATTATCCGGAAGTACAGGCAGTGCCGTTGGGTGGAAAAGCCCTGGCGGGAATCGTGTGCGGCGGACTGGCAGGAATGATCCCAATGGGATACGATATATATTGGAACAGGAAAGAGAGAAATTATGACACCCATCATTGAGTTAAAACAAGTATCTTTTTATTACCCGGAAGGGGTAACGCCGGCTCTGACACAGATCGATCTGGCTGTGCCAGCCGGTGGTTTTGTGCTGGTGTGCGGTCCATCCGGCAGTGGAAAAAGTACTTTGTTAAAGCATTTGAAAAGCAGCCAGATTCCCTTTGGAAAGGGAACCGGAGAACTTTTATTCAAGGGAAAGGATCTGGAGACCATGGAACTGGGGGAAAGCGCCAGAAGCATCGGGTTTGTAGGACAGAATCCGGACAATCAGATCGTGACAGACACGGTCTGGCATGAATTGGCTTTTGGGCTGGAAAATCTGGGTGTCCCGGTGGAAGAAATCCGGAAAAGAACGGCGGAGACGGCTCAGTATTTTGGTATGACAGAATGGTTCCGCCAGCCGGTTGAGGCGCTGAGTGGCGGTCAGAAACAGATGCTGAATCTGGCGTCGGTCATGGTGATGCAGCCGGAAGTGCTGATCTTAGACGAACCTACAGCACAGATGGATCCTATCGGAGCCAGGCGTTTTTTCCATACCTTGAAGGGACTGCAGCAGGAGATTGGAACCACCATTATCCTTTCAGAGCAGAGGCTGGAGGAAGTGATGCCTCTGGCGCAGGATCTGGTATACATGGAAAACGGTCAGATCGTAGCACAGGGACCGGTTCAGGAAAGTCTGAAAATACTGGCAGACTATGAGAAGATCAAGAACAAACCGCTGGCAATGGAAACAAGTTTTCCGGTGGCATTGCGGGTTTATATAAAAAGCCGTGAAAAAGAGGAAGAGACAGTTCCTGTATCGGTGGGACAGGGGCGTCAGTGGCTGTCTGGGAAAAGAGTTGTGACATCGGAGCACAAGGAAACTTATGAAGAGACAGAGACTGTAATAACCGTACAGGGAGTGGATTTTTCCTATGAGAAAGGAAAGAAAGTGCTGGAACACTTGGACTGGCAGGTGAAGAAAGGCAGTATTTATGGATTGTTAGGTGGAAACGGCGCTGGAAAGACAACGCTGATGAAACTGATCTGTGGGATTTTGAAGCCACGGAGAGGAAAAATAAAAACAAATGGCACAGTGCGGTATCTGGTACAGAATCCGCTGAGTATTTTTACGGAGATCACGGCGGAGGATGAACTGGCAGTCTGCTGCGGCAGGGATCCCAAGGCTGTGGAAGAAATGCTTGAGAAGATGGAACTGACGGAGTTTAGAGAGCAGAATCCGCTGGATCTAAGCGGAGGACAGCAGCAGCGGCTGGCACTGGGAAAAGTCCTTCTAACAAAACCGGAGATCCTTTTGCTGGATGAGCCTACTAAAGGAATGGACGGCGGTTTTAAAGTAAAGTTTGGAGCCATGCTGGGGGAATTGAAAAAGCAGGGCATCACCACGGTGCTGGTTTCCCACGACATGGAATTTTGCGCGGAATACGCTACCTACTGTGGACTGATGTTTGACAGAGAGATCATCAGCTTCGGTCCTACCAGAGAGTTTTTCGCGGAAAATGTGTATTATACAACGGCGGCGGCCCGCATGACCAGGGGCATCCTGAAGGACTGCCTGGTGGCCGAGGACATTATGGCCGCGTTGGAGAAAGGAAGAGCATGAAGAAAGCAGTGAGTCACAGATGTGTGGATCCGGGACAAAGAATCCGGGAAAAACACAAAATGAGATGTATATCGGCATTTTTTCTGGCGGTGGGTATGGCACTGCTGTTGTTTGTGTGCGCAGGTGTGTGGCAGGGGAAAAATTATCTGCTGGCGGGGATTCTTATGCTGCTTTTTTTGTTCGGTGTGGTTGTGTTGAACTTTGAAAAACGAAAACCCAGAGCCAGGGAGATCGCTCTTTTGTCTACCATGACCGGGTTAAGTGTGGCGGCCAATGAATTGTGCAGTCATACCATTCCCCTTCATGCAGGAACTGCCATGGTAGTGATCAGCGGCATCGCACTGGGACCGGAAACCGGATTTTTCGTAGGGGCACTGGCCCGGTTTGTCTGTAATTTTTTCTCCGGACAGGGGCCGTGGACGCCGTGGCAGATGTTTTCCTGGGGGCTGATGGGATATCTGGCCGGGCTGTGCTTTAATACCATCCGGGTCCGGGGGCGGCTGGAAGAGGAAACGCTGGCCGGGCGTTTTTCCCTGAAGAAAAATACATCTTTCCGCCTGCTGGCAGGTCCTCTGGCAGCGATAGCGGGGGGAGAGATACTGGGATATCTTCTGTATGTGTGGACAGGAGTGCAGGGGGAGACATTCTGGGGCTGGCGTGTGTATGTGTTTGGTTTTTTGGGACTTGCTTTCGGCATAGTGCTTCAAAGGAAAAAACTGCCGGTAGATCCGGTGACAACTTCGGTGTTTGTTTTTCTTATTACGGTACTTGCGTACGGGGGAATCATGAATTTTGCGGCGATGCTTATGACGGCCCAATCCGGCGGGGAGGTAAGTGTGGAGGCGCTGAAGGCGTTGTATGTGACCGGCCTTCCCTATGACCTTATGCATGGAGCGGGGGCGGCGTTGTGTATGTTTTTTGCCGGTGATGTGATATTGCAGAAATTACAGCGGATCCAGATTAAATTTGGGATTGGCTTTTAAGGAGATGGATCGTGTATGAAATGGTGTAAAAAAGGGTTAGGAACGGTACTTCTGGCAGGGGTGGTCTGGCTGATGGCAGGGTGTCATGCTTTATCCGGACAGTCCGGCGGCGAAAGCGGAACGGCTACGAAAGATGTGTTTGCCATGGATACATATATGACTATTACAGCATATGGACAGGAGGCAGAAGAGGCAGTGGATGGAGCTATCCGGGAGATAACCCGCCTGGACGGACTTTTCAGCACCGGATCCGATACCAGTGAGGTGACCCAGCTGAACAAGACCGGCAGTAAAAAGGTGTCTGCGGATGTGATGAACCTGGAACAGGCGGCCCAGAAGGTGTATCAGTCTACCAAAGGTGCCTTTGATAATACGGTATATCCACTGATGGAGGCCTGGGGATTTTCTTCGGGCAAGTACCGTGTGCCCTCGGATCAGGAGATAGAAAAACTGAAAAAAAAGGTAGGCAGTGACCGGGTCAAATGGAATACGCAGACCGGACAGATCACTCTGCCGGAAGGCTGCCGCATTGATTTTGGAGGCATTGCCAAAGGATATACTTCTTATAAACTGAAGGAGATTTTTGCAAAATACAAGATTACCGGTGCCATTGTTTCTCTGGGAGGAAATGTGGAAACCTACGGCAGCAGACCGGAGGGGGGCAGCTGGAAAGTGGGGATTGAGAACCCGTCGGTTTCGGCTTTGAAAGGGGACTATGTAGGAATATTGTCTCTGGGGGAAGAAGCGGTTATTACTTCCGGCAGTTATCAGCGTTATTTTGAAAAAGATGGAAAAAAGTACCACCACATTCTGGATCCGGCTACGGGAAAACCGGTGGATAACGGCCTTCTCAGTGTGACGGTCATCAGTCCGGATGGGGCCATGGCAGATGGACTGTCTACGGCACTCTTTGTCATGGGAGAGGAAAAAGGAATCCAGTATTACAAGCAGCACAAGAAAGAAATGGATGTGGTGTGGCTGAAAACAGATGGTACGATTCTGGTGACAGAGGGACTGACAGGGAAGTTTAGCACGGATTTTTCCTATAAAACCGTAGGATGAAAAAAAATTTAAAAAAATTAGCACTCACCTCTTGACAGTGCTAACAAATGGTGCTATAACATAGTTAGAACAAAGGAAGGGAAACAAAAAGGGTGACTGAAATCCCCACCCGGTTCCATGAAACAAGGTAATGAAGCATTTGTAGAAAAAGGAGAGATGACTTATGTTGATGCCTAGTATTTTTGGAGAGAATTTATTTGATGACTGGTTTGATGATTTCCCATTCTATAATGACAAAGCAATGAAAGATGTGGAAAAGAAATTATATGGTAGGAAAGCCGGAAGGATTATGAAGACCGATATCAAGGAAAAAGATGACGGTTATGAACTTGAGATAGATTTACCGGGATTTACAAAAGATGAGATTAAGGCATCTGTAGAAAATGGTTATCTGACAATTAGTGCAGCCAAAGGTCTTGATAAAGATGAACAGGAGAAAGAAAATGGCCGTTACATTCGTAAAGAACGTTACGCAGGAGCATGCCAGAGAAGTTTCTATGTAGGTGAGAATGTTAAACAGGAAGATGTTAAGGCAGAATTTAAGCATGGCATCTTAAAACTTACTGTTCCAAAGAAAGAACCTGAAAAGGCTGTAGAACAAAATAAGTACATCGCAATTGAAGGTTAATGATTTATAAGTCAGGAGGCGTATTATTATGGCAGACAAAAATCCAAAACATCCTTTAAAGAAAAAGCAGGTTAAGTCTAAAAATAAAAAGAAACATGTTTATGAATAAGGATTAAATATAAATGAGGTTGTTCATATGAGCAACCTCATTTATATTTAA
>OIXH01005152.1_pt1 | contig 10041 bp, 8 predicted proteins | sample 1587741 | NCBI WGS metagenome assembly OIXH01 (sample SAMEA3888916, study PRJEB22519) | human gut metagenome | biome: human gut; feature: human-associated habitat; material: faeces | place: Denmark | collected 2011 | reverse complement strand
CATTATATCACATTTGGCACTATCTCGCTCCTTTTTCTCTGCGGTGTTGCCCTAAAACCTATGGATGTACACGGGATGGTCTCTGCCCGGATGGCCCATGGGCGGGGATTCTCCTTTGCGGAGCTGAAAAAGCGCCATCTGGCCGATTATCACCGCCTTTTCGGCCGCGTAGACCTTACGCTTGCCGGGGCCGATGGGTCGGGGTATACCGACGAGATGCTGGCGGATTATGCGGCGGGGAAGGCCAATCCCTATTTGGAGATGCTTTACTTCCAATACGGGCGCTATCTGCTGATCTCCTCCTCCCGGCCGGGAACGCTGCCTGCTAATTTGCAGGGCACCTGGAACTGCCACGATTTTTCACCCTGGGGCAGCGGATATTGGCACAACATCAATGTGCAGATGAACTATTGGCCGGCGTTTTCCACCAATCTGGCCGAAACCTTTACGGTGTATGCGGATTTCAACCGGGCGTTTCGCCCTGCGGTGGCCCGCTGCGCCTACCGGTATTTGCAGCAGTGGAATCCGGAAAACATCACCACCGACGACGAATCGCAATTTGCATCTGCCTACGGCTGGACCATCGGTACCGCCTCCTATGCCTATGAAATCGATGGGCCGGGGGCACATTCCGGACCAGGGACCGGGGGGCTGACCACAAAGCTGTTCAGCGACTGGTATGCGTTTACGCAGGACCCGGCGGTGCTGGCCGATTCGGTCTACCCCACCTTGGCAAGCATGAGCCGGTTTCTGACCCGTACCGTGCGCGACTACGACGGCGACCTGCTGGCGGCGAGTATGTCATAACTGCCATTGCGCCGAAGCTCTGCGCCGAAGCCCCCCAGGGACTGCAGGTCTCCCGTGACGGCTGCGTGCAGACGCTGCGGTGGGATACCGAAGAGGGGCGTCGTTACCGGGTCTATCGCGCAATCGACGATGACGCTGCCTACACCCTGTTGGCGGGTCCCATCGACGGCGGGGTTTATACCGATCCCCTGGATATTTCCGCAGTTGGCCATGCGGCATATAAGGTGACCGCCTGTTTTACTGACGGCAGCGGAGAAAGCGATGGCCCCGTTGCGGTGGTGAACCATGCCAGCCGATTCGATTTGGAGCGGTTGGCTCACATGCAGCGGCAGCTGAACCTCTGATCCATACTATTCCAAAAAACGCGCCCTCCTGTTGCGGTTGAACCGGCAGCTGGAGGGCGTATTTGGTTTCATTTGGGTAGAATTTGGAATCTTTTTGGAAAAATGCGGACGCCGTCCGGAAAGGAGGGCTATAGGGCCGCCGCAGCAGTTATGGCCTGTTGGATTTTTGCGGAGACCGCTGCGATTTTCGGCACCTCCTCAGGGGAGACGGGAGGCAGAGGCCCCCGAACGCCGCCGATGTCCATTCCCTGCTCCTTTAGAATCATTTTCATCACGGCATACAGGTTTCCCCGGATGGACAGCATCTCCATGATGATCTCATTTATGAGGTACTGAACCGTTACCGCTTCCCGGAAACGATCCTGCCGGATCAGCTGATCCGCCTTTAAAAACAGCTCCGGCATTACGCCATAGGTGCCGCCGATGCCGCCTGCTGCTCCCATGAGGCGGCCGGCTACGAACTGCTCGTCCGGGCCGTTGAGCACTACCGCCCGATCTCCTGCAACGGCCTTGAACTGCTGGATGTCCAGCACAGGCATGGAGGAGTTTTTTACCCCGACGACCTTCTCATTTTCCAGCATTTCCCGGAAAAGCGGGACGGAAAGGGCATACCCTGTGGTTTGGGGAATGTTGTAGATGAAAAAGTCCAAATCGGAAGCGGATGCAATCTGGGTCCAGTATTGGCCGATGGCGTACTCCGGAAGCTTGAAGTAAATGGGCGGGATGGCGGCCACCGCATCAACGCAAAACCGTTCCGCGTGCTGCGCCAGCCGGATGCTTTCCCGGGTGGAAGGGGCTGCGACATGGGCGATGACGGTCACCTTTCCCCGGGCGACTTCCATGACGCTTTCCACGATGCGCATTCGTTCCGGAAGGGTCTGATAGATGCATTCGCCGGAACTTCCGGCCAAATAAAGGCCCTGGACCCCCTTTTGAATCAGATACTCCGCAAACCGCTGGGTGCGTTCTATACTGACATCGCCCGCCTCGTCATAGCAGGCGTAAAAAGCCGGGAAGATTCCCTGATATTTTTCCAGTTTTCTCATGATAACAGCACCTTTCTGAAACGATACGTGAAAATTCTTTCACCGGAAAGAGGGGTTGCCCGGTTTGGACCGTTGGGTCAGGCATTTTTGGAGCCTTTCGGGATGGATAGGGGCACAGAACCCTTTCCACACCGAATGTGCCGTTGGATCAAAGCGGCAGCCTCTTCCGGAGTGGCTGTGCTCAGCTGCGTAATCAGCCGGGAGTGGGGGGCGTCTTCGTTGCTGGGGACGTCTTGGCGGATGTGGGCGAGGGTGACGTACAGCCCCAGCGTGGAGATTCGGCGGTATTCCTCGCTGACCCGGCTGTTTCCGCACATGTCGATGAGGGCCTGATGGAAATTTTTGTCCGCTTGGAAATATTCAAAGGTTCCCCAGGTGGAGTCATCGACTTCCTTGGCCAGGGCTTTCAGCATGGGAAGCTTTTGCTGGATGGGCTCCCCGGCGAGGAGCTTGATGGCGGCGCATTCCATCGCTTCCCGCAAAAATTGGTGGGCGGCAAAATCCTCGGAGGTCACCAGCCGAACCTGGGTGCCTTTTCGGGCAAAGGTTTCCAGCAAGCCCTCATTTTCCAGCAAAATAACCGCTTCGGTGACCGGGGAAATGCTGATTCCCAGGGATTGGGCGATTTCCCGGCGGCTGATGATCTGGCCGGGAACATATTCGTTTTGCAGAATATGGCTTAAAATATAGGTGTATGTTTTTTGTGCAAGCGAAGTACTCATGTGATCCTCCTTGATAACTGCGCAGACAAGCAAGCTTTGACGAGGAAAGGAAAGCACATGGTCGGGTCGCTTTCCGCATTGTGCGCCGGGCTCAGTCGGTTCCCGGGCGCAGCTCTTCCTACTTTTCTATTATAGTCTAGTTTTCATGAAATTGAAAGCACCGGGGAAAGGAATGGCTGCGGCAGATGCAAAAAACGGCGGATCGCCGAAGCTATCCACCGTTTTTTGTAAGTTCTTCTTCACAGGATGGTTCAACAGCTTCGATTCTGTTTTTCATTCGTGCGTCAGAGCGGGCGGGCAAACGAGAAGCGGACCTGTCCCAAGCCGTCGATTGCCAGGGTTCCCCGGGCTTCTTCCCCGGTGGGAATCAAAACAGTTTCCGCGAGTCTTCCCAGGGTGATCACGTCGCCGGGCAGCAGGGTGATATACTGGCTGATGCGGCTAAGCAGATACGGACCGCTGCAGAGATAATCCCCGACGCTGCAGTGGTATTCCCGGCCGTTTACGGTGAGGTGCATGGCGGCGCGGGGGTTCCACTCCCAGGGGATCGGCGTTTCCAGCAGCTGGTTATAGCCGTCGCCCCACCGGGCGTAAACCACCGGCAGGCAGCGCTCCTGGTCGGTTGCAGGCTCTACGATCTGCTCTTGAATAGACTGGTCGCTTACCGCCGCCATAGGCGAATAGCCCAGAATGAAATCCGGGGCTTCCTCAGGCGTCACCTGATACGCCACTTTTTTGACGACGAAGCAAAGCTCCGCAGAAAGGACCAGATTCGTGGCCCGGTGCGCCACGGAGCATTGACCGGTATCGCCGAGGGCAGAGGCGGGATTGTTCAGAAAACGCGGCATATCCGCAATTTGCCGGAGTTCTTCTTGCTCAAGGCACTGCCGGTAGTTGCCGTAGGAGACCCAGAAGTTATGGGAACGGCGGCAGTCAAAGGCGTGGGGGGATGGAAGAACGTCTTGCCCCTGTGCGATCCGGTTTTCCACGATGGGAGAGGCGGGCTTGCTGCTTGCAGGCGGATTGGCGGAGCTCCAGAGGGCTTTTTCCCGGACAAGGGGCACGGTCAGGGGGTCAAAGGCTTCGAATTCCCCTTCCAGCGTTCCCAGATCCGCATCTTTGTCCGGAACATCAACGGTGATGCCGTCTACGCCAATGGTGCCCAGATGGATCACATCGCCGGGGTACAGGGTCGCAAAGGAGGAGTAGAAGGCGATGGTTCGCTCGATTCCCAGCATCAGCGCACTGGTGTGGGCGCAGTCCCGGACGAGGCCGTTCCGCCGGGTGTATCCCAGAAGATGATAGGGGTTGAAGACTTCCTCCTTCGTGATCAGCCACGGCCCCATCGGACAGGAGGTGTCTGTTTTTTTGCCGCCCCAGGAGGCGGTGGCGGCAGTGAAGAAATCCCAGTCGTCCCGGCGCTCCTCGCAGTTATAATCCCGGAACAGCTGCATGCGGGCGCAGTCCAGCACGTTGGTGTAGCCTGCCACATATTCCATGGCGTGTTCGGCGGGAATGTCGCGGCCTTTCTTTCCGATAACGACGCCGAGTTCCAAATTGAAATAGATTCGATGGTCATCCGGACGAAGAACGACTGCTTCACCGGCGCCCACAGCGCAGGTAAGGGGGCGCTGGTGCCCCTGCGGATAGAGGTTCGCATGGCAGCGCTGGGGCTGATTGCGGATGAAGGAGGTGGTGTTTTGCACCAGCCCCCAATACAGCCGAGGCTCCGGAATCGGCGCTTTCACCTGGATGCTGTCCAGCGGATAGGCGCACGCCTCCAAAAAGCCTTCATCCTGCTCCGCCAGGTAGCGGACGGCGAAGTCGCAGAGCTTTTTCAGACGCGCCATTCCCTCCTGCTCGTGATACAGGAATCCCACCAGGGTATCCGGCCAGTGATTGCCCGGCCAAAACTCTCGCTCCTGGAAGAAGAAAGAGGAGGTGGGGGAGCAAATGGTCTGCATCAGTGCTTGAAACTTTTGGGGGATCAGGGCGAATCGTTCCCCGGTGGAGGGGCTTGCGACCAATATGCCCCACTGCTCCCGCTGCTCCGCATAAAAGGTTAGTAGCCTCATTTTGCACCGTCTCCGATTTTAAAAAGTTTTGTCCAGAATTTTCAGTTTGAGCCGATGGCTCGACGCATGGTAGCCTCTTCCGTCGGGGTTCACATAATACAGAAGGAAAATGCGGTCCGGGCTGAATTCGATTACGGGATAGCCGTAGCTGCAGGCAGGATCGTTTTCCAATTCCTGCAGAATCTGCCAGGTTTCCGTTTCGTCGGTGCTTACGGCCAGGGCCAGCGGACAACGGGGATACTGATAAACGGGAGCGGGAAACGAATTGATCCACGCGGCGTAGTAATTTCCGGTATAGGGGTCTTTTTCCACGGCAAAGGGCGAGCAGGGCATCCGAAGCTGGGTGGCGTATTCCTTTTCCCAGGTGACGCCGCCGTCTTTGGAGATCGCCTGGCGCATATACCCGGAGGTGCTGCGCATAAAGCACTTCACGGTGCCGTCCTTCAGCTCCACCGCGATGCTTTCTGCTAAATGATCCCCGGGGGTTTCGGCGGCAATCCAATTGGACTCCTGCCAGGTGGCGCCGTTGTCATCGCTGTAAAAAGCGCCGGAAAGGTCTGAGGTTTCGATGTCTTTTCCGTAGCAGCTGGAGGGGACCCAGTTTGCCGGAATGAGAATGCGGCCGGTGGAAAGCTGCAGGATGCGCCCGTTATGGACGTAATAGCAGCCGGGGGTGCTGCACAGAGCCGTGGGGCCCTGCCAGGTGTCGCCGTCATCCGAGGAGAACCAAATGCTGAGGGTGGATCCGTTCAGGTTGGCTTCCACCACCTGCGGGGGCTTGGGGTCGTACGACAGCCCGATAAGCCTTCCGTCCGCAAGCCGGGTGATTGCGGCCATCGGAACAGGCGGGCAGAAGTCCTTTTCGGCGATTTCTTTTTCTCCGTCCATGTAAACCCGCTTGGGTCCGCAGAAAAGCAGGAAAGTCCCATCCTGATTTTTTACCAGCTCCCCACAGGTGTAACCGGGTTCGGTCATTATTTTTTCAAACATTCGGCTCCTCCTTTGAAACGATAGGTGTAACAACGGCTTTTGACGATTTTGTGCGGAAAAGATGCGTCATCCCTTTATAGAACCAATCATGACGCCCTTTACAAAGTACTTCTGAATAAAAGGATACACAACAAGGATGGGGAGCGTCCCCACAACGATGGCCGCCATGCGCAGCCCCTCCATGGGCGGACGCTTTAAGGCCTCCAGATCCTCCATGATCTGCATGTTGACATCGGCGGCAGAATTTACGGCCAGGATGTTCCGCATAACGTTTTGCATAGGCAGCAGGTCGGGATTGTTGATGTACATGACCCCGGGAAACCAGCTGTTCCAGTAGCCTACGGCATAGTACATGCCGATGACCGCGATCACGGCTTTGGAAAGGGGAAGGATGATGCGGATAAAGACGGTGATCGGGGTGGCGCCATCCAGAACGGCGGATTCTTCCAGGCTTTGGGGAATGGCTGCGAAAAAGTTTCGCATTAAAAATGTGTTCCACGCAGAGACCAGCCCCGGCAGAATGAACGACCAGCGGGTGTCGATGAGGTGGAGCGCATCCACCAGCAGGTAGGTGGGGATCATGCCGCCGCCGAAAATCATGGTGATAAAAATGAGGGTGACAAAGAGGTTCCTGCCGGGCATGGATTTTTTGGTAAGGCCATATCCCAGCATGGCGGTGACCAGCAGGCTCAGCGCCGTTCCCACAACGACGATGTACAGAGTATTGCTGTAAGCCCGGAACACGCTGGTGTTTCCCGTAAGCAGCATCCGATATGCGGTGAGCTCCGGAGAATGGGGGAGCAGGACAAAGGAACCCCGCACGTTGCGCTCCAGATTCCCGACAAACGAGGACGAAATGACGATGCAAAAGGGAATCAGAAAGGACAGGGACAGGAGCGTGAGAAGCAGGTAATTGAACACCAGAAACAGGCGGCGGGAGGCACTCGTTTTCACTTTCATACTTACCAGACCCCCTCTTGACCCAATTTGTGGGAAATGAAGTTGGTGGCAATCACCAGAATCATGGCAACGACCGATTTGAACATTCCGACTGCCGTGGCGTAGGAATAGTTCAGTTCCCGGATGCCCTCCCGGTATACAAAGGTGTCGATGATATCGGCCACGCTGTATACCACCGGAGAATACAGGCTGAAGATCTGCTCAAAGCCGGCGTTCATGATGCCGCCCACGGTCATAATGAGCATAATGGAGACCACGCTGGCGATACCCGGGAGGGTCACGTGGAATACCTGCCGGAGCCGGCCGGCGCCGTCGATCATGGCGGCTTCGTATAGCTGGGGATCGATGCCGGTTATGGCGGAAAGGTAGATGATGCTGCCCCAGCCCACGCTCTGCCACACATGGCTGACCACCAGCACTCCCACGAAGTATCTTGGGTCCCCCAGAAAGTAGATGGGGTTTTTCCCTACGAGGATCAGCAGCTTGTTGATGGGCCCTCCGTCGGTGCTGAGCAGCATGGAGAGAAGGCCGGAAATCACGACCATGGAAAGAAAGTGCGGAAGGTAGCTGATGGTCTGCACGACTTTTTTGAATTTTTCCTGCCGCACCTCGTTGAGCAGCAATGCCAGCAAAATCGGAGCGGGAAATCCATACAGGAGCTTCAGCAGACTGATCTTCAGCGTATTCCCCAAAATATTGCCGAAATAGTACGAGCCGAACAGCCGGGAAAAATGCTTGAATCCCACCCATTTTCCGGTGAAGATCCCCGCCAGCTTATCCATGGGCGAAAAGTCTTTAAACGCCAGAATCAGACCATACATGGCTCCGTAGTGAAAGACCAAAAAGTAGATCAATCCCGGAAGGACAAGTAAATAGTAAAACCGATGCGACCACATTCGGCGTCCCAGCTTGCGTTTCTGCACAGTTTCACACTCTCCCCATTTCAGCGGCTTCTGGAAGAACGCTGTTAATCTGAGGGCTCCCGTGCCGACAGAGGCTTGCGGGCGGGAGCCCGGCATTGGTTTTTCGTCAGGCGATGCGTTTTACGTTATTTGTACAGCTCGTACTGGGCCGTAAAGGCGTCCTCCACCCGGTCCATGCCGATCTTATACAAGGATTCGATAAAGGCGTCCCACTCATCCAGGCTTCTCGTTCCGATGACGAACTTCAAAAGCTCTTCATCCTGCGCACGCTGGATGTCGCTGAGCTGAGGCACCTGTTCAGTGACGGCGGTTTCATTAAACGGGATGTTCCAGTCGAAGGTTTTGCGCAGCTTTTCCACCGGCTGGTAATGGGCGAAGGCGTAGATGTACAGGCCAAAGGGGTTGCCGGTCTCGCCGTTGGAATCCGCATACAAGGCGTTTTCCTTGACCACAGACTGGTATTCGTCCAGAATCAGCATGCCCTGCGCCACGTCGTAGGCGTTGAAAAACGCATAGTTGGCAGGCAACTCTTCGGTGGTCTTGATGTGAATCGTGGATTTCGCGTCGTCGGTGTATTCCCATCCCTCATAACCATAGGCGGCGTCATAGAAGGCTTCCCGGTGCTCGCACTGGTAATCCATCATCCGCAGCAGGGCGGCGACTTGCTCGTCGGTGGTGTTTCTCGTGAACAGCAATCCCCGGTAATCCGGCTTTTTGGGGTATTCACACTGCTGGCCGTTGGGACCTGTGAGCATATGGGTAATGCCGGCTACGGCCTGGGTAGTGGAGTCGGCCTCGAAAATACGGGAGAATCCGTTGCCCCACGCAGTGTACCAGGCGAAGGCAGCCGCTGCACGTCCGGAAGCCGCGTATTCGCGGAGGGTGGACCAGTCCAGGGTGTAGAACTCTTTGTACAAGATGCCGTCGGCGTACCAGGTGGCAACCTGCCGGATGAAATCCTTGTATCCGGGCTGGGCGATGGGAAGCTTGATTTTGTTGTCGGTGGGATCCAGCCACTTGTTGTTGCCGTAATCCGTGAAGCCGCCCAGGAGGCACCACGCCAGATCTTCTACCGAGGTGGACACCAGCGGAATGGTGTTTCCGTTTCCGGCGGGGTCCTTGTCGCGGAAGGCGTAGAGGTAGGTGTTCACATCTTCCAGGGTTTTGGGCGGATAGGCCAAGCCCAGCTTGTCGGCGTAGTCCTTGCGCCATTCAAAAGGATACGCCGCAACGGCGAAGTTTCTGGGAATTCCCCAGACGCGGTTTTCGTTGTCCTTCAGCGAGGAGCTTTTCGTCATGAATTCCCGTTCGATGCCCGCATAGACCTCGGGGTCCCAAACGGTTTCAATGGAACGAATCACGTTTTTGTCCTCGTATTTGGTCCAGTCGCCCCAGAAGGCGTTGAGGTCTGTGCTGGAGGAAGCCAGCAGCAGATTCAGCTTATCCTCCACCTGCTCCTTCGGCGGGATGATATACTGGTAGTCGATGTTGCAGGTCTCCAAATAGAAATCGTGCATTCTGGCCTTGGTCTCATCGCTGTTGTCGATGTCGCCGGCGGGGGATTTGTTGATGAATATGGTTACTTTGGGAGCGGCTGCAGGCTCGTTTCCGCCGGAGCTGCTCTGGCTGGAGGAGGTGCTGCCAGAACTGCCTGAAGAGCTGCTCTGCGCTCCGTCGGAACAACTGGTGATGGATACGAACATGACAAGGCACATGAGGATGGTGACGGTTCTTCTCAAATAGTTCTTCATTTTGCTTCCCTCCATAGTTCCGATACGATTGTGGAATATCAGCTGATGTTTCACCTACACAATACCATGTTCTGTAGTAAATGTCAACATAAATTTTAAAAATCACAAAAAATATCTATGCAACAAGTGTATTTCGCTCTAAAAAGGAAAAAAAATGACGCAACTCTCTGCAGTTCGACGTTTTTCGTCGGCGATTCGAATGCTTTTGAGGGCATTCGATTGATCGGGGATTTTAAAGGCGCAGCGAAATGCTGCCGGATGCACTGGTGATTTCTTGCAAAAAAGAACTGTACAAAACACCGATATTTATTAGTAGTATTTGTGTATTTGAATAAAATTTGTATAATATATGAAATTCTATTGACTTTTTAAGGCAACACCGCATAAATTGCAAAGTTTCCGTTTAGCAGAGGTCTACCAGCA
>OIXH01005149.1_pt1 | contig 10048 bp, 8 predicted proteins | sample 1587741 | NCBI WGS metagenome assembly OIXH01 (sample SAMEA3888916, study PRJEB22519) | human gut metagenome | biome: human gut; feature: human-associated habitat; material: faeces | place: Denmark | collected 2011 | reverse complement strand
TCTATGCCCAATTAACAACCGTCAGGGAATTGTAATTGATGGTGAAGGTTCAAAGGTTATTTGCAAAGACTAATTTGAAAATTCAAGTTTATGGAGAGTCACTGTTATGATTAGAGAATTTCAAAGGGATGATATAAATAAAGTTGCAGATATATGGTTGGATACAAATATAAAGGCACATAATTTTATTCCCGCCGAATACTGGAAAAGAAATTTCAAATCAGTAAAAGAAGCGTTGTTACTAGCAGAGGTTTATGTGTATGAGTATGATACAGAAATACAGGGTTTTATAGGGTTAAATGATGAATATGTTGAGGGCATTTTTGTTTCTGGTGAAATGCAATCGCAGGGTATAGGTAAAATTCTGCTGAATTATGCAAAGGATAAAAGGAATAAGTTGCACTTGAACGTATACCAAAAGAACGCACGGGCAATATCTTTTTATAAGAGAGAAGGATTTGAGATTCAGCATAGTGGCTTAGATGAGGCTACCGGAGAAAAAGATTATGTAATGACATGGCAAGACAAATAGAAATTCGGATTTGACGAATAAAGGAGCAGTACTTATGAAAAAATTCTTTTTGCCAGTATACACTATATTGGTATTTTCAATCGTTATTTGGTTTGCTTTATATGGAGAACATCGTGATCCGAGGTTTTATGTCTCTATTTTGATACTTGCAATCATTGGGAAATTTATTGCTTCACACATAGATAAAGAAAAATAGTAATAGATGTAGAATTGCCAGAGAGTTTGGCATAGGTGATTAATAATAATGAGGCGGCATATGTATCTTATATCAGCATATTTTGATGAACATGTAACAAAAGGATTGCAGAGGTTAATTGATAATATTGCAAAAGAAACAGGTAATACTTATATGATTGAGAATAATGTTCCTCCGCATCTGACAATTTCAAGCTTCGAAACAAGAAAACCTGATAATCTTAAGGAAGAATTCATGAAGCTTAATAAAATAGGTGCAGGAGAGATAAATATATTTTCAATCGGGCAGTTTCTGCCGTATGTTATGTATGCTACACCTGTTCTGGACGAATATTTAATGCATCTTTCCAATGAGGTGTATGATATATTTTCTGCAAGAGAAGATGTAACAATTAATCGTTGTTACAAACCATATAACTGGTTTCCACACATAACATTGGGAAAGAAACTTGAAAAAGAACAGATGATAATGGCAATGAGAGTATTACAGACACATTTTGTTCCAATAAAAGGGAAAATAGTAAGGGTTGGATTGTCACAGACTAATCCACATAAGGATATTATACAATTTAATATATGATAGTGTAACCGGGGGAGGGAGAATGGATTTTAGTTGATACTGAAGATGAGATGGTGGCTATTTTTTACAACAGAGGATATATTTTATGCAACAACAGAAATTATTAAGCCTTATAAGACAGGCAATAGAAGATTACAACATGATAGAGGAAGGCGATAAGATTGCCGTTGGAGTATCAGGTGGCAAGGATTCGCTTGCGTTGCTGCATGCAATGAAGATACTTAACAGATTTTATCCGAAGAAGTTTGAACTGTATGCAATTACCTGTAATGTTGGATTTGAGGGAATGGATTTTACAGGAGTGAGGAAGTTCTGTGAGAGTATAAATGTGCCATATGAACAGGTTGATACAGAGATTGCGAAGATTGTCTTTGAGGATAATAAAGATGAAAGACCATGTTCACTGTGTGCGAAGCTTAGAAAAGGCGCAATGTATAAGAGGCTTGGAGAGCTTGGAATCAATAAGATTGCATATGCACATAATAAGGACGATTTTATAGAAACAGCATTAATGTCTCTTATATATGAAGGGCGGTTTTACGCATTTCCACCAGTTACATATCTGCCAGAGGCAGGGGTTACGGTTATACGGCCAATGATGTATGTGCCGGAAAAGGGTGTGGCTAATTTTGTGATTAATCAGGGAATCAAGGTTGTTAAGAACACCTGTCCGGTTGATGGTTCAACTAAGAGGGAATATGCCAAGCAGCTTATGGAGCAGATTAATAGAGATAATCCGGGAACTAAAGACAGAATTATGCATGCAGTTGTGAACGGAAGATTTGAGGACTGGCCAGAAGTGCATAGAAATTGAAAATAACTGTTGATACAACACCAATGAGATAATAGAATAATATTAAATCTATTTATAAGGAGATACGAACATGAGAAGATTTTATGAAGGCAATGATAACAAGGGTTATCAGGAAGTTGTAGATAAAGAAGCTGGCTTGGAATTAATAGGTTTTGATTTGATAAGACTTGAGCCGGGTGAAAATGCGGTTTATGAATCAGGAGAATATGAAATAGGACTTGTTATTTTACAGGGAACATGCAGTGTTAAGGTTGATGATGTCACATTTGACAAGCTTGGTTCAAGAAGAAGCGTATTTGACGGCAAGCCAACGACTGTTTATGTTCCAAGAGATTCTAAGTATGAAGTTACAGCAACCGGAAGCATGATGCTTGAAATAGGTGTGTGCAAGGTTAAAGCAAGAAAGAAGTATGAAGCATTTGTAATAGATGCAGGTGATGTTACAACTGAACACAGAGGCAAGCTTAACTGGCAGAGAGATGTTAATGATATTATTACTTCAAAATATGAGGGAAAGGTTGACAGAATCGTGCTTGGCGAGACTTACAGCATGCCGGGACAGTGGTCAAGCTATCCATCACATAAACATGATACAGATAATCTTCCATTTGAGGTAAATATGGAGGAAATCTATCATTTCAAGGTGAATCCAGGTCAGGGCTTTGGTATTCAGGTAATGTATAGTGACGATATGTCATTAAGAGATAGTTACATAATTAAGAATGGTGACAGCGTAGCGATTAAGAATGGCTATCATCCGGTAGCAGCAGCACCGGGATATCAGGTATATTATCTCTGGGTAATGGCAGGTGCTGATACAAGACAGCTTACACCTTGTGATGACCCTAACCATGCATGGGTAAAGGCTGTTGAGAAGATGGTGTAATGTATTTGGCACAAAATATATTATCATGCAGATTTAGGTATTAAATATTAAGAAAGCTATTGAAACTTTTTCAGATAATGATATATTTAATATATAAAATTTTAAAAGATTCGAGGTAAATAATAATGATTTACGCATCACTTAATGCAAAAAAAGGTAACTACCAGTACCCAGCAGCTATTAACACTGCACTTGAATTTCTTGCAAAGCCAGAGACAGCTGAGCTTCCAGTAGGAAGATATGAACTTGATGGAGATAACATTTTTGTTCTTATTCAGGATCAGACAACAGCTCCAGTTGAGAATAAGCGTGCAGAAAGTCACAGAAATTATATTGATATCCAGTATCTTTTCACAGGAAAAGAAGTTCAGGGATATGCACCACTTCTTCCAGGCGTTACAGGTGAAGAGCCAGCTGGTAAAGACAATATCTTTTATGAGACAGTAGAGAATGAGCAGTTCATTACATTACATCCTGGTGAATTTACAGTATATTTTACTAATGATATCCACCGTCCTAATTGTACTATGGATGAACCTGTTAACATTCATAAGGCAGTTGTTAAGATTAAGGAAAGTCTTATTAAGTAATTGGAATAGTTGACTTGTTGATACAATATAATATTTAAAACAGAAGCACCAGAAGAAGCGAATGCAACGTATTCTTCTGGTGCTTTTTTTGCATCAAATCCTTAGTAGGAAAAGGACAGAACAAATGAAAATTTTACCTACAATTTTCTTTAACATAAAGCTAGATTTTACATAGCATTTCTATAATTATGACGTTTCTTAAAAGCCAAACTTATAAGGAGAACGTCATGAGAAGAAGAAAAAATAAGATAATAGCAGGTACTGTGGTTGCTGTTATGATGGCAGGCAGTATTATTGCAAACATTTCACCACTTATAGCGAGTCAGACGGGTGGGAATAGTGTTGCTACAAGTGAGACCTTTAATAAAGAAGGTTTATGGATTACAGAAATCTATCAGAATGATGTAGACAGAAGTGAGAAGAACAATACAAGAGAAAAGAGTGGGTACGAAAGTATTAAACTTTATAAGAGCACAACTGATCTGATGGAATTCGTTGAGATAACAAGCACATATGACAAAGCTGTTAATTTCAACGATATATATGAATTTGTGTATAACGATACAGTCCAGAAGGTTACAACTATGGACGGTAATGATGAAGTTATAATCCAGCCAGAGGAAAAGGTTGTACTGTGGAATTACAGAAGTGATGTTACAACTGCAATTCCAACTGAGGAAGAGTTCAGAAGACAGATGCGTATTCCTGATGATGCAGTTGTACTTAAAGTTACAAGTGGAGTGAACTGGGCAGTTACATCAACATTTTCATTAAAGACAAAGTCAGATGACGGAATTATCTCTACATTCAAGGCAACTGATAAGGCTGACACAATGGATGGATATTCAGTTGAACTGGCAATTCCTGATATTGGTAATGAGATGCAGGTATACCGTGAAATGTGTGAGCCTTCACCTGGATATGTATATTCAGGACAGCTTAATGGTCTTGTTAATGCCAAGGTGCCTGATAATCAGATTGCAGACGGTGTATTCATTACAGAAGTAAGACCTAATGATATTAACAGAAGCAGTGTTTATGGAATTAGTGATGACCTGATGGAATGTGTTGAGGTTGTTAATACAACTGACCATGATGTTGACCTTAATAATGAATATCAGTTTGGATATGCTGTCAAAGAGGGAAGCAGAAAGATATTACAGTTAAGTCATTATGATGAAAATGCAGAGTCAAATATAGGTTCATCAGAAGGATGTGTTGTTCCAGCAGGAAAGACAGCGGTTCTGTGGTATTACAGAATTAATTACCTTAAGAATTATACAAGTTTTCCTACAGAGAAAGAATTCCGTGCTGCTTATAACATAAGTGATGATATTCCTGTATATTTATGCACAGACCAGAATGGAATGAATAATACTAACCGTGTAGTTGAACTTTATAAGCTTGATTCTGATGGAACAAGAAAGATGGTTTCTTATTATTCTTATATTGGAAGTTCAGATTGTAAGGACAATAAGTCAGCAGAGCTTATGGTTAATCCGGAAGGTCCGGAAATGCTTCTTAAATCAGGTAATGCAGCAACTTCTATGGGAGTTGTTTCTGCCGACCAGTATACATATTTAAAGGATGATGGCTCAGCTTTAACTTTAAGACTTAATGATGTTGTTCCAGAATCCATTATGCAGGGGGATGAGTTAAGAGTTAATTTCTACTTTGCGGAGAATGGCAGCCTTCCAAGAACAGGAATTACAACATATTACAGGTTTGATGGAACAGGAAGCTGGTACAGCTCAACAGAGATAAAAAGACGAGTACCTAACCTTTATGAGGCACTGATTCCGGCAGATGAGCTGTTCTCACATGATTACGTTGAGTTCTATGTAAGTGCCGATAACAGATACCGCAGTACATTAAGTGATATGTACAGAGTTAATATCAGCAAGCTTAATGAAGTTGATGGTATAAGAACTAATATCAGTGACAAGCAGGAGGTAAGCGGAACAATATCTGTAACTGCCAATGATGGTGGAGATAATCATTCATCACAGATATATGTAGACGGAACAGAGTGTCAGACAGTCCCTATGCTTGAGGATGGGGCTTATTATACATTCCATGCTGATGGCAGAGACAGTTATTTTAAAAATGCGGTTACAACTACAGATAACAAAACAATTGCGTCAATTGGAAAATGGCAGTACCAGATATTAGATGGACAGGCTATTCATATTGATAACAGCTACTTTACATATAACGAAGAAAATGCGTCATATGATATTACACTCAGATTCTGGGCAGGTACATATGGAGCGACCGTTGATGAATATCTTCTTCCTGATGCTAATAGAGAAGATTTCACAGTTACAAAGCTTGCATTAAAGCTTATTAATGGAAATGTATATTATCCAACAAAGATTGGACCAGATGATTCAGCTACAAGTGCAAAGACTAACCTCAGTACAGCTTATGAAACAGATCACTATATTGGTGATTCAACAGGAATGTGCCCATATATGGATGCAAGTTTTTCAATACCAGCCACAGAGGTTACAGCAGTTGGTACACAGATAGATACTACTAAGCTTTCGGATGGAGAGCATACATTAAAGGTAACTAATGGTAAAAGCACTAAAGAAGTTACATTTATTGTGGATAACAAAGCTCCAGAAATCGATCTTGGTGTAGAAGATGGAAGCGTATTAAGTGGAAATCTTACATTTAGTCCAAAGGTTATAGAAGACCATACTTTAGATACATTTGTTGTAATTTTAGATGGTGAACAGATTAATAATGTGTATGAGACAACAGCGTATTCATTAGGAGATGGACAGCATATTATCTCAGCATTTGCAAAGGATGCAGCAGGAAATGAGACAACGAAGACTGCGGTATTTACAGTTGATGGAACACAGATAACAATTACAGCAGGTGGAACAACAGATATAACAGACAACAGTGCGTCGCTTTATCTTAATGTATCTAATGTTAAATCAGATACAAAAGCAACATTTTACAAGGCAGAAAAGATTGATACAGACAGCATTAAAACTAACACATCAGAAGGAATACTTCCATATATCCAGTATACAGTCAATGTAGCTGACGCTAAGGACAATGAAATGATTGTGGCAGACTGGGACGGAAAGGCTTCCAACAATGATGGAACACATGCAGAGACAATGTATGTATTAAATACTGCAAATGGTGAATGGGACGAGATTGCAAAAGCAGACAGCAACGGAACAATTAAGGATGCAGCATTTACAGTAGCTAATCATGTAAAGAACAGCACAGCAACAATTATTGTCCAGTGTACAGCAGATTCAGCGCTTCCTGAGTTAGATACTGTTACAGATGGAAAGCTTGATAACAACGCAGACTGGGATGGTACTACAGTTCCTAAAGATTATGATTTCTGCTTCGCATGGGAGACAGATACCCAGTATTATGCAGAGGAGTGGCAGAATCATTTCCTTAACATCAACAACTGGATTGTTAATAATGCAGAAGAGCGTAAGATAAAATATGTAATCCACACAGGAGATATCGTTGATGATGTAGATATGACTTACGAGTGGGAAAATGCTGATGAGGCAATGGGAATACTTGATAAGGCAGGCATGTCATATGGCGTTCTTGGTGGCAACCATGATGTGGCGGCAGGTCTTGCGGATTATGAGAATTATTACAAATATTTTGGAGAAAACCGTTTCAAATCACAGAATACATATGGTGAGTCATATAAGAATAATAAAGGTCATTATGATTTAATCAGCGAAGGTGGTCAGGACTTTATTATTGTATATATGAGCTGGAATATATATCAGGAAGAAATCGACTGGATGAATCAGGTGCTTCAGCAGTACAGTGACAGAAAGGCAATACTCTGCTTCCATACATACACTAATGTAAAGCAGAGTTCAGGTACATACCTTGATTATTATGGACAGCTTGTACAGAAGAATGTAGTTGCCAAGAATCCAAATGTGTTCGCAGTACTCAATGGACATTATCACGGCTCTTCATATGAGACAGTAATGTTTGATGATGATGGAGATGGCAAGAATGACAGAACAGTATATCAGATATGTACTGATTATCAGTCAGGATTTGAAGGCGGTAACGAATATATTAAATTCCTCTATTTTGACCTTGATAACAATAAAATCTACATGAATTCATACTCACCATGTATGGACGATTTCAATTACTATGATACAGATGTTCATACATTAAATGTTGAGGGAGCATCAGCAACAGGTGTTGATGAGATGGTTCTTGATGTTGAGTTTAATACCAATGAGCAGACGATTCTAGAAAAGAGCTTTAACGCTTATGTATACACTAATGAAGAGATTGGAACTGCAAATGTTGATTCATCAACAGGGAAGGCTGTTCTTCAGGTAAATAACCTTGAAGCAAATACAGGTTATAAATGGTACGCAGTAGTAACTAATGCAGCAACTGGTGTTAAGAGAAGTGGCGTATATGAATTCACAACTGCAAAGAAGAACACAGATGTTATAACAGATGATAGCCAGGATACTTCTGATAAATCTGGAAACATCATAGCGACAGGCGACAATGCAAGAATATGGGTATATATACTTGCAGGCATGTCAGCCATTGCAGTAGGTATTGTATCAGTTAAGAAGAAAAAAGAGGCATAATATCAATGGAAAACAGGAGAAGTTTATATAAGAGAACTCTCCGTGTACTGCTTCCGGTGGTGATTCTTGCGGGAATCATCATCGGAAGTTGTCAAATACAGAGAGCTCATATTAAAGCAGATAATGGTGTAGTATATGTTAAAGCAAAGGTTGTCCAGATAATTGAGGATAATTCAGGGGGACAGCCATTTAGTGGGGCACAGAAAGTAAAGGCACGAATTACAAGCGGACAGTATAGGGGACTTGATTGCGAATTGGATAATTCCAATTCATATCAGCGAGGTGCGTTCTGTACAAAAGGAACTAAGGTAATTGCAGTTATAAAAGATATAGATGGAACACTTACAGGCTCTGTATACAATTATGACAGAACAATGATGGTATATGTATTGCTTGGGTTGTTTTCATTAAGCCTTGTGCTTGTTGGTGGTAAGAAAGGAGCAGCTTCTTTATATGCACTTGTATTTACATTTATATGTGTAATCTGCATGTATGTTCCACTTCTTTATGCTGGTCTTAATGGGGTATTGGCAGCACTTATAACATCAATTGTTATTCTGGCGGCTTCAATATACATACTTAATGGTTTTTCATCAAAAACTATATGCGCTATAATAGGAACATCAACTGGGATTATAATATCTGGCGGGCTTGCAATGATTGCAGGAAGTATGTCACATTTGAATGGCTTTAATATGACAGATGTTGAATCAATGATATATATTGCCAATAATTCTAAGTTACATGTTTCAGACATATTATATGCAGGGATATTAATATCATCTCTTGGAGCTGTTATGGATGTAAGTGTATCAATTGTAGCGGCAATAACAGAAATCCACGAAAAAGCACCGCATCTGAAGGCAAAAGAATTATTCATGTCAGGAATGCATGTGGGGCATGATATGATGGGAACAATGTCCAATACGCTCATCCTTGCATTTGCCGGTGGTTCGATAAGCGTTCTCGTGCTTGACTATGCATATAATCTGCCGCTCAGACAGATTATCAATTCTTATTCGATTGGAATTGAGATCATGCAGGGATTATCCTCAAGTCTTGGAGTTATCATGGCAGTTCCAGTGACCTCCTGGATCGCAGCATTTTTATATAGTAAAAATCAAAAATAAAGAAAAGACTCCATAACAATTCAGATCTTTATGAATTCGCAGACAGAAGTTTGAGAATATGTTATAATGAAAAAGATTAATTAAATTTAACAAGACATAAATATTTGACTAAGTTTAGGAGGCGAAGGTTATGAAAGTTAAAGGAGTCAGACTTTATGGAGTCAAAGATATACGTCTGGAAGAATTTGAGATCCCTGAGATAGCTGAAGATGAGATTCTCTTGAAGATAGAATGTAACGGAATTGCAGTGTCAACTTTAAAAGAGATCACATTGGCACAGAGACATTTAAGAGTACCAAAGAATATTAAAAAGAATCCTGTACTGATCGGACATGAATTTTCTGGAACGATAGCAAAAGTCGGAACAAGATGGAAAGAGGATTATCAGGAAGGAAAACAATTTGTATTAGTACCAGAGATTCCTCACCAGATCGAATCACCAGGATATTCTTACCCTTATTTTGGAGGTGCAGCAACATACTGTATCATACCAGCAGATGTAATTGAGAAAGGATGTTTGTTGCAATATGAAGCAGATTCATTCTATGAACTTGCACAGGCTCAGGCTTTATATAGTATAGTGGGAAGTTTTCATTCAAACTATCACAGTAAAGAGGGAACCCACGATCATATATCTGGAATTAAAGAAGGTGGGAATACCATCATCCTTGGAGGAGCCGGTCCCATGGG
>OIXH01005143.1_pt1 | contig 10054 bp, 10 predicted proteins | sample 1587741 | NCBI WGS metagenome assembly OIXH01 (sample SAMEA3888916, study PRJEB22519) | human gut metagenome | biome: human gut; feature: human-associated habitat; material: faeces | place: Denmark | collected 2011 | reverse complement strand
GGTAATGGTATCGACGTCGCGGAACACCTCGCGCAGCCCCTCGCGCAGGAACCACTCATAGGAATCCTTCTGGATCTTGAGCATATTCGGCAGCTCCAGGATCTGATCCTGCTTCGCGAAGCTCTTGCGGGGCGTCTTGCCCATCATGACATCCTTTGTGATCGCCATGTAAAGTCATCACAGCCTTTCTGTAGTTGTCTTATGACACGCCTGGTTGCGTTGTTTATTTCTTTCCTTTTCTGCTTGCGTATGCGGTCTTGCGATGCTATAATCACAACAGATAGTGGTGAAAATTGCGAATGGCCCTACGCAGGCATTATGGATTTATATTCTATCAGCTTTTGTCTGGAATGTCAATTCATCCGGCCCATTTTTGTGAATTATTTTCTGTTGACAAACGGCGCATCCGAGCGGATGCGCCGTTTTCTGCGTCTATTTGATGCAGGTATGCTTTTGATATCCATATTCCTCCGCTTCCTCGGCGGAGTTAAAATAGACACGGTTGTCTTTGCCGGGAAGCTTGGCGCAGTTTGCGCTGTGGACGATCATGGAATTGCGGTTGCCAATGAACGGCGCGTCCTTTCCGGCCGCGGGCTCACGGCTGGTGGAATCTGTCGTAACGGACAATTCCGCACCGTCGGAGACGATGATGATCTCGCCCTGTGTGTCGGTACGGTAAATTTCCGCGTTCAGCGCCTCCAGACGCGCCAGCACATCCGCGCCGGGGTGACCGTAGTCGTTGTCCGCTCCGACGCTGATCACCGCCACAGAGGGCTGCACAGCCGTCAGGAATGCCTCGGATGAGCTGGTCGGGCTGCCGTGGTGCCCGGCCTTCAGAACGTCAGCGTGCACATCTGCGCCGGATTCCAGCAGATCCCCCTCGGCCTTCTGCTCCATATCGCCGGTAAACAGGAAACTCGTCCCGCCGTAATCGACGCGCAGGACAAGACTGCCGTTATTGGGATCGGAATATTCCTGCACCGGCCCGATGACTGTCACCGTTGCGCTGCCGAGACTCCAGTGCGTGCCGGTCTGCGGCACCTCGATCTGCCTGCCCTGCTCTTCCGTATACTTGACCACGTTGGAGAAAACCTTCGTCGTATACTCTGTGACACTGGAATAGACGTGCTCCGCCGGGTATTTTGCCAGCACGGCGGCCAGTCCCCCGCAGTGATCCTCGTCCGGGTGCGTATTGACCACATAGGTCAGCTCCGTCACGTCCAGCCGGTTCAGACGGGACACCAGAAACTGCCCCTCCTCGACCGGCCCGCCATCAATGAGCATCGTGTCCTCTCCGCAGGAGAGCAGGATACTGTCTCCCTGTCCGACGTCGAGAAAACGCACTGTCAGCGTCTCATCAGACGGCACCTTCTGCGCTGTGGTGGTCGATTCTGAGGTCTGCGAATCGGATAACCACTGGAAGCCTCGCCCCAGCGCCTCCCCGCCGAACCGGATGGCCAGCACCGCCAATAAGAGCACGGGCATCAGCCACCATGGGAGCTTCTGCTGATTTTTCTTTTTCCTGTTTTCAGCCATACCGTGTGCCTCCGATCTCTTTTCTCTATTCTACACCATAAATCAGCCCTTTTCCAGCGCAAAAAAGAACCCCCTCGGTTTTGACCGAAGGGGATACTCTTTTTTCAGGGACCGAATCAGACCAATTCGATGACGGCCATCTCGGCTGCGTCGCCGCGGCGGGGCCCGATGCGGGTCACGCGGGTGTAGCCGCCGTTGCGCTCAGCGTACTTCGGAGCGATCTCCTCGAACAGCTTGTGCGCGACGTCTTCCTTGGTGATATAAGACAGAGCCTTGCGGTAGTTGGCCAGACCCTTCTTCTTGCCAAGGGTAATCATCTTCTCGACGACAGGCTGGACTTCCTTCGCGCGGGTAAAGGTCGTCTCCATCTTGCCGTTTTCGAGCAGGTATGTGGTCATAGCCCGGAGCATCGCCTTGCGCTGGTCGCTGGTTCTGCCGAGCTTTCTGGTACCAAACATAGGGTTACTTCCTCCTTCTTTGAAAGGTTATCGCTTAATTATTAGAGTTTGCGGAATCGTCGCTTGCCAGACTCAGGCCCATCATCGCGAGCTTGTTCTGAACCTCTTCGAGCGATTTCCGGCCCATGTTGCGTACCTTCATCATGTCCTCGCCGGTTCTGGAGATCAGATCCTCGACGTTGTTGATGTTGGCGCGCTTGAGGCAGTTGAAGCTGCGTACAGACAGATCAAGCTCTTCAATGGTCATTTCCAGGACCTTGTCGCGGTGCGTTTCCGCCTTCTCGGCCATCGTGGGCTTGCTGGCCACGGTCTCAGAGAGGTTCGTGAACAGGCTCAGGTGGTCGGAGAGGATCTTCGCGCCGAGGCTCACTGCATCTCTTGCGGAGATGGTGGAGTCCGTCCAGACTTCCAGCGTCAGCTTGTCATAGTCTGTCATGTTGCCTACACGGGTGTTTTCTACGGTGTAGTTCACCTTGTAGACGGGCGTATAGATCGAATCCACGGCGATGGTGCCGATGGGCATGTTGGGCGTCTTGTTCTTGTCGGACGGGACGTATCCGCGGCCATGACTCAGCGTGATCTCCATGTTGAAGCTTGCGTCGGGGCCAAGCGAGCAGATGTGCTGCTCGGGGTTGAGGATCTCAACCTCGCCGTCGGCCTTGATGTCGCCGGCGGTGACTTCGCACTCGCCCGCGGCGTCAATATAGACGGTCTTGGTGCCCTGGCAGTGGAGCTTCGCAATGATCTTCTTCACGTTCAGCACGATCTCCGTGACGTCTTCCTTGACGCCGGGGACCGTGGAGAACTCGTGCTGCACGCCCGCGATCTTGATGGAGGTCGCGGCGGTGCCGGGCAGCGAGGAAAGAAGAATTCTGCGCAGGGAGTTGCCGAGCGTGGTGCCGTATCCCCGTTCCAGAGGCTCTACGATATATTTGCCGTAGGAGACGTCTTCCTGGGAATCGATACACTCGATACGCGGCTTTTCAATTTCTACCATGAATAAATTACCCTCCTTGTAACTACGAAACCTTGTTTCGTTGCCGAATTCAGCTTACCAATAAACGAGGGTGAAACGTTACTTGGAGTACAATTCGACGATCAGATTTTCTGCGATCTCAAAGTCAATATCGTCTCTTGCGGGCAGCGCAATAACCTTACCGGTGAGGGTATTCTTATCTCTGTCCAGCCACTTCGGAGCGGCGATGAACGCATCGTCCTCTTTCATGGTCTTGAAGCGGGTAGTGGCGCAGCTCTTCTCGCTGACGGCGATGTCGTCAACAACGCAGTCCGGAATGATAGTCAGCCCGCCCATTGTTTTTACAGGCGACCTTGAGATGCCGGCGGTTTTCACCGTTACACCCGGCGCGTCCTTTTTGAAAAAGCGCCCGGAATTCAATTCCGCGGTGACATACCCGATCTCCCAATCCGCCATGGTGTCAAGAGCATAGACATAGACAGTAAACATAAATATTCCTCCATTCACGTAGATGGGCATTATTCTAGCACATAAACCTTGACAACATTGTGTCAGCAATTATATGATACGAGAAAACGCGTGAAAGGCGGCTTGCGGATGAAGGCGGACAGACTTGTCAGCATCATTATGATACTTCTCGAAAAAAGGCGCGTCGGCGCGCAGGAATTGGCCGGTATGTTTGAGGTCTCGCCCCGCACGATATACCGCGATATAGACGCCATCAGCATGGCCGGTATTCCTGTCTGCTCAAGGCCCGGCGTGGGCGGCGGGTTTGAGATAATGCCGGAGTACAAGGTGGATAAAAAGGTTTTTTCCACGGATGAGCTTTCGGCGCTGCTGATGGGGCTGACCAACCTTTCCGGAATGCTGCGGGGAGAAGATTTCGTGCACGCGCTTGCAAAGGTCAAAAGCATCGTTCCCGCAGATAAAGCAAGAGATATTGAGCTGAAGGCGAATCAGATATGCATTGATCTGGAGCCTTGGATGGGGAACGGGAACATAAAACGGTCTTTGGAGACCGTGAAAACCGCGTTGCAGGAGAACAGGCTGATTTCCTTTACATATATAGACGGCCACGGCAATAAAACCGAAAGGGTCGCAGAGCCGTATCAGCTCGTGCTGAAAAGCAGTCACTGGTACTTCCAGGGGTACTGCCGCAGTAGAGAGGATTACCGCCTGTTTCGCCTGTCCAGAATGGCGGACTTGCAAATGCTGCAAGAGGCATTTGAACCCCGCGACTATGAAAAGCCCATTTTGGATTTTGCGCCGGTCCTTGAAACGCTGCAAACGGATATAAAGCTCCGCATCCACAGATCCGTGCTGGACAGGGTGCTTGAATTCTGTACCTATGACCGCGTTACGCCAGACGGGGAGGAATATTACCTCGTGAACTATCCCTTCATTGAGCGGGATTATTACTACGATATGCTTCTCAGCCTCGGGGATAAGTGCGAGTGTTTATCGCCTGCCCACGTCCGCGAAGAATTAAAGCGCCGGATCCAAAGCATGACCGCCGTATACCAAGACAGTTAAACATAATATAATACCCATACGGAGAGTATTCTCCGCATGGGTATTATATATCGCCATATCGCCGCGCCCGAACAACGGCGCGGATATCCCGTTTATCCGCCGAGGTAGGCCTTGCGCACCTCATCGCTTGCGGCAAGCTCTGCGCCGGTCCCGCTCAGGCTTATTCTGCCTGTCTCCAGCACGTATGCCCTGTCCGCGACGGACAGCGCCATCTGCGCGTTCTGCTCGACGAGCAGGATCGTGGCGCCGGACTTGTGCAGCTCGCGGATGATATCGAAGATCTGCTCGACCAGGATCGGAGCCAGGCCCATGGACGGCTCGTCCAGCATCAGCAGCTTCGGCTCGGACATCATTGCGCGGCCCATGGCAAGCATCTGCTGCTCGCCGCCGGAGAGCGTACCGCCGACCTGCTTCCGGCGTTCCTTCAGACGCGGGAACAGCTCGTAGACGTGCTCCAGATTGCCCTCAATGGTGCTGTTGGGGCGGGTATAAGCGCCCATTTCGAGGTTTTCCTCGACGGTCATGTGCGCGAACACACGGCGGCCTTCCGGGCACTGCGCCAGGCCCAGCTGCACGATCTTGTTGGGGGCCATGGTATTGATCGGCGTGCCCATGAAGTCGATCGTGCCGGATTTTGCGCGCAGCAGACCGGAGATCGTATTCAGGACGGTGCTCTTGCCGGCGCCGTTCGCGCCGATCAGCGTAACGACCTCGCCTTCGTTGACCTCAAGGGAAACACCCTTGACGGCGTGGATCGCACCATAGTAGACGTGAATATCATTGACGGAAAGCAGCATGTCTCAGCCCTCCTTCTTTTTGCCGAGGTACGCTTCGATGACGGCCGGGTTGGCCTGGATATCATCGGGCATGCCCTTTGCGATGATCTTACCGAAGTTCAGAACGCAGATACCTTCGCAGATGCCCATGACGAGATTCATGTCGTGCTCGATGAGCATGATGGCGATGCCGAAGGTGTCGCGGATCTTGACGATGTTCTCCATGAGCTCGCTGGTCTCGGAGGGGTTCATACCGGCGGCCGGCTCGTCGAGCAGCAGCAGGCACGGATTCGTTGCCAGCGCACGGACGATCTCCAGCCGGCGCTGCGCGCCGTACGGAAGACTGCCGGCCAGATGATCGGCGACGTTTTCCATGTTGAAGATGCTCAGCAGCTCCAGCGCACGCTCTTTGGCGATGCGCTCGCGCTTCCAGTATTCCGGCAGACGCAGGATGGCGGAAGCGGCGGAATATTTCATCTCGTTATTGAGGCCGATGAGCACGTTGTCCAGCACGGTCAGATTCCGGAACAGACGGATATTCTGGAAAGTACGGGCGATGCCCATGTGGTTGACCTCGATCGTGCTCTTCCCTGCCGTCGAAACGCCGTCGAGCAGGATGGAGCCGCGCGTGGGCTTATAGACATTGGTGAGCAGGTTGAAGATCGTGGTCTTGCCGGCACCGTTCGGGCCGATGAGGCCGGTGATCTCCGTGCGGCCAATGGCGAGGTTAAAATCAGCGACAGCGGTCAGACCGCCGAAATCAATGCCGAGGTGCCGGGTCTCCAGGATAGGAGGCCGACCGATATCACGCTCGGTCAGCAGGTTGGTGTACGGCTGCGGGACGAGCTTCGGCTGCGGGTTGACCCATTTGTTACTCATTTTCTGCCGCCTCCTTCTGCGTTTTTGTGGTGCGTCCGGTCAAACGGTTCAGGAACTTCTCCAGGCTGCGGGACAGCGAGAAGTCGTAGCTGCCAAGCAAACCCTTCGGACGGAAGATCATCATCACGACCAGCGCCAGCGAGTAGACGACCATGCGGTAGTCAGAGAACGAACGCAGCAGCTCCGGCAGGATGGTCAGGACTGTGGCCGAGAGGATCGAGCCGAGCATCGAGCCCATGCCGCCGAGCACGACCATGACGAGGATCTCGATGGACTTCATGAACTTGAAGGTCGACGGATACAAAGAGCCGAGATAGCCCGCGTACAGGCAGCCGGCGATACCGGCCATCATGGCGGACAGGACGAAAGCAAACGTCTTGTAGTACGTCGTCTGGACGCCTACGCTCTCCGACGCGATCTCATCTTCGCGGATGGAGAGGATCGCGCGGCCGTGGCGGGATTTCATGACGGTGTGGATGATGTAGCAGCAGACGACCACGCAGATAAAGACCAGCGTGAACGAGGAATACTTCGGGATGCGCTTCAGACCGGCTGCGCCGTAGGTGAAGTCCGTGCCGATGACGGAGTCGATATTCGTCAGGATGACACGGATGATCTCACCGAAGCCCAGGGTGATGATGGCCAGATAGTCGCCGCGCAGACGCAGCGCCGGGATGCCGATGATGACGCCGAAGATCCCGGCCACGATCGCGCTGATGAGCAGTGCCAGCAGGATGTACGGGATCGCAGCGCCCGTGTTGCCCGCCTTGAGCAGCTCCTGCACCGGCATGGCCTTCATGAAGATGCCGCCGGCGTAAGCGCCGACCGCCATGAAGCCTGCATGGCCCAGCGGGAGCTGGCCGAGATAGCCGGTCGCGACGTTCAGAGAGGTCGCAAGGATGATGTTGATGCCGACGGTGATGAGAATGCCGCTCCAGTAGCTGGTGATGACGCCGCTCTGGATCAGCGAATTGAGGACGAACCAGACCGCGACGATGAGGATCAGGTTGATCACATAGCGCAGCGGCATGGGAATGCGGATGGCAGATCGATTCTTTTTCATAGTCCGACTTCCCTCCCTTACACTTTTTCCGTCTGCGGACGGCCGAGAATGCCGGTCGGCTTGACGAGCAGCACGACGATCAGGATGGCGAACACAACGCCGTCTTTCCACACGGACAGGCCGACCGCGGAGACCAGCGCCTCGAGAAGACCGATGGCGAAGCCGCCGATCATCGCGCCGGGGATCGAGCCGATGCCGCCGAGAACGGCTGCGACGAACGCCTTCAGGCCGAGCATCGAGCCCATGGTGGGCGATGCCTGCTGGTAGGCGCACAGATACAGAACGGAGCCGATGCCGGCCAGCGCAGAGCCGATGGCAAAGGTAAAGGAGATCGTCCGGTTCAGGCTGATGCCCATGAGCTGGGCCGCGCCCATATCCTCAGAGACCGCGCGCATGGCCTTGCCGAGCTTGGTCTTCTGGACGATGAGCGTCAGGGCCGCCATCGCAACGATCGTCACAAGGATAGTCAGCAGTGCGGCGTTGCTGATGGTGACCGAGCCGAGCGAGATATTGCCCGGGACAATGGGGTCCATGCTCTTCGTATCGGAGCCGAAGAGCAGCTGCGCGCCGTTTTCCAGCAGGAAGGAGATACCGATGGCGGTGATCAGCAGGCTCAGACGCGGCGCTTTGCGCAGCGGCGTATAGGCGACCTTTTCGATCACGACACCAAGCAGCGTGCTGGTAATGACGGCGATGACAACAGATACGATGGGGTGCATGTGGAACGTCGTCATAGCGTAGAAGGCGGCGTAGGCGCCGACCATGATGATATCGCCGTGTGCGAAGTTCAGAAGCAGGATAATACCGTAGACCATGCTGTAGCCAAGGGCCACCAGCGCGTAGATCGAGCCTGTCTGCAGGCCGTTGAACAGCTGCGAGAGCAGCAACGACAGGTTCATGTTGATACCTCACTTTCCCTTCTCTTTGCGGACATCCGATGGCCGACGCCAAACCGAGTTGGAATCGTCCATCCGATGTCCGCCGGGGGCAGGTACGGAAGAGCTTCCGTACCTGCCCGGCTTTTGCGTCGGCCCCTTCGTCAGGGGCCGACAAATTAAAACTATAATATACTGGTTTCCCGAATTTTTCAAGCCGTATCAGGGAAATTAGAACATTTCCTGATAGACCTCGTTACCGCCGGTCAGCTCGATAATGGCAACGGGCTTGATGGGGTTGTTGAACTCGTCAAACGCGTAGGAGCCGGTGATGCCCTCGGTGCCGTCCATGGTCTTGATGGCGTCGATGACAGCCTGCTTGTACTCGTCAGTGCCGGCGGTCAGGCCCTGTGCTTCGGCAGCCTTCAGACCTTCGCAGAGCAGCATGGCGGCGTCATAGGCCAGAGGCGCAAACATGTTGGGGATCTCGTCGACGTTGTAAGCAGCCTTGTAGTCCTCTTCGAACTGCTTGACGGAGTCGGTGCCGGGCGCGTAGCCGGAGCAGTAGACGGAGCCTTCGAGGTCGTCAGCGGAAGCGTAGTTCTTGACGGAGCCGAAGCCGTCGCCGCCCATGAAGGTCGCGGTGCAGCCGGCAGCGCGGGCAGCCGTGATGGCCAGGCCAGCCTCAGCGTAGTAGATCGGAGCAAAGACAACGTCGGGAGCAGCAGCAGCGATGTTGGTCATCTGGGCCTTGAAGTCCTTGTCGCCCTCGGCGAAAGCTTCGGTGTCGACGATCTCCAGACCAATGGCCTTCGCCTCTTCAGCGAATGCGTTCATCAGGCCTTCGGAGTAGTCGCTGCCGGTCTGGAAGAAGACGGCTGCGGTCTTGGCGCCGAGCTTTTCAACGGCGTAGCTCGCCATCTTTTCGCCCTGGAACGGGTCGATGAAGCAGGCACGGAAGATGTAGTTGCCGACTTCGGTAACAGCGGTGTTGGTGCCGAAGGTGGTGATGGCCGGGCACTTCGCGTTCTGCGCGATCGGAGCGGCAGCCAGCATGCACTTCGAGGAGTCCGGGCCGACGATGGCGATGACCTTTTCTTCCTCGATCAGCTTCTGATAGACGTTGGTGGTCTTCTCTTCGGAGCCTTCGGTGTCCATGGTGACGAACTCGACCGGATACTCCTTGTCACCGACGGTGATCTTGCCGCCGAGCTCTTCCTTCAGAACGTCGGCGCCGTGGGTGCTGTACTTACCGGCCATCGCCGCGGTACCGGACATCGGGAACGCAAGGCCGATCTTGATGGTTTCAACGGTGTCTTCCTTCTTTGCCGAGCTGCAGGCACACATGGAAACGATCATGAGCACGGCGAGAACAAGCGCTAATACTTTTTTCATCCTTTTCCTCCATATTTTTTAGTCTGTTATCCAGAGTGGACGTCCACACCGCAGATTCTAGTCTGTTCCGCTTCGTGGAACGCACCCTGCTCTGTACAGAACAAAGATAGGACGTTCCGCTGAAAATGTCAACATGTTTGTGGCGGATTTTCGCAAAACTGTGACATTGCACAAAAACGCCGTTCCATTTTTGCTATGTCTGTTCCGTATCTTGGAACAAACGCCGAATTTTCACGTTTACACGCAATTCTCGTCAAAACCGCATTGTTTTTTTTGCTCACTTTTAGTATAATCATAACCAAGTGCAGCTGTACGCGATTGTGAAAAACGTAAAAACAGAAGCAGAAACCATGAGAAACGAGGCGGTTTGTTTGGGCGCAACCAATGTTCAGGTGCTTGACAGGGGCCTGGATCTGATCGAGCTGCTGGCCACGGCGGAACATGGCATGACCATTTCCGAGCTTGTCGCCGCAACGGGGCTCCCCAAGAGCACCGTGCACCGGATCCTCGCGACCTTCACCAACCGGCACTATGTCGAGAAGAACGAGGAGACCAGCGTCTAT
>OIXH01005141.1_pt1 | contig 10061 bp, 4 predicted proteins | sample 1587741 | NCBI WGS metagenome assembly OIXH01 (sample SAMEA3888916, study PRJEB22519) | human gut metagenome | biome: human gut; feature: human-associated habitat; material: faeces | place: Denmark | collected 2011 | reverse complement strand
CTATCTTGAGGTGTCTGTGGAGGATTTTATCGAGCTTTCTTCTATCAGAGAGCAGATTGCAGAAAAATATGATGACTGTTATGAGGAGGATATCTGCGATAAAATCGAGGCGCTGCTGATGGAGTCGGATGAGATAAAGGAAGAACTGGAAAACGCAGTGGACTGCTGCGTGGATATGGCGGTACTGGATGAATTGGTTGAAACTACATTAGAAGACATAGAGGTGACAGAATATGATGAGGAGGAAGTGTTCGTCAATGTCTATCTGCAGACCGAGGCAGGGTTTGAAGCGATGAACCACACAGGCGGAGAGGACTGGAATGCCGGAAGTGCCACCGTATTGCTTGAAATTACAGCGCTTGCGAGGATTCCGGTTACATGGAAGTCGGAGGATACAAAGCGCATTGTGCTGGAGGACAGTATCTGTGTGGAAGAGATAACAGAGATTACGGTCGTAGAGAAAAAGTCTGTCTGACAGAATTTCCCAATCGCAGAAGAAATACAAGAATCCTTGTTCATTCCGGGGCTGTGTGATAGAATAGAAAAAGAAATTTTGTTAAAGGCAGGACAGATATGAATATCATCTTATTATCAGGTGGAAGTGGAAAGCGCTTGTGGCCGTTGTCCAATGATGTGCGTTCCAAGCAGTTTTTAAAAATGTTTCACGGGAAAGACGGCGGGATGGAGTCCATGCTCACCCGGGTATACAGACAGATTACAACTGTAGATTCAGACGCGCAGGTGACGATTGCGACAAGCAAAAAGCAGGTAAGTGCCATCAAAAATCAGTTGGGTGACAAGGTCAGCATCTGCATGGAGCCGGACAGAAGGGACACATTTCCGGCAATCTGTCTTGCGGCAGCGTATCTGCATGACGTGCAGGGAGTTTCTGAGCAAGAGGCGGTTGTGGTGTGTCCGGTCGACCCGTATGTGGAGGATTCCTATTTTGAAGCGCTGAAAGAATTGGCGGTGATGGCGGAGCTGGGGAATGCAAATCTGTCATTGATGGGAATTGAGCCGACCTATCCGAGTGAAAAATATGGTTATATCATACCGGAGGATGCAAAAAAAGTCAGCCGGGTTGTGGAATTTAAAGAGAAACCGGATGCGAAGACGGCAGAGAAATACATAGCAAAAGGGGCGCTGTGGAATGGCGGCGTGTTTGCATTTCGCCTCGGATATCTTCTGCAAAGGGCACATGAGTTGATTGCATTTAAAGATTACGAGGATTTGTTTGAGAATTATTCAAAGCAGCAGAAAATCAGTTTTGATTATGCAGTGGTTGAGCATGAAAAGGATATCCAGGTATTGCGCTATCACGGCGAATGGAAGGATTTGGGAAGCTGGAATACGTTTACGGAAGCAATGACCACGAATGTGGTCGGGCGTGCAGAAATGGATGGCACTTGCAAAAATACACATGTCGTAAATGAATTAAATCTGCCAATGCTTTGCATGGGATGCAGGAATTTGGTCATTGCTGCCAGCCCGGACGGCATCCTGATTGCGGATAAAGAGCAGAGCAGCTACATGAAGCCATATGTGGAAAAAATTGTGCAGCAGGTCATGTATGCGGAAAAGTCATGGGGAAGCTTTAACGTATTGGACGTGCAGGACAACAGTATGACAATTAAAATCACACTTCTGCCCGGGCATATGCTGCATTATCACAGTCATGAGCACCGCGATGAAGTGTGGACCGTGACCAACGGACACGGGCGTGTCGTGGTAGATGACGTGGAACGGAACGTGACAGCGGGGGATGTGATTTCACTGCCGGTGGGCTGTAAGCACACGGTGATGGCGGACGACAGGCTTGAAATCATCGAGGTTCAGCTTGGCAGTGAGATTTCAGTGGAAGACAAACAGAAATACGAGTGGGAAACAAAACAGCAGTAGAAGTAAGAGGAAGCAGAATGAAAAAATTTACAAGAAGAACAGCAGCATTGTTGTGTACCTGCGTTTTGGTAGCAGAGACATTTGGAAGCACTTATGCCAGTGAAATCCTGACACAGGGGACAGAGACCATTGAAACCGGGACAATCGAAGAAGAATCAGAAATTGAGGTGACAGCGACCGAGACAGAGGAAACGGCAGAGACCGAAGAGGCGACGACTGAGACTGAAGAGACGACGCAGGCAACCGAAACCGAAGCAACGGAAGAGGTTACAGAGACAACCGAAGACACAGAGGTAACGGAAACAACGGAAGAAGTCACCGAGACAACCGAAGAGACCGAAACCGAAGAAATGACCGAAGTCACAGAGTTGACTGAGACAACCGAAGAAGTAACCGAGAGTATCGCGGAAACGACAGAGTCTACAGAAGAATTTAACGAGGACTTAAATGACCCGGATTATCTGAAAATTTTGGAGCGGGAAGAAAACGGCGAAGTAAGTTCTGACATTAAATATGCAACTGGAATCATACACAATTCAAAATTCAAAAATTACAAGAAGATAGACGGAATAGATGTTTCAAAGTGGCAGGGAGATATTGACTGGTCATCTGTGAAAGATGATGGCATGAAATTTGCTATCGTAAGACTCGGATACCGTGGCTCTGCAAATGGAACGCTGATGACGGACAACTATTTTGAGGCAAACATCAAGGGTGCAAAGAAGGCAGGACTTGGAGTCGGAATTTATTTCTTTACGCAGGCAATTACCACGAGCGAGGCAGAGGAAGAGGCAGAATACGTTATTGAAAAGTTAAGCAGCTATAATGGTTATGTTTCCTGGCCGATTTACATTGATATGGAGACTTTGAGCAATTCAAGACTGGATAATGCAGGGCTTACTTCCGACCAGAAAACTAAAATCTGTGCAGCATTCTGTAAAAAAATTGAAGAAGCAGGTTATTCGGCGGGTGTGTACTCCAACGGCTGGTATCTGAATACCCAGATGGATGCGGAGAGCCTTGCTGCAAATTATGACATCTGGCTTGCCAACTATACAACGCAGACAAGCTATTCTGGCACCTACAATATGTGGCAGTATTCAAGTACCGGCAGCGTGAGCGGAATCAGTGGAAATGTGGATATGAACGTTGCTTATGTGCCGACCAAGCCGGAGAAACCGTCCGGACTTTCGCAGACAGCAAGCACGACAGACAGCATTACACTTTCCTGGACAAGCGTGACGAATGCGGACGGCTACCGGGTGTACTGCTATGATACGGATGGCAACGAGGTGGCAAGTAAGAAGGTTACGACCAATTCCTATACATTTAAAAATCTGGATACAGGAACAAAATACACTTGTCGTGTAAAGGCATACTGGACAGAAAGTGACGATTCTCTTACATACGGAAGCAAATCCGATGCGTATGAAGTATATACGACACCAGGGCAGGTAAAAAATCTTACCGCAACCTCACAGAAGGTCAGCTCTATTTCCTTAAGTTGGAAAAAGCTGAAAGGTGCCACTGCTTATCAGGTATACCAGTATGATGAGTCTGCTGGAAAATACGTAAAGATAGCAGACGAGATTACCAAAACGACCTATAAGGCAATTGATTTGACTGCCGGAACAAGTTATAAGTTCAAAGTACGCGGCTACAATAAGATTAATTCCAGCAAAAAGAATTATGGAAAATATTCCGCAGTGCTTACGGTGTATACAGCGCCGGAACAGGTGAAAAAAGTGACGTTTGTCGAGGCGGGAAGTGATTACATTTCACTGTCCTGGAAGAAACAGAGCGACGTTTCAGGATATCGCGTGTACCAGTACGATACCAAAGGAAATCTGTTAAAGAAATACGATACGACGAAAAACAAATATTCCTGTACCAGTGTTACCGCAGGAACAACCTATCGTTATCAGGTGCGTTCATTTATCGAGCAGTCGGACGGCACGAAGTTGCTTGGAGAGTTTTCAGATACGCTGGAATTAAAGACGGCTCCGGGAAAAACGACAAAATTAAGCCAGAGCGCAGCCTCAACTTCAAGTGCAACGATTACCTGGAAAAAGGTGACAGGAACACAAAAATACCGCGTTTATCTGTATGATGAGAATACCAAAAAATATAAAAAGGCAGCAGATACGACGGCAACCTCTTATAAACTGACGGGTCTTACCGCCGGAAAGAAATACAAGGTGCGGGTGCGTGCTTACAATAAAAATGGAAGTGTGACCCAGTGGGGCGAAAATTCAACCACGCTCATCGTTGCGGTGAAGCCGGATAAGGCGAAAAAGCTCACACAGAAGTCGGCAACAGAGGACAGCATTACAGTTTCCTTTGGCAAAGTAAAAAATGCAGATTCTTACCGGATTTATCTCTACGATGCAGATGGAAAGCAGATAAAAAAGGCAGATACGACAAAAACAACCTATACCTTTAAAAAACTGACCAGCGGAACCTATCAGTTTGCGGTAAAGGCGTGTGCAAAATCAGACAGCTATACTGCATGGGGAGCCTGCACACAGAAGGTTTCCATCAATACAAAGCCGGGAAAAGTAGAAGCCCTAAAACAGACCAAGGCATCGGTGGATACGGCAACGATTAGCTGGAGTAAAGTATCCGGTGCAAAAGGGTATGGCGTTTATCTTTATAATGAAGCAAAAGGCAAATATGAGAAAGCTGCAACCACATCTTCTACGACTTATAAATTAAAGAAGCTTACAACCGGAACAACCTACAAAGTGCGTGTGAGAGCATACTTAAAAAATGGAAAGACAACGGTGTGGGGAAGCTATACCACATTAAAAGTGGTGACAAAGCCAGGCATGGTAAAGAAATTAAAACAGTCCGCAGTAACGGAAGACAGCATCACCGTTTCCTGGAAAAAAGTAAATAATGTGGACGGCTATAAAATTTATTGTTATGATGCAGATGGAACTCTCGTAAAATCAAAGAAGACGACCGATACAGAAGAGACTTTTGAAAAACTATCTGCAGGAACCTATACCTTCAAGGTGCGGGCATATAAGAAGGCAGGAAGTTATACAGCGTATGGAGCAATGTCAGAGGTAATAGAGAGTTCGATTGAATAAAATTCAAGTTGAGTAATTTGTTCAATGAATCAGGAGAAAGAAGGCGCATCATGAAAAAGAAAATGTTAATCGCACTGTTAGCTGCAAGCGTATTCGTAAGTTCTGCGGCTGGCGACATGGCAGTACTGGCGACAGAGGCATATGAGGTCGAGACACAGGAAAGTGAAGTTTCAGAAACCACCGGGGAGACCGAAGAAACGGAAGAACTCGAAAGTACCGAAGAAGCAGAAACTATCGAAGAAACGGAAAAACTCGAAAGTACCGAAGAAGTAGAAAACACCGAAGGGACGGAAGAACTCGAAAGTACCGAAGAAACAGAAAGCACAGAAGAAACGGAAAGTACCGAAGAAGTAGAAAGCACGGAAGAAACGGAGAGCACAGAAGAGGACGTCATCTTAGATGAGGTTGTGTCGGACAACAAACTGGATATTACAAAAAACCGTCCAACCGGATTCATGCAGATGCAGGAGATGACAATGGAAAACCTTGACGATAGTCAGGTATATCATCCGGCAGAGGAATCGGATGTGGAGTCGACGCTTTATTACTCGTCGAAATACCAGTCAACCTGGGACTGTTATTCCACAAACTACTTTTATAATCAGCTAAGCAGTGAGGAGAGAGAAGTCTGGGATAACCTCGATGAGCTTTGCCTGTCCTATCTGACCGGGACGGACGATGCGCTGTCAACCGGAAAATCGGATGATTCTCTTGCGTATGCAACGGAATTTGTATACATGGAGGGGCTGACATCGGCAGAGGCATCCAACCTGGTGCAGATGTTTAAAATTTCCAATCCACAGTATTACTTTTTAAATACGGTAATCTGGTCGTCAAGTTCTGCATACGGCGTTTATAAGTCCATCGGAGTCTACTCATCCTTTGCAGATGGAGAAAAACGAAAAAAGGCAACGGAAAAGGTAAAGAAACAGGCAGAAAGCTGGGTAAATGAAGCGGCAAACTATTCCACAGAGGAAGAAAAGGCAAAGGTGCTGCATGATTTAGTGGTAAATAAAGTCGATTACAACTATGATATTATCGGCTCGGACGGCTCCATTGACATGAAATCGGAAGATTCTGCTTATACCCAGAGCGCCTACAGTGTATTTTGCAAGGATTTGACAGTTTGTGCCGGTTATTCGCAGGCATATGAAATGGTGTGCAATGCGTCAGGAGTTGACTGCATTGCAGTGACAAGTCTGGGACATGAATGGAACAAGGTCAGAATCAACGATTCCTGGTATAATGTGGACTGTACCTGGGCGGATACGGGAAGTGGAAACCCGATTTCCTACTATTTTTATGAGAGAAATGATGCAGCATACGATAACCTTGACAGCAGCCACGTCGAGGAGCTGTTCTGGGAAGACTACCTTCCGGTATGTGCACAGGATTCGAACCCATCTGATTTTTATACAGTAGGGACACTTCCGTCTGTGACGGAAACGACGGCAGCACCTTCCATTACGATTTCAGACGGAAAAGCTAAGATTACAAGCGGCACATCCGGGGCAGTTATCTATTACACGACCGATGGAAGTACCCCATCCCCGGCATCCACAAGGTGCTTAAAATACACCGGAAAATTCAAAGTCGGCGCAGGAAAGACTGTAAAGGCAGTGGCAGTTTCGGACGGCAGATGGGACAGCTCCGTGACAAGCAAAAAGAACGCTTCCGTCACCTATAAAATTGTATTTAAGGGAAATGGAAGCACAGGCGGTAAGATGTCCACGCAGAAGATGACCTACGGAAGTGGGAAGAAGCTGACGGCAAACGCGTTTAAAAAGACAGGTTATACGTTTGCAAGCTGGAATACCAAGGCAGATGGAAGCGGAAAGTCCTATAAGAATAAGGCGGACGGTTCCAAACTGACCAAGACGGCAGGAAAAACCGTGAAGCTGTACGCACAGTGGAAAGTAAACAAATACACCATCAAGTACAATGGAAACGGAAGCACAAGTGGTAAGATGTCTGCCAAAAAGAACTGCAAGTATGGAAAGAAATACACGCTTGCAGCCAATGCCTACAAGAAAAAAGGCTATAAATTTGTAGGCTGGAATACGAAGAAAGACGGGAGCGGAAAGAGTTATAAAAATAAAGCGCAGGTAAAAAATCTTACGGCAAAATCGGGTAAGACCGTTACGCTGTATGCACAGTGGAAAAAGAAATAAGGAGTCAGATGATGCGAAAACGAATACTTGCAGTACTGCTTACCATCTGTATGGGAGCAGGACTGTGGACACCAGGGGAGATTGTATTTGCAGAGGAAACAGAGACTGCGGAAGTGACTGAGGTTGCAGAAACGGTTGAGACCACAGAGGAGACTGCGGATACAGATGAGGTGGAAAATGAGTTAGCAGAAATGACGGAGACAGCCGAGACGGAAGAGGAGACAGAGGACGAAGTCCTTCCGACCGGATTAATGGAGCCTGTTTATCTTGAAATTACGGATGTAAATGAGAACGAAATCTTTTCGGAAGCCTCTTTGACAAGTGAATACGAAGTATCGGACAGCACCTATCAGTCTGCTATCTATGATTCCTACTGGGATAAGTATTCCACCAATTATTTTTATAATCAGCTCAGTGAGACAGAGCGCACAGCATGGGATGCAATGGATGCTTTATGCCTGTCTTACCTGACCGGAACGGAGAGCGCAACATCGACAGGAAGAACGGATTATCCGTATCGGACGCAGTATGTTACAATTTCTGATTTGGATAAGGACAGTGCCAAGACACTGGCACGGATTTTCCGTTTCTCCAATCCACAATATTATTTTCTGACAACGGCAATCTGGTCAGGAATGAGCAGTGGAAATGTGGTTCTTGCATTTGGGGTTTATACCGGATTTGCGGATGGAACGGCACGTGCGACAGCGACAGCCGCAGTGAAGGAAGTGGCAGAGTCCTGGGTAAACACGGCAGCAGCACAGACGACAGAGGCTGGCAAGGTGAAGGTGCTTCATGACCTTGTGGTTGACAATGTAGATTACAATTATGATTTTGTAAATGGGCTTGTAGACGAAGAGGATGTTTATTCGCAGTCAGCATACAGTGTGTTCTGCACGGATTTGACGGTGTGCGCCGGATATGCGCAGGCATTTTCCATGGTGTGCAATGCGTCAGGAATTGACTGTATTTCTGTGACGAGCAGTGCACATCAGTGGAATAAGGTCAGAATCAACGATTCCTGGTACAACGTGGATTGTACCTGGGCGGACAGTGGAAGTGGAAATGCGACATTGTATGAGTACTTTGAGCGTAGTGATACAAGCTATGCAAACGACAGCACAACGAATGTTTCAAACCATACGATAGAAAGCTATTGGTCAGACTATCTTCCGAGCTGCACGTTAGATTCCAGCTCCTCCGGTTATACTGCCGGGACACTTCCGGACATTACGGAGACAACGGAAGAACCAGTGATTACATATGTAAACGGTGGGGACGATTATACGATTACCATCACAGATACCACATCGGGTGCGATTATTTATTACACAGTAGATGGAACAACTCCGAGTCCATCGGCAACGAAATCGTATCTTTATACGGATGCGTTTACCGTAGAATCTATAGACACTGTATGGGCAGTAGCGGTGAGTGACGCGCACTGGGACAGTGAAGTGGTTTCAATAAATGGAACAGTAGAGGATGACAGCTGTCTACATACGTCAACCGAGTTGCGGAATGCGATTGCAGCGACCTGTATAACAGCAGGCTATACCGGAGACACCTACTGTGCTGACTGCGGAGAGTTATTGCAGCAGGGAAGTACCATCGCAGCAACGGGACACACAGTGGTAACGGATGCAGCAGTTGCTGCAACCTGTACCACGACAGGACTGACAGAGGGAAGCCATTGTTCGGTATGTGGAACGGTGATAACTGCACAGGAAACCATCGCAGCAACCGGTCATACATGGGACAGCGGCACGGTGACGACAGCGTCAACTGTCAAGGCAGAAGGCGTGAAAACGTATACCTGTACGGTGTGCGGCGCGACAAAAACCGAGGCGATAGCAAAACTGACGGTACAGTATAAGGTCAAATTTGATGGAAATGAAAGTACAAGCGGCAGCATGGATACGCAGACCATCACCTATGGCAGTGGGACAAAATTAACCGCCAATGCGTTTAAGCGGAAAGGCTATTCGTTTAACGGCTGGAATACCAAGGCAGATGGAAGCGGAACTTCTTACAGCAACAAGGCGGACGGCTCGACGCTGTTAGAAAAGAGCGGAACCATAACGCTTTATGCCCAGTGGAAGAAGACGAAGTACACCATTACTTACAAATTAAATGGTGGAAAGAATAACAGCAGCAACCCGGATTCCTACAAAATCACGACATCCACAATTAAGTTAAAGGACCCGACAAGAAAAGGATATGATTTCGCAGGCTGGTATTCGGATAAGGATTATACGAAGAAAGTGACTCAGATAAAGAAGGGAAGCACCGGAAACAAGACGTTATATGCAAAATGGACGGCACACAAATATACAATAAAATTTGACGGGAATGGAAGTACAAGTGGCAGCATGGATAAGCTGAAAAACCGCAAATACGGCAAGACCTACACGCTGACCGCCAACGCCTACAAGAAAAAAGGTTATACCTTTACCGGCTGGAACACGAAAAAAGACGGTTCCGGCAAGTCCTATAAGAACAAGGCTGAGGTAAAAAATCTGACTTCCAAGTCCGGCGGAACGGTAACGCTCTACGCCCAGTGGAAGAAGTCGAAGTACACCATTACTTACAAATTAAATGGTGGAAAGAATAACAGCAGCAATCCGGATTCCTACAAAATCACGACATCCACAATCAAGTTAAAGAACCCGACGAGAAAAGGGTACAAGTTTGTCGGCTGGTATTCGGATAAGAAGTGCACCAAAAAGGTGACCCAGATAAAAAAGGGAAGCACCGGAAACAAGACCCTGTATGCTAAGTGGAAGAAAAAATAAACAAAGCCTCACATTGCCAAAATGCGATGTGAGGCTTTTGCGTTCCTGCGATGTGAGGCTTTTGCGTTCCTGCGATGTGAGGCTTTTGCGTTCCTGCGATG
>OIXH01005140.1_pt1 | contig 10063 bp, 10 predicted proteins | sample 1587741 | NCBI WGS metagenome assembly OIXH01 (sample SAMEA3888916, study PRJEB22519) | human gut metagenome | biome: human gut; feature: human-associated habitat; material: faeces | place: Denmark | collected 2011 | reverse complement strand
ATCCGCTTATGCAACTTATAATCAGGGATTTAATTTATAGAAGTCCCCTATATAAATTTATCTTAAATTGGGTTAATGTATATAGCTTTCGATATGTCCTTTTATCATTGTTGCTAATACGTTCCCTGGAGAATACATATGGCGGATTGCCGATGACAATATCGAATCCCTCCTTTACATCGAACATCCATTCGGGGTCGAAGAAGGGCGAAGAGGCATTTTGGTCGAACATATCCCAGGAGGCCAGCACCGCAGCTTCGCTTTCTCCAATGGCACCCATCGAGCGGAGCAATTCGGCAATCTCCTGCCGGATGCGATTGACCGCATCCTTGTATTTCCGTTTGGTTTTCACGGTTTTGGCCCCGAAGATCTTGTGCTTGGCAACCTTCAACTCCTCCTTCTTGGCAAGAATCTCGGGCGTGTCGAACAGCGAGGAGTCTTTCTTGTCCAGTCCGATTAGCGTATTGGCGGCCACGAACTTTGCTTCGAGGTTCGGGAGCGGGCGGATACTGAAATTCTCGGCCGGATTGTCGTTGGCCTTCTGATCGACCACCAACGAGATAAAGAAACGCAGCTTGCTGATCTGAATGGCGATAGGCTGGATATCGACGCCGTAGATGCAATTCTCGATGAGATAGAGTTTACGGGCATAATCGGGGCGGTTGACGCTTTCGTCGAAACTTCGCTCGATGTCGGCAATCATCTCCCGACGCTCATCGGACGATGCCGTGCGGTAAGCCTCCGAGGTCTCGTCGATAGCTACGTTGAGCATCATCTCCTTCCACATCTCGTTGTCGGGGTCGATGCGGTTGAGGATATGCACCATCTGTTGCAGCATGCCCATCGGGAAGGCTCCCGAACCGCAGGCCGGGTCAAGGACCTTGCAGTGGTAGAGCGACTGCATGATCTGTTTGCGCTGCGCGTCGGTCAGAGGAACCTTCTCGTCGGTATAGCGCATCAACTGGCGGTATTGCTCTTCGAGTTCGTCGCCCACGGTGCGTTTGAGGTGGGCCACCAGACTCTCGTCAACCATGTATTGCACAATCTCGCGCGGCGTGTAGAACGAGCCGGTCTGCTTGCGGGCCGTGGTCTGCGTCTCCGGGTTGTAGGATGCCAGCAGGTTCTCGAAAACCTTGCCCAGCAGCTCCGGATCGAGCGACACCTCCTGATCGAACGGCGTATTCTCCTCGACGGTGAAGTTGTAGCGTTTCAGGATGTCGATAATGCCGCTTGCGCAAACTCTCTTTTTCTTGTTATCGCCATACCAGCCGGAAAGGTCGAGGTTCTTTCCTACCTCCTCGCCAAAAAAGAGATAGTCGGGGACGATCAATGCCTTTTTCACGGTTTCGCGGTCGGAGAATCCATCGATATAAACTCCGTTGTCCTTCTCGTCGAGGCAATCGAAAAGACCTCCGTTCAGGAAAGGAACGGTCCGATTGGCCAACTCCACGAAGAGTTGTGGATTCTTGAACATGGATTCGTAGCGCATGAGCTCGTTGTTGTCATAATCACTGCGGCCGTTTCTGAAATGCCTCTCTGAAAGTTCCGTACTCCCTTCCGGTGTAATCGGGCTGTTCAGCATGGCAAAGAACAGATTCTGAAGGATGGCCTTGTAGTATTTGCTCTCGTTGGATTTGGAGAACAGGTCCACTTTCGTGTTGGGATTGAAGTTCTCAAGCAGATTCTCCCGGATATAGGTTTCGTCGAAAAACTCCTCGGGAATCAGGTGCTTCTGTTTGAGGAACCATACGAAAATCAATCGAGTGACCAATCGAATGGTACTTTCGGCATTGAACTTGTCGTCGTCGGTCGGGTCGTTCAGTTTGTTGGGGAAACGGACCACGTCGACGGCCCAGGCATACCAGTCGGATAACTCCTGGTAGAATGCTTTGGTCAACACCTCGACCGAGAAACGACCAATCAGGTCCTTTTCATCTTTGACACGTCCCGCCTCGTTCAGGTACTTGTTGGGGGTATACCAGGCGATGCCCTCGCCCAGATAGTAGGAATAACGCCGCGGGTTGGAGTAGCGTTTCAGCGTTTTCCCCTCTTCGGTCATATCCAGGTCGATGGTAATCAGCGAAAAACGATAGTTGGCATCGTTATTTTCAGGGACAAACAGCACCAAGGCCCGTCCTTCCCATTCGTTGGCCAGAAAACGGAACGCCTCTTTTGACAGCCCGACACGGGCATCGTTCACGGAATTATGCCGCATCTCATAGACCAGCAGGTCGAGCGATTGGCACCGTCCCAGGCGGGTTACCTGACGGATGTAGGTTGTCTTGTGTTCGAAATGGACCTCTTCGGTCTTTTCGGTAAAATCCTCCGGAAGGAAGGATTCTAAAAAACGAAGGAACTCGAGTCTGTTGTATCTCTTGTCAAAATTCATGGTATCAACTAATTAAATTGTTCGGCGAGAATCAGCGTTTCGTCGCCCTCTTCCACTTTGTTCATTTTGCTTACCACCCGATTGAGGTACTCTTCGGGGATTCGTTCCAGCAGGTGGTTGACGTTTTTGGGGGTCAACTTGTTGATGAAACGAATCTCCTCGCCGGTCAGACCGTCGTTTTGGATGATTCGCAGCAAATCCTCCAGATAGTCCTGTGGCAGGACTTTTCCCTTCTTCCAGAATTTCAGTTTGTCGACGGCTTCGAGACGCAACTTCTCTTTTTCGTCGGTTGTCCCATTCCGGAAGAGGTGTTTCTTGACGTGCTGATAGATTTTGTCAAACTGGTCGTTTACGGCGACCGGGGCCTCCTCAAGCGTAGCCTCAAACAGATTGAGTGCCTCCTCAGAGGTCAACATGATTGGTTCACAGACCGTGTCGCTCCCCATCTTGAAGACAAAGTCGTTTCCCTTCTTGCCGAAGAGCAGAACTCCCGATTTCGGCTTCTCGACGGAACGTCCGATACGAGCCCGATGCGGAATTTGCAGCGCCTCGGCATAAACCTCCGTTCCTTTCAGCTCGTTCAGCAGATTCCGGTATCGGGTATCCCAGGAGCGCTCTTCGCTTTTGGCCAGTTCGGCCTGGTATCGTTCCTTGAAATAGGCGTGTAGTTGCTCATCGCTCGTCAATGCTTTCGTATCCTCGCCCATGATGGCGTGAATCATCGCCATCTTGAGGGTAGAAATCTGTTTGGTTCGCGTTTCAGCCTCTCCGATGTCCGTCGGGAAGTAGTTGTAGATATACAACTTGTCGAACATCTTCTTGTTGATTCGGTTGATACGCCCAATACGCTGAATCACGCGGGTGGGATTGTAGGGAATATCATAATTGATAATCGTCCCGGCCCGATGAAGATTGTACCCCTCGGATATGGCGTCCGTAGCAATCAGAATCTGGTAGTCATCCCGCTGGTATTGAGGTTTCAATCCGGCGTCAAAGTTGGCACGGATTGTCTCCTTGTTGGTCGAGGAGGCCTCTTTGGAGGTGTACTTGAAAACACCCAGATTGTCATTCTCCAATGCCGTACCCAGGTAATTGGCCGTATCGGCAAACTCGGTGAAGACGATGATTTTACGCTTCGGATCCTCCGTGCGCAGTTTCTTCAGCAACTTGCGGAACGCATCCAGTTTATAGTCGAATCGGATTTGAGGCTTCTCACCAAACCATTCGGTTCGAATGTCTTTCAGCAACTGCAGGTCCGATTGAATGTCCGCCATGAACTTTTCGCGTTGAATGTACTTCATGTCGATTTCGAAAAATCCTCGTTCCTGGTATTTTTCAAACATGGCGGTTATCTCCTCGGTCAAATCATCGTCCGAGGTCTCATAAAAATCTTCTACATCGGGCAGGATGCCTCTTTTGTATACCGGCACCTTGTCGCGCTTCTCAATCCAGGCCTGGATGCGCTCAAATGATTCAATCATCATCTTCAGAGATCCCCGGAATGCGGCGACCGAGCTTTCGAATCGACGTACCAATAACCGACGCATGAAATCGGATACGACTCCCTGTCGTCCGGCCAGCATATACAGTCCGGTTCCCATCTTTTCATTGAGCTCCTTATCGAGTTCCTTCCGCAATTTCTCGTCGGGAACAATGTATTCAGTCGGTTTGTATCGAGAGGCCTTGAAATACCGGAATGCAGGATCCGCTTTGTGCTTCTCTTTGTCCTCGTCCGAAGGTGAGATCAGGTCGAGTGTCCGCAAGTAGAGATCCTTGACCTCGTTCAGGTTGTACCCCAGTTCGATGGGTGCTTCCGGGATGGTTGGATAGATATGCTGTCGTTTCAGATCTTCCCGATATTCCGGAATGTCCTCCAGGTCCAACCGCGAACGGCGAACCACCAGCGGCGATATGATTGAGCGTATGCTTTTGGCTATTGCCTCGGCCTCTGCTTTGATCTCGGCCTGAGACAACTTCTTTTTGCGTTGCGAATCGGACAGCTCCTTATATCTCGCAATCAGCTCCTTGAATGCCGTGCCCAGATTCTCTACGGTCTTAAGAGTAGATTTGCTCGGAATCTGGAAAAGTTTCAGCATGGAGTAGATATCCTCGGGGCGATTGTTGAACGGCGTAGCAGTCAGTAGCATGACCTTGTTACCCATACAGAGGTTATGCAGTATACTGTAATCGAGGATATACTCATTCTTGTACTTGTGGGCTTCGTCCACGATAATCAGAAATTTTTCATCCGGTTTGGCAATCATCTGATAATGCTTCAAAGCCTCTTCAATCTTTCCCGAACTGAAAACGGAGGCGGTAAAACCGAACTGATCCTTATACTCCTCCCATTGTTGTTTCAGGTGTGGCGGGCAGACGATGATTGTACGCAATCGTAAATTACGGGCTATGGTAGATGCAATAACGCTTTTCCCGAGTCCTACGACGTCGGAGATAATGACTCCCTCGTGATTTTTGATCGAGTTCAGTGCCAGTTGTACCGCATCGGTTTGATATTTCAGATTCAAATAGGTGCCTTCTGTAATATCCGCCGGGGTCAGCATATTTTCATCTGTCGGGATGTTGAAGTATTCGTGCAGAACCCGAATAAACATTTTGTACGGTGCGTATAGTTTTTCAAACCAGATGTGTTTGATAACACGATCTTTGAATGTATCAATCGTATCGCCATCCACAACCGATATGGCTGTATTCCATAACTCGTCGAACACGGCCTTCCCGGCTTCATAATCCGTTTTGTTGCGTAAGATAACATTCAGTTCCAGACGATTCCGCAAGCCTGTTACGGATAAATTGCTGGAGCCGGTAATCATGGTGCCAGGGAAGGTACCCATGATGGTTTCGGACTCCATGTTCTGGAACAGATACATTTTGGCATGATTGGGCTCTGCGGTTTTCTTGATCTCCAGCGTTCCGTTGTCTAACTTGTCCAAAAAGAGCTTGAATTTTGCTATCTGCTCTTCCGAATCGAAGAAGTCCGTATTGTTATATATATCAACGAAGTTGTTGTAAAATTCTTCTCGGATTTGTCCTCGTGACTTCTTTTCACTGACAAAATTTTCTACCTCCTTTATGCCATTGATGATATTTCGTTCCACCTCCAGCCCTACAAGAATTCTCAACTTGATATCCTTCAACTGTTCGCATAATTCGGCAAAGCCGGAGAAATAAAAATATCCGACCAAGAAGTAGGCATGATCGCACTTGGGTAGAATCGCGTTGATGATGTCCGAGAGTGCGTTCTCTTTATTGGTTATGAATTGACTATCCATATCGTTTATTCGCGCTCGTCTTTGTCGGTTATTAAATCTTTCAAATCGACCTGCAGGATGGCTGCAATCTGTAGCAGAACGTCCAAACTTGGTTGGGTTCTGTTGCAGACATAGGCGTTGACCATGCCATAACTTTTGCCCAGACGTTTGGAAAGCCACATTTGAGAAATGCCGCGCTCTTCAAGCACCTCTTTAATCTTATTCAATTTCATGAATATGCAGTGTTATTATACAAAGTTAATCAATTTGGCTGGATAAAAAGATTTTTCCAACTTTGTTTCAAGATTTTCATCTGCCAGCATTATCAGACTTCTTATTACATTATTACAAGCAATGATTTTCTCGCCGATGGCGCCCAACTCTCGCATACGAACTCCAGTTTATAGCACATTGCAAGTACTTTTCCCGCGGAAATAGCGCTAAAGTTTCTTCTGAGCCAGGATCTGAATGACCGAAATGCTGCAGAATTGAACGCGGGAAGAGGACATGTTCCTTTGCTTTAACCTCCTTTTTATGGCGTGAGATAGCGTATTAAGGCTACTGATTTGGTGAATTAAGCCTTCAAAAACACGCCCGATTTCACGAATACTGTCTGGGATTTTGCGGTCTCAACCTCCGAAAATAATTGGGGCAATCGGTTCTTTTTCCTCTTTGAAATGGCAATTTTTCCTTCAAGATATGCGTTGTTTTTGCGAAGGGCGTTCGAAAAACCCTCAACGGCTAAAATTTTGGGTCGGGCCACCGTGACCCCGGTAAAAAACGACGACTTCGGAGGAGTTTACCCCTCCCCTTGCGGGCAAGCGGTTTTGCGTTACCGAAAATATTTCGCGTAACGGAAAACACAGCTTGCTGAGTCCAGAACATACAATGTTCCGGGACTCAAAAACGGGTCGAATATCACGTCTCGTTCCCGTTTGTTCGCAGACCAATCTGAAGAGGCGAACCATCCGTTCCCGAAGCCGACTTCGGGAACAAAATTGAGCTGAAACAGATTGAATAAATCTTGAACGCTATCCATCATGAAATAGTGATATCAAGAAATCAATACGGATTGAAGTCTTGACCTCCAAAAGTCATGAATACCTGATGTCCCGAAATCATGAGTTCTTGAACTCGTGAACGCCAGAGGTCTCGAACTCATGACCTTCGGATTTCCTGATGTCCGGACTTCAAGACGTCTTGAGCACATGGCTTCTTGATCTCCTGGACCCATGTTCTCTTGACCTCTATAGCCTTTCGTCTGAAAGATCGGACGCTTCTGTTTCGGCGGCTTTGCACCCTACCCCCCCCCGCCACCGACGCCAACCTGTGCCACAGCGACGCCAACCACTGCCATAGAGTGCAGACGGTGGAGAAAACGCCTTCCTTGCCCCTATATTCGCTCCCGAAACCTTAAAAGCAAACTATTATGCAAGAACAAAAGAATGAACTTCGGGGCGACGACCGAACGGCGGCCCTCGACTCCGGGACTTTATCGAGAAAAGTCTCCAACTACGAGCGCCTTTTCCTGCAGCCGGTCAAGACCACGGCTCTCCACGGCAAGGCCATTTATGTCCGTCCAGCGTTTCACCAACGTATTCAGCGAATCGTGCGACTCCTCGACAACGACAGAATCTCGATGTACAGCTATCTGGATCGTGTGCTGGAACACCACTTCGCAACCTTTGATGACGAAATTACGTCCTGGTGCCGCAGTCGATTTCAGGCTCTTTCCCGGGATCTTAAAACGACTCTGCCATGGGAATAGTCAATGTGGAATCCCGAACCTTTGAGCGGATGCTTGCTCGGTTCGAGGAGTTTGCCCGTCGGATGGACGCGCTCTGCCATGCGCATCGCATCGGCGAACCGGAGCCGTGGCTGGACAACCAGCAGGTCTGCCAGCTGCTGAATATCTCCAAACGGACGTTGCAGACCCTTCGCGGCAACGGGTCGCTCTCCTACACGCAGATCAACCACAAGATCTACTACCGGGCAGAAGATGTACGGTCATTCCTTGCGGTGCTGGAGGCGCGGCGCAAGCACGAGCAGAAGCGCAGAAACGGAGTATAAACGGCGGGGTTGGGATTGCGACACTCGTAGTGGTGTCGGGCCGGATCTCGCATCAAACAGGCGGAAAATGGGCAATGAATTGATTACGGAGCATGACGAGCGGATCCGCTCGTACTTCCAGGCGCTGGAGCGTCTCTCCAAGGCGCTGGAGACGCTATTCTCGAAACGCAAATCCTCGTTGGATGGCGAGAGTTTCTATACGGACGAGGAACTTTCGCAGCGGCTGAAGATCAGCCGCCGGAGTTTGCAGGATTACCGCAATCAGGGACGGATTCCCTACATCAAGCTGGGCGGCAAGATCCTCTACCGCTCCTCGGATGTCGAACGGATGTTGGAGGAGGGTTATCGCAACGAATTTCAGTAGACAAGGAGGGGCAGACCCCTCACGATGCCACCATTCATAGTTTTTCTCCTTTTCATCGGTAGCATCTTCCAAAGCGGGCCGGAGCGAATACGACAACCTTTTTCCCGGGGAGCATCTCCATCTGCGGAGGCTTCTCCTCGGGGAAAACCCCTTGGGGCATGAGGTTGGCATTTCGCTCCGGCCCATTACCTTGCTGCCGGATGAAAAGGAGTACCATGTGCCACCTATCGGGTATAATAGGGATGATTAAATGTGGATTTATACCCGTAAGGGTGCAAAATGAAAAATATTTACTATATTTGTACCTAAAGGGGTATAAATCATGAAGCAGACATCTCTATCCAACTCGGTCAAGTCGATGCGCCGACAGTATCATCTGACACAGGTGGAACTTGCCGAGAAGTCCGGTGTGGGGCTGCGTTTTATCCGGGAACTGGAGCAGGGCAAGCCGACACTTCGTCTTGACAAGGTCAATCAGATTCTGAATCTGTTTGGCTATGAGGTGGGAGCCGTACCGATGACTAAAACCGATGAATGATGAAACAGGCTGTTGTATTTTTTCAGGATCGACGAGCCGGCATCCTGACTGAAGATGAGAACGGTTACACGTTCGCATACGATACCGGTTATTTGGCTGCACCCGATGCGCATGCTGTGAGCCTGACCCTCCCGTTGAGCGATCGTCCCTATCGGGATAAAGTGCTGTTTCCGTTTTTTGACGGATTGATTCCCGAGGGCTGGTTGCTGGATATTGCCGAAAGGAACTGGAAAATCGATGCCCGCGATCGTATGGCCCTGCTTTTGGCCTGCTGTAAGGATTGTATCGGGGCTGTTGGAGTTCAACCCGTAATCACCAGGGAGGAGTAATCGATGGCGGTATGTTTGTATTGTTACGGGGAGTTGACCGCGAGTGAAAAGGATTTTCACAAGCGTTGTTCCCAAAAAATGTTCGGGACGCCGTATCCTCCCGAACTGCCCTATACGCGCGAAAATCTGACAGATCTTGCTCGACAGGTAATTCGCAGCCAGACAACCCTTACGGGGGTACAGGCAAAACTGTCACTCGATATTCTCAAGGGTGGACGAAACGAGGTCGACCGTTTTACGATTGTCGGGCTGTGGGGACGGTATATTCTGAAACCTCCAACCGAACGGTTCGCTCATTTGCCCGAAATAGAGGATTTGACGATGCATCTGGCCGAACTGGCCAGAATAAGGGTCGTGCCTCACAGCCTGATTCGCTTTGCTGATGGCGAACTGTGCTATATCACGCGCCGTATTGACCGCACCTCCCAAGGCGTGAAATTACCCATGGAGGATATGTGCCAATTGACCGGACGCCTGACCGAGCACAAATACAAAGGTTCGTACGAACAGATTGACAAGACCATCCGGAGATTCTCCGCAGCCCCCTTGCTGGATCAGGTCAACTTTTGGGAACAGGTCGTGTTTTCGTGGATCACGGGGAATGCCGACATGCATCTGAAGAACTTCTCGCTTTATAGCGAGACGCCAGGCAAACATCTGCTTACTCCGGCCTACGACATGCTCTCCACAGCGCTGGTCATGCCGGAGGATAACGAGGAGCTGGCGTTGACGCTCAACGGCAAGAAGCGGAAAATCCGGAAAGAGGATTTTATCGCCTCCATGCAGGCTGCGGGTTTGGGTGACAGGGTTATAGAAAATATTTTTCACAAATTTTGGAGATCACAGGAGGTCTGGTTCGCGTATGTGGATCGATCGTTCCTTCCGCAAGAGATGAAAGAGGAATTCAAGGGGATCATCCGAGACAGGATCAGCCAGTTGGCATAGCCATGACATCGAACAGCCCGGAGATGCTTATCTCCGGGCTGTTTTGCGAATTTGGCAGGACGCATTCCGCTATCCCAGTTTGGAGATGGCTCTCCCCACCTGCATCATGTCCCGGAGGATGGAGCTGTCGAGAACCCGGGCGTAGTGCTGCGTCATCTT
>OIXH01005139.1_pt1 | contig 10064 bp, 8 predicted proteins | sample 1587741 | NCBI WGS metagenome assembly OIXH01 (sample SAMEA3888916, study PRJEB22519) | human gut metagenome | biome: human gut; feature: human-associated habitat; material: faeces | place: Denmark | collected 2011 | reverse complement strand
ATTCACACGGCCGCGCAACGCTGGGCGGCAAATTGAGCGCCGTGCTCGTCGCGGCGGGCAGCTCCGTGGGGCTGGGCAATATCTGGCGGTTTCCGTACGTCGCCGGAGACAACGGCGGCGGAGCCTTTCTGATCATCTACATCCTCTGCGTACTGCTGCTGGGGCTGCCGCTGATGATCGCGGAATTCTCCGTGGGACGGGCGTCGCACCTCAATGCGGTGGGCGCCTACCGGAAGTTGAACCGCCGATGGAGTTTTCTGGGCTACAACGGCGTGCTGGCGGCATTTCTGATTCTGGGATTCTACTTCGTGGTTTCGGGATGGACGGCCGAATACATGGTGCACTCCGCCACGGGCGAGATCGCCCGCTACTCTACGGCCGAGGAGTACAAAAACCTCTTCGAAACCTTCATCAGCAATCCGTGGCGGCCGGTTCTCTACACCTGTCTGTTCGTGCTGGCGACCCACTTCGTGATCGCGCTCGGCGTGCAGAAGGGCATCGAGCGTTCGGCCAAGATTCTGATGCCGCTGCTCTTCGTCATCCTGATCATCCTGTCGGTCCACTCGCTGCTGATGCCGGGCGGCGAAGCGGGACTGAAATTCCTTTTCGCTCCGGATTTCTCGAAAGTGACGCCCACGACGGTGCTCGTCGCGCTGGGGCAGGCCTTCTTCTCGCTCTCGATCGGCATCGGGACGATGGTCACCTACGCCTCGTATTTCAAGCCCGACACCAACCTGCGCCATACGGCGCTCAACGTCACGATCCTCGACACGCTGGTAGCCGTTCTGGCCGGCGTGGTGATCTTCCCGGCGGTATTCAGCGTGGGCATCGAGCCATCGTCGGGTCCGTCGCTGGTGTTCATCACCCTGCCGAGCATCTTCAACGACATGCCCCTGAGCATGGTCTGGTCGTCGGTATTCTTCCTGCTGCTGGTCGTGGCGGCGCTCACCTCGACGATCTCGCTGCACGAAGTGGTGACGGTCTACCTGCATGAAGAGTGGCACCTGAGCCGCAAGACCGCGGCATGGCTGACGACCGCCGCAACGGCCGCGCTCGCATCGCTGGCGTCGCTGTCGCTGGGCGTGCTGAGCGGCTGGACGATCTGCGGACTTTCGCTTTTCGACTCGCTCGACTTCCTGACGGCCAACATCCTGCTGCCCGCGGGCGGATTCTTCACCTGCGTCTTCGTCGGCTGGAAACTCGACCGGCAGATACTCAGGGACCAGATCACCAACAACGGGGAGCTGAAATTCCGCATTTACGGCGTCTTCATCTTCCTGCTGCGCTACGTCTGCCCCGCCGTGCTGCTGCTGATCTTCCTCGACAACCTCGGCGTATTTTAACCGCCGGACCGACGGCAATACCAAAACCTGAAACCAATAACAACCCGAACCATGAAACATCCGCTACTTCTACTGCTGATCTGCTGCGGGCTTTGCACCGCAGTTTCCGGCCGTCCGATCCGGGGAACCGTCAAATGCGGCGGCAGACCGCTCGCCGGAGTCGCCGTAACCGACGGCTACACCTTCGCGCAAAGCGACGCGCAGGGAGCGTTCGCCCTCGACGCCGACGACGAGGCGTTATTCATCAGCGTCGTGACCCCGGCGGGGTACATCGCACCGCTGAAAGAGGGCATCCCGCAGTTTTTCCTCCCCTACACCCCTTCGGCCAAACGCTTCGACTTCGAGCTGCAGGCGTGGCCCGGAACCGCGGCATGTTACGAACTGCTGGCCATCGCCGACCCGCAACCCAAGACCGACGAGCATTTCGAACGGCTCCGCACCGAGATAATCCCGCCGCTGCAGGCTGCAACAGCCGCGAAAAAGGCGCAGGGAGTCGATCAGGCCGTCATTCTGCTGGGCGACATCGTATGGGACTCGCCGCAGTTGTTCGCCAAAATCAGGGAGCAGTTCGCATCGCTCGGAATCCCCGTTTACGGCGTGATCGGCAACCACGACCACGACCTGAACAAATTCACCGACCGCGAAGCCACCGAAAACTACCGGTCGCATTTCGGCCCCACGTATTACGCCTTCGACATGGGCCGCACCCACTACGTCGTTCTCGATGACATCGTCTACCACGGCGCCCGCAAATACGACGAGCAGATAGACTCGATGCAGCTGCGCTGGGCGGCGGCCTACGCCGAACGTCTGCCGGCGGGTTCGCGCGTCTGCTTCGCGATGCACGCTCCGGCCATGAAGTCGTGGCGCGACGAACGCCGCGTCATGGAGTCGGCCGAAACCCTGATGGACGCCTTTGCGGGCCATGAAATCCATTTCATATCGGGACATACGCACATCAACTCGAATTTCGACATCCGCGAAGGCGCGATGGAACACAACGTGGCGCAGATATGCGGCAACCTCTGGCGGGACCCGATCAACCGCGACGGCACGCCCAAAGGCTGGCAGCTTTTCCGCGAATGCGGCGGGGATTTCGCGTGGACCTACCAGAGTCTGGAGATGCCCGAAGCCCGGCAGTTGCGCGTATGGGGTCCCGGCACGGCGGAGGACTACCCCGCTTCGGTAATCGCCAAGGTATGGAACTGGGATTCCTACTGGACGGTCGTATGGTATGAGGACGGCCGCTACCGCGGCTCCATGCAGCGGATCTGGTGCAACGATCCCGACTACATCGCCAACATCGACTCGCTGAAGGCCGCCGGGAAGACGGTATCCAAGTCGCAGCGGCCGCGTACGACGCACTTCTACTTCAAGGCCCGCCCTTCGGCATCGGCCCGCGAGATCGAAGTCGTCGCCACCGACCGTTCCGGCCGCCGCTACTCGGAGCGCATAACGCTCCCGACAAAGGAATAGGACAAAAGACAGACAGGCCGCCGCAGACAGACAAGGCGGACGGCAAACAGACACGCAGACAAGGCGCCGCGGACAGACAAACCTGACACAGACAAAGGCAGACGCAGACAAATAAGGCTGACAGTAAACAAAGACCGATGCAGGCAGACAAGGCGGACGGCAAACAGATACACAGACCGCCGCTGCGAATGCGGCCGCCTGAGAACGAAAAAAACGGAGAGTCGTACAACTCTCCGTTTTTCATGTATCTGCGTCGCTGCCGATCAGTTGATATTCCGCCGGTCGGGTTCGTGGTCCGGCGAAGCGGCTTCCATCTCGATCTGCAGTTTGACCATATTGACGGCCGTGGCAGCGGCTTCGTCGCCCTTGTTGCCGTGACGGCCTCCGCAGCGGTCCAAAGCCTGCTGCATGTCGTTCACGGTCAGCACGCCGAAGGCGATGGGCATGTTCCACTGGATTTGCAGCTGCGTGATGCCCTGCGTAACGCCCTGACAGATGAAGTCGAAATGACGGGTATCTCCCTGAATGACGCAGCCCAGCGCGATCACGGCGTCCACGTCGGTATATTCGGCGAAGAACTGCGCGCCGAGGGCCAGTTCGAACGTCCCCGGAACATACTTGATCTGGATGTTCAGGTCGGGACATCCGGCGGCGCGGAGCGTCCGCACGGCGCCTTCGAGCAGGGCTTCGGTGACCTCGCGGTTCCACTCGGCCACGACGATTCCGAACCGCATGTCCGCGGCCGAAGGCAGGGGTGAGTCGAATTTGGAAAGGTTGTGATTCTTGGTCGCCATAGTCCCGGTTATTTCACGCTGCCGAGGAGCTTCTCCGCCTCACGCGCATCCGTCGATGCGGGATAGGAGGTCAGAATCTGCTCGTAAAATGCGGCTGCCTTTTCGTTGTTGCCCTGAGCCTGCTCGGCCAGACCCGCCTTGCGCAGGTACATCGGTGCCGTCAGGTTGTTGTCGGCGGCCTTGACGGCCTGCTCGTAGAATTTCACCGCCTTGGCGTAGTTCTGCTGCTCGACGGCGATGTCGCCCTGCAGGCCCAGATTCTGGGCGTTGATGAGCGCTCCGGGGATACCCTCGACCGGCGAATACTTCGCCAGATATTTGGCGGCGTTCTCCAGATCGCCCGTCTTCAGGTAACAGATACCCGCATAGTGCTTGGCGAGGTTGCCCGAAGGCGTCGAACCGTACTCTTCGATCACGTCGAGGAAACCGGCGCCGTTGGCGTCGCCTTCGAGTGCGAGCTGATAATCCGGATTCTGCTCCTCGAAACGGTACTGAGCCTCGGCGATCCGCTCGGCGGCTTTGGTGGCGCGAGGGGCTACGATCAGTGCGCGGTATCCGAAAATAAGGGCTGCAAGAACCAGCAGTCCCAGAAAAATATACGCCATGTTACGGCCGTTTTTCTCGAAGAAAAGCTCAGTTCTGTTCATTGCTTCGCCGAGGGTCTCCTGCTCGGCTACATGCTGCTTTGCCATATGAAAAATATCTTGTTTTAGTTAAATTTCGGTATGTTAGTCTGCAAAGATACAAAACTATTCAGAATGTGCAATGCGCTGTCCGCTTTTTTTGTATCTTTACAAAAAACAGACGGCGCCCCGCACGGGCGGCGGTCCGGCAAATCGCAAACAAGTTTGCATTTGCACTCACCTTGCATTATCTTTGGGCTATGTTTCTGAAGAAAATATCGCTGCTGAATTTCAAAAATATCGAGCAGGCGGAGCTTGCCCTCTGCCGGGGCGTCAACTGTCTGGTAGGCGACAACGGAGCCGGCAAGACCAACGTCATCGACGCGGTCTACTACCTGTCGATGTGCAAGTCGTCGCTGCCCATGACCGACGGGCAGAGCATCCGCCACGGCGCCGACTTCTTCCTCGCCGAAGGGCAGTATCTCACCGACGGGGGAAAGAGCGAAAACATCGTGTGCTCCTTCTCGCGCAAAGGCGGCAAAGTGCTCAAACGCAACGGCAAGGAGTACGAACGGCTCTCGGACCACGTGGGGCTTGTCCCCGCCGTGATCGTATCGCCGGCGGACAGCGCCCTGATCAGCGACGCCGCGGACGAACGGCGCCGCTACCTCAACGCCTTCATCTCGCAGCTGGACCGGAGCTATCTGGCCGCCGTGATGCGCTACAACGCCGTGCTGGCCGAGCGCAACCGGCTGCTCAAGAACATGCCCGACGAGACGATGCTGCAGATTTACGACATGCAGCTCGTCGAACAGGGCGAGCGGATTCACGCCCGGAGGCGGGAGTTCGCCGAGCGGCTGCAACCCGTCGCGGCGGAGTATTACCGCATACTTTCGGGCGACCGCGAGCAGGTCGGACTGCACTACAAATCGGAGTTGAACGACCGTCCGTTCGGTGAGATTCTCCTCGCCGCACGGCAGAAGGATCTGGTCAACGAGTTCACCACGTCGGGCATTCACCGCGACGATCTGGTGCTCCGGATCGGCGGCTACCCCTTGCGCAAATACGGCTCGCAGGGCCAGCAGAAGTCGTTCCTGATCGCCCTGAAACTGGCCCAGTACACAATAGTCGCGCAGGAGAAAGGCGAGAAGCCGATCCTGCTGCTCGACGACCTGTTCGACAAGCTCGACGCGGGGCGCGTGGAACAGCTCATACGGCTGGTGTCGGAAGATTCGTTCGGGCAGATCGTCATTACGGACTGCAACCCCACCCGTCTGCGCCGGATTCTGGACAAGGCCGGCGGAGCGTACTCCCTCTTCACGGTCGAAAACGGCGGCATCGGGCAGGAGACCGCAACGGCCGGAGCGCCGGCTTGCGGCGGGCAGCTTCCGGCCGAAGAGCGCGCGGAGGAAGCAGCGGACCGGACGCGGCATGCAGGGCCGCAGGAGGCTGGGGCTGCGGAAGGAATCCGGATGGCAGCGGTGCAAGGCGAAGTTTCGGAGGATTTACGCAACGCGGCGTCCGCAGGCGAAAAATCCGGCGGAAAGGAGGGAGCGCGATGAGACGGACCAAGACGATGCTGATGGGCGACCTGCTGGAAGAATTTTTCAAACGCCCCTATGTCGCGGCCAAAGTCGCCGAAGGGAAGCTGCCCGACACATGGCGCGCCGTCGTGGGCGACCGCGCCGCGGACTTCACCACGGAACTGAAGTTGGAAAACCACATTCTCTATGCCCGCATCCAGTCGAGCGTGCTTCGTTCGGAACTCTTCTACCAGCGCGAAGCGCTCAAGGAGGAGCTGAACCGGCGTTCCGGCGTCCGGATCGTCAATGCGGTGATTATCCGGTAGACTCCCGGAAGGTGCGGGCGACACGGGTGGTGCGAAAAATACTGGAGCAACGGCAAATAAGAGAGATAAGAACACGGCAGGCACGGAAAATACAGGAGATACGACAAAATACGGGACACACGAAAAGGCTGTGGGGCTGGGGCAGAGACAGAGAAACAAACTGAGACTGAAACAAACTGAAACAAACTGACTGCCTGAGAAACACGGAAAATGCCGGGGCATACTTTCCGCCCCGCTTCGGATCACACAAAAAAAAGATGCGCCTGATGAGGGCGCATCCTTTTTTTATCCGGCCGGGCCGACCGGGCGAACCGGTCATTCCGTCCCGCAGAGATTACTGGATAATCGCGGCGCGGTTGGCGGCCTGAACCTTCTTGAAGGGATCGGGGGAGTTGCCCTTGCCCTCGTAATTCAACTGTTTGGGATTCACGCCCTTCGATACGAGGAAGTCGTAAACCCGCTTGGCGCGGTGCTCGGCGACGCGCTTGTTGCCGGCGGCGGTACCCGTCTGCTGGTCGGCGTGGCCCACAATCTGGTAAACGGCATCCTTCGAGCCGCTCTTGATCTGCTCGGCGATCAGCTCCAGACGCGTCTTCTCCTGCGGCGTCAGCACCGACATGCTGTAATCGAAGAGAATGATCGAAGTGTCGGCCAGAGCGGCTTCGTCGGCGGCGACAACCGTTGCGACGGCAGCTGCTGCCGCGGCATCGGCGGCGGCGTTCTGAGCGGCGGCAGCCTGCGCCTGAGCGGCGGCGAGCTGCTGGGCCAGCTGGGCGTTCTCAAGCTCGGCGGCTTCGACAGCGGCCATGCTTGCAGCAACGGCGTCTTGGAACGCCTGAATGTCAGCGGCCGTATAGCCCGCTACGCCGCGCTGCCAGCCGCGCTTGTTAAAGCGGTAGGTGAAGCCCGCCGTAGCGCTGAAGCCGAACAGGTAGGAACCGTCCGTCTTCGCGGGGCATACGCGCGAAGGCGCCAGCATGCCTTTCAGCTCGATATTGAAGTCGAACGAACGCGACAAGCGGAATTTGTTGAGCAGACCGTAAGAGAATGCGAAAGCCTGATGCGTACCGGTCATATTGTCCTCTTGGCTCTTGTCCGTGAAGTTCGTAGCCAGATAACCGAAGCCTACGAACGGCACCAGATAATAGGCCCGGTCGTCGCGGTAACCGCCCGCCCAGTTCGAGAAGTTAAGCATAAAGTCGGAGTGCACGAAGAGGTAAGGCCACTTGAGTTTGCCCAGATCGGCGTCGTAGTTGGCAAACTGACCGCCCTGCAGCTGCAGGCGCATACCTACCACCGGATGCACCCATTTTACAAGCGAAAAGTTCGCTTCGAATCCGAGGCGTTTTCCGAAGGACCCCGAATTGGAGCCGTTCGTCAGGGCCGTACCTACACCGCCGCCCAGCGACATCTCCCAATTATCCCAAAATCCATTGGACACAAAACCTGCAAAGCTCGGTTTTTTGGGCGTCTCCTGCGCCCATGCCGTCGTCGCGAATGCCACGACCGCAAGAATTAGAATAAGTTTTTTCATAGCTAACATTAGTTATTCCCAGTTGTAAAATTATAAATTAATTTTTCAAAATCCATTCATCAACAGCATGAAACGCAAAAACAGAGCCGAAAGCGACTAAAAAAGGCCGAAAACATACGTTTCCAGCCTTTTAATCTCAATATCAAATCTTTTCAGATCAGCCGCATTTCGAATAACCGCACGACATGCAGGTCAGACAGCCGTTCTGGTAGGCCATATTCTCCTGTCCGCAGCTCGGACACTTGCCTTTCGACTTGGTGCCGTCCACGATATATTGCTTCAGCGCACGGCAGACGCCCGTTTTCCACGTGTTGATCGACTCGCTGTCCAGATGGAGCGACTCGATGAGCGAAACGGTCTTCTCGATCGGCATGCCGTGGCGCAGTACGCCCGAAATGAGTTTGGCGTAGTTCCAGAACTCCTCGTTGAACAGGCGCGAGATGCCGCCGATGGTGTTCGTATAGCCGTAACGGTCGGTATACTGGAAGTCGTAACGCTTGGTGCCGTCGTCCTCGCGGACCTTGATGATGAAGCCCTTGTTGATCTTGCGGGGAATATACATGGCGTCCTCCTCGATCTTACCCGTGAAGACCTCGTAGGGACGTCCGTCCTGAAGTCCCACGAAGGCGATCCAGTCCTCGGTGCCGTTCTTGAACCGCACGATGTCGGCAGGAATCGACTTGGGACGCTTCGCCACTTCGCCGGGATGCCCCTCGCACTTCTTTTTCTTGTTCTTGGAAGCCTTGTCGAGCAGCACGCCGTCGCGGCTCTCTCTCGCGGCCAGCTCGCCTCCCCGCCGGCGGACCGTCCGTTCCGCATAGCGGTCGCAAAGCAGCGCGCCGGCGGTCGGATATCCTTCGTGAGGAGCATCGCACCGGACCGTGTCGAGCATCATACGCTTGTGCCACAGTACGAAATGCGGATAAAGCAGGGGTCGGTCGGTCTCGATCAGGTATTCGCATCGGTCGGAGCCTTCGTCGATTCCTTCGGGAAACAGCCGAAGCGTCACGCAGGCGCTTTGTCGCGGAAACCGGTTGATTTCGAGCAGTCGGGCGATCCGGTCGGCGATCCGGCTCTCGGACAGGTCGGTTTGCATGCCGTACAAACGGTTGAGGGCGCGGGTCAGGATTTCGAGGTGTACGGAAAGAAACGGAGCCGTGCCTCCGAACGTATGAATGCGTTGGAAGAGATGATTCCTCTCCAGCATCGACAGCGGATCGGCCAGCTCGGCCGGCTCGACGAACGTTCCGTTGAGGCAGACGCTTTTCATGGGAACCGTCAGAATTGAGTCAGGTTGCGGATGAACGCATGCCACAGCGAAGGCTCGAGCAGCAGGGGAAAGACAAAGCCGTACAGCGCGCCCCACAGATGGGCGTTGTGGTTGACGTTGTCTCCTCCCCGCCGACTCAAGTACTGTTCGTACCCGACGTATAGCGCTCCGAAAAGGATGCCCGGTATGGGCAGTATGCCGAAAAAGTAGATTTTGCTCCACGGATTGAAGAAAATCGATGCGAACACGACGGCCGATACGGCTCCCGAGGCGCCGATCGATACGTAGCGCGGATCGTTGCGGTGGCGTGCCATGTCCGATGCGACCGATGCGATCAGCCCTCCGAAATACAGCAGCCCGTAAGCGAGGTAGCCACTGGCTATCGTTCCTGCATGCTCGTAGGCCCGGAACAGCCGTTCGAGGTACTGTCCGAACGACAGTAGGACGAACATATTGACGATCAAGTGCATGTAGTCGGCGTGGACGAATCCGTAAGTGACGGCCCTGTACCATTGCCGATCGTGCGCCACCCGGTAAGGAATCATCGCCAGCGAGTCGAACCACCGCCGGTTGCCGAAGCAGACGACCGAAACGACGGCCGTCATGAAGATCAGAATGAAAGTCATCGCAGAACGAATATTTTCAGAAGCAGTTCCTTCAGCAGCTCGCCGTCGGTCGCTTGTCCCGAGTCGATCCCCTTGCTTTTGAGATCGTATTCGCGGATCAGCCCCATGATGGCGAATACCCGACTGTTCGGATAGAGCGAAGCCGCTTGCTGGTACTCCTTCAAAAAGAAGGCCGAGGATAGTTTCAGCATCCGCGCCAGTTCCGCATCGGGCGGCATGGGGGTTCCCTTGCGCCGGCAGAGCCATCGTTGGTAATTGACGATGAATATCCGCTGAAAATGCGTGAACAGCGTGCCGAGCGTTACCAGCAGCGGATTCTCCTTCGGGTTGCGGGCGAAGTGGTTGGCGATTCGCAGAGCCCGGGCCATGTCTTTCTCGGACAGCGCGCGCGTCAGTTCGAAATTGTTGAAATCCTTGCTGATGCCGATGTTCTGCTCGATGTGCTCGGCCGTGATGCGCGAGGTCCCTTCGGGCAGGAAAGTCATCAGCTTGTCGATTTCGTTGGCGATCTTCGCAATGTCGGCCCCCAGGTGATCCACGAGCATCGAC
>OIXH01005134.1_pt1 | contig 10073 bp, 9 predicted proteins | sample 1587741 | NCBI WGS metagenome assembly OIXH01 (sample SAMEA3888916, study PRJEB22519) | human gut metagenome | biome: human gut; feature: human-associated habitat; material: faeces | place: Denmark | collected 2011 | reverse complement strand
CCGCTCCTGCGGTGAAGAAGGAGGAGCCCGCCGCTCCCGCCCCGGCCCCGGAAACCCCGGCTCCGGCGGAGCCCCCCGTTTCTCTGGAAGACCTCCAGCCCAAGATCGACACTGCGGAGAAATACCTCCTGGAAATCTTCGACAAAATGGGCCTCAAGGACGTGCAGGTCCGCTTTGAGCAGACTGAGAACCGGACGGTTCTCATCCATATCGACGGCGGCGACATCGGCACCGTTATCGGCAAACGGGGCGAGACCCTGGACGCCATCCAGTACCTGGTCTCCCTGGTGGCCAACCGCCAGGAGGGCGAGTACGTCCGCTTCACCATCAACGCCGGAAACTACCGGGAAAAGCGGGAGGAGACCCTCCGCGCCCTGGCTCAGCGCATGGCCCGGAAGGTCCTGAAGACCGGCCGCCCCGCCGCCCTGGAGCCCATGAACCCCTACGAGCGCCGGATCATCCACGCGGTGGTCACGGAAATCGACGGCGTTTATTCCAAATCCACCGGCGAAGAGCCCAACCGGAAAGTGGTCATTAAGCCCACCTCCCGTTCCGGCGGCCCCTCCGGCCCCCGCCGGGAAAGCGGACGTCCTCCCAGAGGGAACCGTCCTCCCCGGAACAACGCTCCGGCTCCCCAGCCCGCCGACGCTCCGGAGCAGTCCGAAGCCCCCAGACAGCCCGAGGCTCCCGTTGAGGAGCCCAAGGTGGACACCAAGGCCCTGGACGGCGTGAAGCTCTACTCCAAAATCGAACTCTAAGACGGAAAACCTCTCCGCGGCCGGACCGCCGGAGAGGTTTTTTGAAGCATGGAAGGAATTTTTTATGGCAGAAAAAGTAATCGCGGCCATTTCCACCCCCTGCGCCCCCGGGGGGATCGGGGTGATCCGCATTTCCGGCGCCGGGGCCATGGAGCTGGCCGATCGGATTTTCCGGCCGGTCTCCGGGGAGCCTCTCGCCGCCCGGAAGGGCTATACGGCGGCTTTCGGCTCGGTCTGGGACGGCCAGGGCCCGGTGGACGATGCCATCGCCACGGTGTTCCGGGCTCCGAAAAGCTACACCGGCGAGGACGTGGTGGAGATTTCCTGCCACGGCGGCCTGCTGGTCTGCCGCCGGGTCCTCCGGGCGGCCCTGGCGGCAGGAGCCGCTCCCGCCGGTCCCGGGGAATTCACCAAGCGGGCTTTTCTCAACGGCAAGCTCTCCCTGACCGAGGCCGAGGCGGTGACGGACCTGATCTCCGCTTCCAGCGACCAGGCCCTCCGCGCCGCCCGCAGCGCCATGAAGGGCGCTCTTTACCGGAAAATCCGGGGCATCACCGACGACCTCCTCACGGTCAGCAGCCACATCGCCGCCTATATCGACTACCCCGACGAGGAGATCGACCCGGTGGAGTCCCAGGAGATCGCGGAGACCCTCCGTCGGGCAGAGTCCCAGCTCCGGGGCCTTCTGGACACCTTCGACCGGGGTCAGATTCTCCGGGAGGGCGTGGAGACCGTCATCGTGGGCAAGCCCAACGTGGGCAAATCCACCCTGATGAACCTCCTGGCCGGCCGCCAGAAAAGCATCGTCACCGACATCCCCGGCACCACCCGGGACGTGGTGGAGGAAACCGTGGACCTGGGCGGCGTGGTCCTGCGCCTGGCGGACACCGCCGGCATCCGCTCCACCCAGGACGCCGTGGAAAAGGCCGGCGTAGACCTGGCCCTGGAGCGGCTGGACTCCGCCGGTCTGGTCCTGGCGGTTTTCGACCAGTCGGTCCCCCTGTCCCAGGAGGACTACGCCCTGGCGGAGCGGCTGAAGGGCCTGCCCACCATCGCGGTCTGCAATAAGGCAGATTTGAACGTAAAATACGACGCGGAGTTTATAAATTATAATTTTCAACATATCGTAGAAATTTCTGCCCGAGAAAACAGCGGCCTGGACCGCCTCCGGCAGGAGATCATCGGCCTGCTGGAGCTGGACGGCATTTCCGCCGACGGGGCCATTCTGGCCAACGCCCGGCAGTTCGACTGCGCCCAGCGGGCCTGGAGCCTTTTGAAGGAAGCCATTTCCACCCTGGAGTCCGGCTACACCCTGGACGCCGTGGATGTGGCCGTGGAAAGCGTCATTTCGGCGCTGCTGGAGCTCACCGGAGAAAAAGTCACCGACGCCGTAGTGGACCAGGTCTTCGCCCGGTTCTGCGTCGGAAAGTAGGAGGGATCGTATGGGATACGAATTGGGCCGCTACGACGTAGCGGTGATCGGCGGCGGCCACGCCGGTGTAGAGGCCGCCATGGCGGCGGCGCGGCTGGGGGCCATGACCATCCTGTTCACCCTGACCTTGGACGGCATCGCCAACCTCCCCTGCAACCCCTCCATCGGCGGCACGGCCAAGGGGCATTTGGTCCGGGAGGTGGACGCCCTGGGCGGCGTCATGGGGGTGGCCGCGGACCACACTATGCTCCAGAGCCGGATGCTCAACCTGGGGAAAGGCCCGGCGGTCCACAGCCTGCGGGCCCAGATCGACCGGCGGGCCTACCACACCTACGTGAAGTCTCTCCTGGAGTCCCAGGAAAACCTGCGGATCAAGCAGGATGAGGTGGTGGGTATCCTGACGGAGGACGGCAGGATCACCGGCCTCCGCACCCGCCTTGGCGCGGAGTACGCCGTGGGAGCCGTTATTATCGCCAGCGGAACCTATTTGAACGGCGTCATCCATGTGGGCGAGGTCTCCTATTCCAGCGGTCCCGACGGCATCGCCCCGGCCACCGGCCTGACGGCGGACCTGGCGGATCACGGCATCACCCTCCGGCGGTTCAAAACCGGCACTCCCTCCCGGGTCCACCGCCGCAGCATCGATTTTTCCCGGCTGGAGGAGCAGAAAGGCGACGACCCGGTGGTCCCCTTCAGCTTTGAAACGGAGGAGCCCCTGATCAATCAGGTCAGCTGCTACATGGCCTACACCAACGAGGAGACCCACCGGATCATCCTGGACAACCTGGACAAATCCCCCATTTACAGCGGCCGCATCCACGCCATCGGCCCCCGGTACTGCCCCAGCATTGAGGACAAGATTGTCCGCTTCGCCGGAAAGCCCCGGCACCAGCTTTTTGTGGAGCCCATGGGCATGGACACCCAGGAAATGTACCTCCAGGGCCTGTCCTCCTCCCTTCCCGAGGACGTGCAGCTCCGGTTCCTCCGGACCATTGAGGGCTTCGAAAACCTGGAAATCATGCGCAACGCCTACGCCATCGAGTACGACTGCTGCGACCCCCTGGACCTCCGCCCCACCCTGGAGTTCAAGAAAATCGCCGGACTCTACGGCGCGGGCCAGTTCAACGGCACCTCCGGCTACGAGGAAGCGGCGGCCCAGGGTCTCATCGCCGGCATCAACGCCGCCCGGCAGGTCCAGGGCAAGGACCCCTTCGTGCTGCCCCGGTCCTCCTCCTATATCGGCACCCTCATCGACGACCTGGTGACGAAAGGCTGCTCCGACCCCTACCGCATGATGACCTCCCGCAGCGAGTTCCGCCTTCTCCTCCGCCAGGACAACGCCGACGAGCGCCTGACCCCTCTGGGGTATCAGATCGGCCTGATTTCCGAGAACCGCTACCGTCGTTTCCAGAAGAAAATGGAGCAGATTCAGGAGGAAAAGCGCCGGGTGGCGAAAATTAACGTAGCGCCCTCCCCCGCACTCAACGAGCTGCTTGTTTCACGTGGAACAACGCCGCTGAATACCGGCACCAAGCTGGAAGAACTGATCCGCCGCCCCCAGCTGACCTACGACGACCTGGCCCCCTTCGACCCCGGCCGCCCCGACCTCCCCTTTCCCGTCCGGGAGCAGGTGGAGATTCAGCTGAAATACGAAGGCTACATCAAAAAGCAGCAGTTGGAAGTGGAGGAGCAAAAGCGCCTGGAAAGCAAAAAACTCCCCGCCGACCAGGACTATTCCGCCATCAACGGCCTTCGTCTGGAGGCCCGGGAGAAGCTCAACCGGGTCCAGCCCCGGGACGTGGGCCAGGCCGCCCGCATTTCCGGCGTCAACCCGGCGGACATTTCCACCCTGCTCATCTGGCTGGAACAGAACGGAGGAACCCATGCTTGATTTCGATTATCTGAAAAGCATCTGCGACGCCCAACAGCTCCCTTTTTCCCCGGAGCTGGCGGAAAAACTGGACCGCTACGCCCAAATGCTGGTGGAGTGGAACGAAAAAATCAACCTCACCGCCATCACGGAGCCCGGCGACATTGCTGTGAAGCACTTCGCAGACAGCCTGCTCCTTCTGAAAGCCTGCGACATTCCCCAAAACGCCCGGATCATTGACGTCGGCACCGGCGCCGGCTTCCCCTCGGTGCCGGTATGCCTGGCCCGCCCGGACCTGCGATTGACCCTCCTGGACAGCCTGCAAAAGCGCATCACCTTCCTGAACCAGCTCTGCACCGCCCTCTCCCTCCCGGCGGACTGCGTCCACGGCCGGGCCGAGGAGACGGGCCAAATGCCGGAATACCGGGAGCAGTTTGACCTGGCCACCGCCCGGGCCGTGGCCAATCTCCGGGAGCTGGCCGAGTACTGCCTGCCCTTTGTCAGGGTCGGTGGCACCTTCGCGGCCCTGAAAGGCTACGACGTGGACCAGGAGCTGGACGAGGCCCGCTACGCCATCTCCCAGCTGGGCGGCCAGGTGGAGGACGTCCGGAAGTTCCGCCTTCGGGAGGACGCCTCCCGGGCCATTGTTTTGATCAAAAAAGTTCGACCGGTTTCCGCAAAATACCCCCGAATTTCCGCAAAAATCAAGAAATCGCCCCTGATCGGCCGCTAAAACCCGTCGAATCCCCGGATTTCCTGCGGCGAAAAGTTCTGGAAATTATTTCCCGGATGTGCTATACTCCAATTAAGACAAGGAAACGGAGGAAGCACCATGGCGGGAATCTTTACCAAAGAAAAGACCATCAACCGAGTCGTTTTGCTGGACGTGGACGATATTCTCCCCAATCCCGCCCAGCCCCGGCAGAGCTTTCAGGAGGAGGACCTGGCGGGCCTGGCGGCCAGCATCCGGGAAAACGGCGTTCTGCAGCCCATCACCGTCCGTAAGAACCCCGGCCGGGAGTACGAACTGGTTTCCGGCGAGCGGCGTCTCCGGGCCGCCAAAGAGGCGGGCCTCCGGCAAATCCCGGCGGTAGTCATCGACACCACCGCCCGGCAGTCAGCCATTTACGCCATTCTGGAGAATATTCAGCGCCAGGACCTGTCCGTTTTTGAAGAAGCCCGGGCCCTCCGCTGCCTTATCACCGAGTGGGGCGTCACCCAGGAGGAGGCTGCTCAAAAGCTGGGAAAAGCCCAGTCCACCATTGCCAATAAGCTGCGGCTCCTGGCCCTCACCGACGCCGAGCAGCAGCTCATCGTCAAAAGCGGCCTTACCGAGCGCCACGCCCGGGCCCTTCTCAAGGTCCCGACCCCGGAAAAGCGGATGGAGACCCTGAAATACGCCATCCGCAGCCACCTGAACGTCAGTCAGCTGGAAGCCTACATCGCCCGCAGCGAAAAGGCCCCGCCCCCACCGCCGAAACGCCGGGTCCTGGTGGTCAAGGACGTGCGGGTCTTCCTGAACACCATCAACAAAGCCATCGACACCATGAAAAGCGCCGGAATCCCCGCCGAAGCCACCCGCCGGGAGGAAAACGGCTGCATCGAGTACCTGGTGAAAATCCCCATTCGGGCCTGAAACCGACCGGATGTTCCACGTGGAACGTCCGGTTTTTTGTTTCACGTGGAACTTTTTTTAAGAAAGGCTTTTAAAATGGAAAAAAGTGTGCTATAATAAGAGCAATGGCTCCCGATGGGCCAAAATCAGGCAAGTGAGGGTGTTTCATGGGGAAAGTAATCGCCATTGCCAACCAGAAAGGCGGCGTCGGCAAAACGACCACAGCCGTGAACCTGGCGGCATGCATCGGCGCGCGGAAAAAGACCGTCCTGCTGGTTGACATCGACCCCCAGGGAAATGCCACCAGCGGCTTGGGAATCCGAAAAAAGAACGTGGCCCAGACCTCCTACGACCTCCTTATCGGCGAAGCCCGGGTGGAGGACGTCCGGGTGGGCACGGAGTTCAAAAATGTCGATGCCATCCCCTCCAGCATCGAACTGGCCGGGGCTGAAGTGGAACTTGTGGAGATGGAGGACCGGATCAACCGCCTGAAAATCGCCCTGGCTCCGATCCGGGAGATCTACGACTTCATTCTCATCGACTGCCCCCCTTCCCTGGGCCTCATCACTTTAAACGCCCTGACCTCTGCGGACAGCGTTTTCATTCCCATCCAGTGCGAGTACTACGCCCTGGAGGGCCTGACCCAGCTGATGTCCACCGTGCGTCGGGTAAAAAAGCTCTACAATCCCTCCATTGAGATCGAGGGCGTCCTGCTGACCATGTACGACGGCCGCCTGAACCTGACCACCCAGGTGGTGGCCGAGGTGAAAAAGCACTTCCCCGGGAAGGTCTATAAGGCCACTATCCCCCGGAACGTGCGGCTCTCCGAGGCCCCAAGCTACGGACTGCCGGTGTACTACTACGATAAATGGTCCAAGGGCTCCGTGGCTTACCAGGAGGTTGCCAAGGAGCTTCTCAAGGCAAATTCCGGAAAGGAAGGATAAGATGGCGAAAAAATCCGGCCTCGGAAGGGGCCTGGACGCATTGTATGCGGATAACGATACCGCAGCCGGCAACGAAAACGGCGTCATGCTCCGTCTGAGCGAGATCGAGCCCAACCGCAACCAGCCCCGAAAGGACTTCGACGAGCAGGCCCTTTCCGAGCTGGCCGACTCCATCCGGGAGCACGGCGTCATCCAGCCCTTGCTGGTCCGTCCCCTGGGGACCGGCGGCTACCAGCTGGTGGCCGGTGAGCGCCGCTGGCGGGCCGCCCGGATGGTGGGTCTGGCCGAGGTCCCCGTGGTCATCCGGGAAATGTCCGAAACCGAAGTCATGGAACTTGCCCTCATCGAGAACCTCCAGCGCAAGGACCTGAACCCCCTGGAAGAAGCCGCCGGGTATCGGGAACTCATGACCACCTACGGCCTGACCCAGGACCAGGTGGCCAAGCGGGTGGGAAAATCCCGGTCCACCGTGGCTAACTGCCTCCGCCTCCTCAATGTGCCGGAGGAAATTCAGCCGTATCTCCGCAGCGGACAGTTGTCCGCAGGGCATGTGAAAGCCCTGGCCGGCATGGAAGACCGCCAGGAAATGGTCCGCATCGCCAGAAACGCCGCGGAAAAGGGCCTCTCCGTCCGGGACGTGGAGCGCCAGGCCGCCCAGACCTCCCAGCCCTCCCGGGAAACCGCCGGGAAAAAGGACCCCGCCCGGGAGCCCTCCTTCTACCAGGAGCTGGAGCTGGCCATGAACGCCGAGTTGGGCCGCAAGGTCCGCATCCGCCCGGGACGCAGCGGCGGCGGCACCGTGGAGATCGCCTTTTTCGACCAAGAGGACCTGCGCTCCATCGCCTACCGCCTGGCCGGCGAGGAGCAAGCCGTGAAATAAAGAAAGGAAGCAAACAACATGCTGGATATGAAATTTCTCCGGACCAACCCGGAGCTTGTCAAAGAAAACATCCGCAAAAAATTCCAGGACCGGAAACTCCCCCTGGTAGACGAGGTCATCGAGCTGGACCGCCAGAGCCGCGCCGCACAGCAGGAAGCCAGCGACCTCCGCGCCGAGCGGAACAAAATCTCCAAGAGCATCGGCGGCCTCATGGCCCAGGGCAAGAAGGACGAGGCCGAGGCCATGAAGAAGAAAGTGGCCGAGCAGGCCGACCGCCTGGCGGAACTGGAAAAGCAGGAAACGGAGCTGGCCGAAAAGATTCAGAAGATCATGATGACCATCCCCAATATCATCGACCCCAGCGTCCCCATCGGCAAGGACGACAGCGAAAACGTGGAAGTCCAGCGCTACGGCGAGCCCGTGGTCCCGGACTTTGAAATTCCCTACCACACCGACATCATGGAGTCCTTCAACGGCATCGACCTGGACAGCGCCCGCCGCGTGGCCGGCAACGGCTTCTACTACCTCATGGGCGACATCGCCCGGCTCCATTCCGCGGTGATCTCCTACGCCCGGGATTTCATGATCGACCGGGGCTTCACCTACTGCGTGCCCCCCTTCATGATCCGCAGCAACGTCGTCACCGGCGTCATGAGCTTCGACGAAATGGACGCCATGATGTATAAGATCGAGGGCGAGGACCTCTACCTCATCGGCACCAGCGAGCACTCCATGATCGGCAAATTCATCGACACCATCCTGGAGGAAAAAGACCTCCCCTATACCATGACCAGCTACTCCCCCTGCTTCCGCAAGGAAAAAGGCGCCCACGGCCTGGAGGAGCGCGGCGTTTACCGCATCCACCAGTTCGAAAAGCAGGAGATGATCGTGGTCTGCAAGCCCGAGGACAGCAAAATGTGGTTCGATAAGCTCTGGTAGAACACCGTGGACCTGTTCCGGTCCATGGACATCCCCGTCCGGACCCTGGAGTGCTGCTCCGGCGACCTGGCGGACCTGAAGGTCAAATCCGTGGACGTGGAGGCCTGGTCCCCCCGTCAGAAGAAATACTTCGAGGTGGGCAGCTGCTCCAACCTGGGAGACGCCCAGGCCCGCCGCCTGAAAATCCGTGTCAACGGCGAAAACGGCAAGTACTTCGCCCACACCCTGAACAACACCGTTGTGGCCCCGCCCCGGATGCTCATCGCGTTTCTGGAAAACAACCTGAACGCCGACGGCACCGTCCGCATCCCGGAGGTCCTCCGTCCCTATATGGGCGGCAAGGACAAGCTGGTTCCGAAAAAATAACCGTTTCCTGGAGGCATTTCGTTGGAAGGCGTTTTTACCAAAAAGACCGAGGTCCACTTCTATGACTGCGACCTCTACGGCCGGATGAAGCTGACGGCGGTGAACCAGACCTTGGCCGACATCGCCGACGAGGACTACGCCCGGAAGGGCATGTCCCACCGCTGGCTCTGGGACCACGGCTTTGTGTTCCTGCTCTCCAAGGTCAGCATCCGGTTTGACCGCCTTCCCGCCCCTCGGGAAATCCTCACAGTCTCCACCTGGGAGCGCGAGATTAAAGGCGCGGCCTTCTACCGGGCGTTTTCCGTCCGGGACCAGAAGGACCGCTCCGTTCTCCGGGCCGACAGCGCCTGGATGCTGGTGGACCCGTCCACCCGGCAGATCCGCCGCCCCGGAGACTTTCCCAATGCCCACCCCACCGGCATCCCAGCCGACTGCCCCCCTTGCCGCAAGATCAAGTGGGAGGACGGCGTCCTGGCAGGCCAGCGGAAGGTGGTCTACTCCGACCTAGATGGCAACGGCCACGTTTATAACGCGGTCTACGCCGGGATCGCCTGCGATTTTCTCCCCCAGGACACCCTCCGCCGGGAGATTTCCGCCTACCAGGTCAACTTCGCCCACGAGGCGCGGCTTGGAGACACCCTGGACATTTGGGTCCGGCAAAATCAGCAATCTTCTGTCATAAAAGGCGTAGTTGGGGATCATGACAGCTTTTTATGCGTTTTGGAATACCGCCCGGATCGGGAAACCCCCGGTTCGGAACGGTAAAAAAGTCATGCGAAGGGGCCGCTCCGAAAGGGGCGGCCTTTTTCTGCCCTAAATCCCCGTCCGTCATTCAGACCCGCCTACCGTCAGGCACCACCCCAGCCCTATCCACTATCCAAGCCCCGCCTTTCAGACTCCCCGCTGTCCAACCCAATCCACTGTACAGCCCACCCTCCATCCAGATTCACCGTCACCGGCCTACCACCATTCGGCCCCATCCTCCATTTATTCCCACCAGCCGTCCGGTTTTTCGCCGCAAATCGAATCCCACCCACTGCCTGGCCCGCCCCCATTTCAGCCCGGCTTACCATCCGGAATTCCGCCCTCCGTCCGTCAATCATTCCCCATAACAACCCTACCCGCTTCCCCCTCGCGTCAGCCCTTGTACATCTCTCCGCCCCCGGCCTGCCGGCCCTCCCACCCAATTCCGCAGCCAACTCCCCAAATTTCCGCCCCCGGAGCCCTCATTATCCCCCCCGCCCCTACGTCCATCGGCTAACCCCCGGC
>OIXH01005131.1_pt1 | contig 10075 bp, 9 predicted proteins | sample 1587741 | NCBI WGS metagenome assembly OIXH01 (sample SAMEA3888916, study PRJEB22519) | human gut metagenome | biome: human gut; feature: human-associated habitat; material: faeces | place: Denmark | collected 2011 | reverse complement strand
ACCTCCAAAGTAGATTTTGGTTATTTACCTTGTCTACTTCAGAGGTATCATATCATGATGGTGGGTGCTTTCTTTTCTTTTTGTGCTTTTATTTCTTAGGCCCGCTGTTGCGTTCCCAAAAGACGCCGTCTTCGTATCCCTGAATAGCAGGGTGCGTTTCTGCCATGGCAAGACGCTGCTCCGCCCAGACACAATATTGTTCGTTCATTTCTATATCGATAAAATGACGTCCCAGCTTCTTTGCCGTTACTCCCGCAGTCCCGGAACCCGCAAAAGGATCCAGAATAATATCCTCAGGGTTGGAGCTTGCCAGGATAATTTTTGCATACAATTTTTCCGGCTTCTGGGTGGGATGATCTGTATTTTCCGGCATGGACCAGAAAGGAATGGTTATGTCATCCCAGAAATTAGAAGGGCAGGTATCGCGATATTTTCCTTTTTCCGTCTCCACCCAGTCCTTGGGGGCGCCGTCCACACGATAACTTGCCAACACCTTTCTGCGTTGCTTCACCGCATCCACATGGAAAGTATAATCCTTCCCTTTTGTCACATACCAGATGTCCTCCATGCCATTCTTCCAGTTATCCGAACAACCTCTGCCTTTTTCCCGCTGCCAGGTAATACGGTTTCTTACGGTAAAAAATTCACTTAAGACCCCGCCGATAATCAGGCTGCTTTCCCAATCACAGCACACATACATGGATGCGTTATCCTTCAGAAGAGGATAAACCGCCTCCACCCATTTACGGGTATAGATTTCATATTCGGAAGCATCCTTCTTGGAAAAAGTATTCCCGTGGTAATGCTTCGTCAGGTTATAGGGCGGGTCTGCAATCAACAAATCCACGCATTTTTCCGGAAGGAGCGGCAAAGTGACAAATGTGTCACCACAAATTGTCCTGTTGATAATCGCTGACACATCTTGTACCGGTTCGGTTATTCGGAGGCATCTTTCCAGGTAATTCCTTCCCTCTTCTATACTTGTCTTAATCGTTTTATTTCGTCCGCTCATACTTTATTACTGCCCCGTTCCTGTTTTTCTGTCTCCCCATTCCTGCTTTTCTGACGCCCCGTTCCTGCTTTTATGTTTCTCCGTTGCTGCTTCTATGTCTGCCCCATTCCTGCTTTTCTGACATCTTGTTCTTATTTTACTGCCGCCTCGTTGTCGGTGCCTGCGCAATGCAGTCGTAAACTTTGCCGTCATAAAGTTCTTTGCAGATAGCATCGTACTGTTTATACATTTTCTGCACTTCATTTTCCAGAATGTAATAATGGCGGATGTAGGGGATAAGCAAAATCAGCACTACCACGGCAAGCAGCAGTGTGAAAAGGTCTGCATTTATCAGTGTCATCAGAAGTGACAGGATTTCCAGTATGGCAAACGTCACCGTCACAATTAAGTGTATCAGTCGTTCATGCTGAAAAAAAGACACCTGTGTCAGATGCTCCTGTCGTATGAGTTCCAGTTCTTCCTTGGATTTATCATGCTTTTCCAAGATTTCTTTAATCAGCTCGTCCATAAAATATCTGTAAGTTAAAATCCTTTTCTCCATAGATACCACTGCCTTTCTGCATCTTATATCTTTTCTTATGCAAAACTATTGTCCTGCAAAAATCTTTCCGTTATCAAAGCATAAAACTCTGCCTTTCACTTCATCATTTCTTCCCTTACTTTACCACATTTCCATGTTTTTGTCATAAGAACTTGCTTATCTGTCGCTAAGTCAGGCTTTTTTAAGTTCCATCGCTTGCCGCCTATGTATCTGAACTTCCGGCTAAATGCCTATGCCGCCGGTCTGTATTACATAAATTTTATTTATATCCCGCAACTTAAAAATTTATATCTCGGTCTTGTGAAGTGGACAAAAAACATGTATTATAATCAAGTGGTGTAAAAATATGGGTCGACTGCCCATAGAAAAATAGAATATAAGAAAGGTACAGGTAGAAAAAATGGGTGGCTTTTTTGGTGTGGCCGCAGAAGAAGACTGCGTATTTGATTTGTTTTTCGGAGTAGATTATCATTCTCATCTGGGTACCAGACGAGGCGGAATGGCTGTGTACGGCAAGGATGGTTTTAACCGTTCCATACACAACATAGAAAATTCACCGTTCCGTACAAAGTTTGATAAGGATATCCAGACCATGAAAGGATATTACGGCATCGGTTGTATTTCCGATTATGAACCCCAGCCACTGATTGTCCGTTCCCATCACGGAACCTACGCACTGACTACCGTAAGCAAAATCAACAACACGGAGGAACTGGTGAAAAAGCTTTTCGACAAAAACCATTCCCACTTTCTGGAAATGAGCGGAGGTGACATCAATGCCACCGAGCTTGTCGCTTCTTTAATTAACCAGAAGGAAAACCTGATTGAAGGTATTCAGTACGCTTTGGAGTCCATTGACGGCTCCCTGTCCTTACTTTTATTAAATCAGGCAGGCATTTATGTCGCCAGAGATAAACATGGCAGAACTCCGGTTGTGATTGGCCGCAAGGAAGGGGCTTTTTGTGCTTCTTTTGAAAATTTTGCCTATAAAAATTTAGGTTATTCCGATTATAAGGAATTAGGTCCCGGCGAAGTTGCCGTATTGACACCGAAAAACTGTGTTACCCTGGTTCATCCCGGCAAGGAAATGAAAATCTGTACCTTCCTCTGGATTTATTATGGCTATCCTGCCAGCTCTTACGAGGGCCTGAGTGTAGAACAGATGCGTTACAACTGTGGTGCAAAAATGGCGGCCCGCGATAATGTCCGCCCTGATATTGTTGCCGGTGTACCTGACTCCGGTACCGCCCATGCCATCGGTTATGCTAATGCTTCCGGAGTACCTTTCTCCAGACCTTTTATCAAATATACACCGACCTGGCCCCGTTCCTTTATGCCAACCATCCAGAGCCAGCGTAACCTGATTGCAAAAATGAAAATGCTCGCCGTACAGGATTTAATCAAGGACAAGAGTCTGCTTTTAATTGATGACTCCATCGTCCGCGGTACACAGCTTAGGGAAACAACGGAATTTCTTTATCAGAGCGGTGCAAAAGAAGTGCATATCCGTCCGGCGTGTCCGCCTCTTCTTTATGGATGCAAGTACCTGAATTTCTCCCGTTCTTCTTCGGAAATGGATCTGATTACCAGACGTGTTATCGACAGATTGGAGCACGGCAATGTAACGGACGAAGTGCTGCAGGAATACGCAGACCCCGAGTCCGAAAAATATGAACGCATGGTGGAAGAAATCCGCAAGGAGCTGAATTTTACTTCCCTCCGTTTCAACAGACTGGATGACATGCTGGATGCCGTCGGCATCGACAAATGCAAACTCTGCACCTACTGCTGGGACGGCAGAGAATAATACTCATGCAGGCACTATGCACTGCTGTCGGTAGGCATTACTATTGACAGTACCATTGTAATAAAAGATCCACTACACGGCTGTAGGCGACCATTCCGTCGTCTACGCCGTTTAATTTTAAAGAAGTTTCCACAAACACTGCGTCTTCATACACCTGCCGGTCAATCTGCACCTCTGCCATATACCTTTCATAATCTTCCCCAACAGCTTCATAAAAATCATTATTCACATAGTTGAGCACACTTAAATACCCGCTATATTGAAACAGCAGATCGTCCGAAGAAATACATGCTAAAAATCCGATAAAATTGGCTTCATCCTCCTGTATATATCCTTTCAGGTGCGCCAGCTCATGGCACATGGTCACCGGCAAATTGGTAACATATGCCACCTTGTTGTAATTTGCTTCCATGGAAAACGGGAAATAATACCCCAGCATGTACTGCTGGCTCACAAAATCCGAAAAATAAAGCGGTTTGGGCATAGGATAAAAGCCCTGCAGCGCATCATAGGTTTCGCCCAATGCCTGCATATCCGAAATTGCCTTTTTTCTCATGTTTCCTTCGTAAATGATTTCGCCTTCTTCCGTACGCTGCATCTGCCCGGACAATTCATTGCATTTTTCCACCAGCATATTCCGAAGGGCTGTCAAATCCTGTAACGTGTAGGTGCCTTTTTTAGTTTCAGCAGTATTCCCGGTATCCGTGTTTTCATTTACGTCATCTGTGGCTTTTTCTATAGCAAAATACTTCTCACTGAATGGTGTGGCATGGTACAAAATGGTGCAGTTCAAGGTCATAAGCACCAAAACTGCCAGCAGCACCCATGCAAAGAAAGTGTAAAAACCACAGCAGAGTTTGTCAAAACGCCCTCTTCCACGGGTGACACTTGGACGGGTCACATGGGGTGCTCTTGAACTTTTATCCTGTTTATCCACATGGCGCGCCCTGCATCGCCTTATTATCCACCTGAATGCAGACGCAATCATCAGTATAACGGCCGCTATTACCAGAAATACTCCCGCCACAATCAGCCATTCCCCTACCGAAAACGGAAACAACCCTGTTAATCTTCCGTAGGTATTGACCCACACCGGGAAAACATAGCGGATGTACCAGTCACAAAAAGCCTCCGAACTCCATGCGATTATATTCAGGAGCACTACCATTCCTACTATAATAAAATATATTTTTGTTTGTGTTTTCCAATTTTTTATCTTCTGCATACGTTATCTCCGGAAAAGTGAATAAAAATATTTAAAAGAGTGGTTGAAATCTCAACCACTCTCCTGTATAATCTACTTAAAGGTAATCGGATGCAGTTCCGATTTGCCCACAGTTATATTGTATCAGAAATAAGCACTCAAACTTTCGCGTGGATGGGTGCTTATTTCTTATAGAAAACAATTCTTAGTAATTTTCCTATAATCAGCTCAGAAAAATGATTGACTATCCTAAATACTTCCCTTATAATAAGCGTACAATAAATTAGCTACATTGCTAATTGGGCTGGTCGAAAGACCCTGGTCCACCTATCGGCAGGGAAGTTCCCTGCCATTTTTTTATTTTGGAGAACTTTACCTATGAAAGAATTAAGTATCTTTATAGATGAAAGTGGAGATTTCGGTGAATACCGATACTATTCCCCCTATTACATTATCACAATGGTATTTCATGACCAAATTCATGACATAAGAGAAAACATCAAAAAATTTAATAATGAATTGATATTGTCAGGTTTTGACCAACAGCACTGTATACATACCGGACCTATTATTCGCCGAGAAACTCCTTATGAAAACCTAAATATTCAAGAACGCCGACATCTTTTCAATAAAATGACTTCTTTTACCCGTCAATTAAACATTTCTTTTAAATGCTTTCACCTTCATAAAAACACATTGCCAATGCCTCAGAAGCTTCAGAAAAACTTTCCAAACAAATTACTTCCTTTATTCTGGAAAATTATTCAAAATTTCTCAGTTATGACAATATTAAAATTTATTATGATAATGGGCAGATTGAACTTACACGAATTTTATCTTCTGTACTAAAATCCCTACTGCCCCAGATTGAATTCCGAAAAGTATTGCCGTCTAACTATCGATTATTTCAGGTAGCAGATTTAATATGTACTTTAGAACTAACCCGATTAAAAATAGACAACAAGTGCTTATCAAAAAATGAATTGTTTTTCTGGGGAAAAGAAAGCGATTTTAAGAAAAACTTTCTAAAACCAATCTATAAAAAAGAATTCCCCTTCTAAGCTGCCCTACATCCCCACCTCAGAAAATGTCCGAATGGGTTTCATATTTTCTGTGCGTTCGCCGATGAATTTATCCATTAATACCGTATCATACCAGCGATTGAATTTGTAGCCGCTGCTTTCCAGACGACCGGCAAGGTGATAGCCCATTTTTTCATGAAAGAACATGCTTCCGTAAATACTTTTTTCTTCTTCGGTGGGCGGTGCCGCAATCAGCGCAATGGTCTTTACCACGCCCTGTTTCTGTAAAATGCTCTCCAGCTTCGTATAGAGCAATTTCCCCAATCCATGACCCTTGTAATCATGCCGCAGATAAACCGTCATTTCAGCCATCCAGCCGTAAGCCACCCTGGGGTGGTAGGCTCCCGCATAGGCATAGCCGACTATCTTTCCGTCCTCTTCGGCTACCAGATAGGGATATTTTTCCAGAGTATGGACAATTCTACCCTGAAACTCTTCCACGGAAGGTAGATCATACTCAAAGGTGATAGCTGTATTTTCCACATAATATCCGTAAATTTTCAAAAGCTCCACGGCATCTTCCACCCTGGCAACACGTATTGTAACTGATGAACTCATGGGTTCGCTTCCTTTTAGACAATTTTCGCTATTATTATACATCGAAAACTGCCCGGCATCCATTAGGCAAAATCACGTTTTTTGTTCATATATAAATAGATAATTGCTAAAATCAGGATTTCCACGACAAAAGAAACCGGGACAGCGAGCGCTCTTTCAACGGAAATATTTCCCTGTGTAATGCTGGCGCTCTGGTCAAGTACAATGAAAAGACTGCAGAATTTCCGAACTTTTTCCGGGCAAATCAAGAGTACAGAATTCGCAACTCCCTCCAGCAGGACAAAACGAATAAATGCCACTATTCCGCCCCATATCCCGCTTCTCATAATCATAATGTAAAAGACCGCCGCGCAGCACCAGTGCAGCATAATGAGAAAAATGAGCAGAAGCTGCAGCACCACCTTTTCGGTAAGCGGTACGGAAAACAGGCAGAAATATATAAAAGTCAGAAGCGTAACGGTAATGGCTGTCATGATGCCGCAGGTGCTTATTTTGGCACCTAAGATTTCAAGCGGATGGTAGCCTCTCATATATTCGTAATAAATGGTTTTTTCCTTGAATTCTCTTCCAATATATACAGCAATAATGCATATCAGAAAAATCAGTATGTAGAAAAATGCAAAGTGGGCGGTTTCCAGCACCGCCTCGGAAGATACTTTTTCTTCTGCACTTGCAAAGTCAAAAATACAAACCGCAAAGCTGCCGACACATGCCCAGATGACATATTTCATAATGGAAAGGGAATGCCGGAACCGGTATAGTTCTACTTTCAACAAATTTTTCATCGCTGCACCATCCTTTCCAGATAATACTCTTCCAACTCAATATTCTCCTTCAGAAGTCTTGTTATGGTAAAACCCTGCCCGATAATTTCACCGGACAATAAAGCAACATCCGCATCCGGCAGCTTAATTCTGTAAAAATTGCCTTTATCCTCTATTGCATTTTCCTCTGATATTTTCCGCAAATAAGGAAGCAGTCTGTCGTTTTCGGTTGTTCCAATCTGCACATATCCATTTTCTTTATTCAGCAAATCTTCCTTGCGGAACTGGTCTAAAATCCGCCCTTCCTTTATAAAAATGAAATTCGTGGACAGTTGGCTCAGTTCCCCTAAAATATGGCTGGATATCAGCATAGTGATATGTTTTTCTTCACAAAGTTTTTTCAGAATATGCCGCAGTTCCGCAATGCCCTCCGGTGCCACGCCGTTCATGGGCTCGTCCAATACCAACACTTCCGGCTCTGTAATCAGCGCTCCTGCTATCCCCAGCCTCTGTTTCATTCCCAGTGAAAACTGACCGACTTTCTTTTTCCCGGTATTGCCAATATTTAAAAGCTCCAAAATTTCCTGCAGCTTCTTTTCATCCGTTTCCCCTTTAATACCGCCTATAATTTTCATGTTTTCCATGGCTGTCATGCCATGATACAAATATGGGGCTTCAATCATAAAGCTCATCTTCTGCCGGTATTCTTCTATGGTTCTGTTCCCGGAAACTGTAATTTCTCCCGCGGTAGGCTGTGCCAGACCAGCCAGCATTTTGAAAAAAGTTGTTTTTCCGGCTCCGTTGGGACCTATTATTCCGTATATATGCCCCTCTTCCATAGAAATGGAAAAAGAGTCAACCGCCTTTACATTATGGTATTCCTTGGAAAGGTTTTTCGTTTCTAACAGTATTGCCATCCTTGCCTCCGTTTGGGTTGTAAAACCATTTGAACTATCGTCTGTTTGGAGTGTTATAACTTATGCATTTTCCAATCTCTGTGCTTTTGATTTGTGGGATTGATAAAGATAATATTTTAATATCTTGTTTATATCAATATTACCCTACCGCAGAAGGAATTTCAACCAATGAATTCCTTTCCCATTTTAACCATAAAAATACCCTCCTTACTGGTTGTCCAGTAAAGAGGGTACATATCAATGTTTTCATCGGCGCCGGGTTTCTTAAACGGGTACTTGCTGCCCGTTTGTTACTTTATTTGAATATTTCTACCCAGTATGCGGTGTAAACGTACTGGCCGGTTTCCTTCCCGTCCTTATAAACAGGGCATTTTTTATAGAATACACTGATTCCGGTTAAACCATAAATATCTCTATTGGAATCTAGATTTGCCTTATGTCCTTCGGAAGCTAACCAGGCATTAAAAATTCGTTCCACGCTGGGTGTTTCTCCCTTAATATCAGGGTTACCCTGGGCAATATTTTCCGCATAGCTTGTTGTTCCGCCGCTTGGTCTTGTATGGTCCCATAAATAGGATGTTTCCGCTGCTCTCATGTCAACATAATCATTCATGGTTTCACTTGTCATTTTCAAGGTAGACTGGTTAATGGAAGCACGGTATTCGTTCACAAATTTCAGCATTTCCTGTGCTTCTTCTCTGTTGTAATGACCCACTACCATTTCTTTGCGCAAGGTGCCGTCATCATCTTTCACATCAATATAGTACACACTGTCCACGCCGTCCGTGGTCAGCATCTCTATTTCTTCGGTGGCAAGCACATAGCCGCACTTGGTACAACGCAGTTCCTTAAGACCTGCCACACCCACATCCGGCTGTTTGGCAACAACCCATTCACCGTCATCATGTGCGCCGGTAGGGTCTACATAGGAGTCCACATAAGTATCCTGGCAACGCTTGCAGGTGTGCGTGGTGTAACCCTGCTCACCGCAGGTAGGCTCTGTTACGACATCTTCGTAATCGTGGCCAAGGGCAGCGGTTTCACTGTCGGTACAGGTATAACCGCAACGCTTACAGGTATGAGTGGTGCTGCCTTTTTCCGTACAGGTAGGCTCTGTTACGACATCCTCATAATCATGGCCGAGAGCATCCGTGTAAGTATCCACGTAGCTATTGCCGCACTTACAGGTATGGGTGGTATAACCCTTTTCCGTACAAGTGGGCGCCGTTACCGTGTCTGTATACTGATGCACATGGTCTAACGCCGGAATCATCTTGGTTTGCGTTTCCTCACAACGGATGCACTGTCTCTTCATCAGACCCATGCTGTCTTCCGTAGGTTCTGTAACGGTCTCCCATTCCCCGAATTCGTGGCCGAGGGCATCGGTATAATTATCTTTAATCTGGTGACCGCAGTTAATGCAGGTACGGGTAGTGTAGCCTTTTTTCTCACAGGTAGGCGGTGTTACTACCTCTTCTCCGAAAACATGGTCCAGCGGATCCAGCTGCTCTGTATAACTGTCACCGCAGCGGCTGCAGGTATAAAGAACTTCTCCCAAGTCATCACAGGTTGCTTCTTTTACCACCTTTGCCACATAGTCGTGACCAAGGGCAGCAGGTACGTAATCGATATATTTATGTCCACAGGAGGTGCAGGTATAAGTGGTGATTCCGGGCTGTTCGCAGGTAGGCTCCGTGGTTACCACTGCTGTATACTGATGCACATGGATTTTTACGGGAATTTCTTCCGTCTGCTCTTTATTGCAGCGCTTGCAGGTTCTTACCTGTTCACCGGTTTCGGTTTCCGTTGCTTCTTTGGTGACTTTCCATTCTCCATAGTCATGACCGAGGGATTCTACATAATGATCTCTGTATTCATTTCCACAGGCACTGCAGGTATGGAGCGTGTAGCCCTGTGCATCGCAGGTGGGCTTCACAATAGTGTCCACATAACTGTGCTCTGACGGGTCAGTGAAATTACCCATATAGGCATCTCCGCATCTTCTGCAGAGGAAAAGAGAATGGCCGCCGTTCTGACAGGTAGGCGGAAATACTTTTTCTTCATAATCATGACCCAGGGCATTCGTATAGGTGTCCACATAACTGTCACCGCAGGCACAGGTATGGGTCGTATAGCCCTTTTCCGTACAGGTAGGCGCCGTTACGGTTTCTGTGTATACATGCTCATGTT
>OIXH01005130.1_pt1 | contig 10077 bp, 9 predicted proteins | sample 1587741 | NCBI WGS metagenome assembly OIXH01 (sample SAMEA3888916, study PRJEB22519) | human gut metagenome | biome: human gut; feature: human-associated habitat; material: faeces | place: Denmark | collected 2011 | reverse complement strand
ACCGGATCATCGAAGACCCCTATTTCCGCCTCAACGAGCGCGGCGTACAGTGGGTCGACAAGGAAGACTGGATCTACGAAACGCATTTCGAGGCCGACGCCGGCCTGCTCGCCCGCGAGCGGATCGAACTGGTCTTCGAAGGGCTCGACACCTATGCCGACGTCTACCTCAACGACGAGAAGGTGCTCGCCGCCGACAACATGTTCCGCCGCTGGCGCACGGAGGTCAAACGGCTGCTCCGTCCGGGCGAAAACACCCTGAAAGTCTATTTCCACTCGCCGATCAAGGTCGACCTGCCCAAATACGACTCGCTGCCCTACCGTTACGAGGCCGTCAACGATCAGTCGGCCAACGGCGGGCTTTTCGACAAACGCGTCAGCGTCTTCGCCCGCAAGGCGGGTTACCACTACGGCTGGGACTGGGGTCCGCGCCTGGTGACCTCGGGCATCTGGCGTCCGGTCTATCTGGAGGGCTGGAGCGGCGCCCGCATCAGCGATGTCTTCTACCGCCAGCAGGAGGTTACGGCCAGGCGCGCCCGGGTCGAGGTCGAGGTGGAAATCGCCTCCGCCCGTGACCTGGCGGAAGCCGTAGTCACCGTTGCATCCCCCGGCGAAGGCATCGAAGCCTCGGTCACGGCGCCGCTGCGCTCCGGAATCAACAAGGTAACCGTCCCGCTCGACATTGCCTCTCCGAAACTCTGGTGGACCCGCGAACTGGGCGAACCCCATCTCTACGAATTCCGGGCTTCGGTCGCGGCGGGCGACGCCTCCGACAGCCGGACCACCCGCATCGGGCTGCGCTCGCTGCGCCTCGTGCGCGACAAGGTCGCCGACGGCACGACCTTCTACTTCGAACTCAACGGCGAGCCGCTCTTCGCCAAGGGAGCCAACTACATCCCCTGCGACGTCTTCCTGCCGCGCGTCACGCGCGCCGTCTACGAGAAGACGATCGACGACGCCGCGGCCGTGAACATGAACATGCTGCGCGTCTGGGGCGGAGGTGTCTATGAAGACGATGTTTTCTACGAACTGTGCGATGAACGGGGTATCCTCGTATGGCAGGATTTCATGTTCGCATGCAGCGTCTATCCCGCCGAGGGGGCATGGCTCGAAAACGTCCGGCTCGAAGCCGAAGACAACATCCGCCGTCTGCGCAACCACCCCTCGATCGCCGTATGGTGCGGCAACAACGAGTGCAACGAAGCGTGGTTCGGCTGGGGATGGAACACCCGGTACGCCGAACAGGGGCATCCCGAATGGGACCGGATCATCGGCGACCAGCTCCGCCGCCAATACTACGAAGTGCTGCCCGAAGCCGTCGCCGCCTGCTCGCCCGGCACGCCTTACCACCCCTCGTCGCCCTGGTCGCGTCACGAAGGCACGAGCGAAAACAGCGAAGGCGATACGCATTTCTGGAAAGTGTGGCACAGCCGCGCACCGATCGCCGACTACAACGCCACGCGCAGCCGCTTCTTCAGCGAATACGGCTTCCAGTCGTTCCCCGAATACGCCTCCGTCCTGCGTTTCGCCCCCGAAGAGCGCGACTGGGACATCGAATCGGAGGTGATGATGGCCCATCAGCGCGGCGGCGATTTCGCCAACATGCGCATCCGCCAATACCTCGAAGACGAATACTGGCCCGCACGCGATTTCCGCACGTTCCTCTACATGAGCCATGTCCTGCAGGGCGACGCCATCAAGACCGCCATCGAAGCCCACCGACGCGACAAACCCTACTGCTGGGGATCGCTCTTCTGGCAGCACAACGATTGCTGGCCCGTGGCTTCGTGGGCCAGCCGCGACTGGTACGGCCGCTGGAAAGCGCAACATTACTTCGCCCGCCCGGCCTTCGACGACCTGCTCGTATCGCCCTGCACGGCAAACGGGCGGTTGGAGATCTTCCTCGTTTCGGACCGCCGCGAAACCGTCCGGGGAAAACTCGAAACGACGGTCCTGAAGATGGACGGCACCGTCCTCTCGAAAAACACCCGCAGCGTAACCCTCGCCCCCAATACCGTCCGAAAGGTCTATTCGGCCGACATTCCCGGGCTGCTGCACGGCTGCTCCCCCGGCGAAGCCATCGTCGTGACAAAATTCACGACCGGCGGACGACGCTACTCCAACATCGGTTATTTCGCACCTCAAAAGGAGCTTGCGCTACCCGAAGCCGACATCCGGTGGAGCGCCGAACCGACGGCGGAAGGTTATGCGGTCACGCTCACGAGCGACCGGTTTGTTCGCGCCGCATGGCTGTCGCTCGACGGCAACGAACACTTCGAAGACAACTATTTCGACCTTTTGCCGGGCGTCGGCCGCACGGTCGAGGTTTCGACGAAACTCTCCCGGGACGAATTCGACCGGCTGCTGCGAATCACCCATCTGCAACAAACCCGATAAACCAACCATACGATTATGAAACACACACTGCGCCTTTTGCTGACCGTAGGACTGTCTCTGGTCTGCGTCAGCCTGTACGCCCAAAAACTCCCCAACTACCCGATCCCGCAACGGCCCGACACGCTGCGCATCCTCGGCATCGGCAACAGCTTCACCGACGACGGCATGATGTACCTGCCCGAACTGCTGGAGGCCGCCGGAATCCGGAACGTCGTATTGGGGCGCCTCTACATCGGAGGCTGTTCGCTCGAACGCCATTGCAGAGAGTACGCCGCCGGCAATACTTCGTACACCTATTCCAAATCGACGGACAACCGCTGGGAGACCGTCTCGAAGAAAGCCACCCTGCTGGACGGACTCACCGACGAGCGGTGGGATGTCGTGGTGCTTCAACAGGCGTCGGGCAAGTCGGGCATGTACCAGACCTACCGGCCCTGGTTCGACCGGCTGGCGGAGATCGTGCGGTGGCACTGCCCCAACGCAGGGGCCTGCATCGCCTGGCAGCAGACCTGGGCCTATGCCCGCAATTCGGAACACAGGGATTTCGGACGCTACGAGAAAAGCCAGCGGCTGATGTACGATGCGATCACGGCCTCGGTCGGGCAGCTTCTCGCGGACACCTCTGTCGAGGTGGTCATCCCCTCGGGAACGGCGATCCAGGACCTGCGCGCCACCGAACTGTGCGACTCGCTGGACCTGACGCGCGACGGCTACCACCTGAGCCTGAAAGCGGGACGCTACACGGCAGCCTGCACCTGGTTCCAGTCGCTCGTGGCCCCGGCTTTCGGGACGAGCGTCGCGGAAAACGGATGCCGCTTGGAGGGCACGCCCCACGCCCTGACGGAACGCGAAGCCGAACTCTGCCGGGAGGCCGCGCGGAGGGCCTGCATCCGGAGGTTCAGCGTCTGGAACGGCACCCCGACCGACGAAATCCGTGCTGCGGCACAGTAAGGGCCGCCGATATTTGGCGCAACGCCGAGAATCCGTTATCTTTACGCCGCATTGAAATCATTCCGATTATGCAGGATCTGACAAACGGCCGCTGCGGTTGGTGCGGAACCGACGAACTGTATGTGAAATACCACGACGAAGAGTGGGGCGAACCCGTCACCGACGACAGGACGCTGTTCGAATTCTTGGTGCTGGAGAGCGCCCAGGCCGGATTGAGCTGGATAACGATCCTCCGCAAGCGCGAAGGGTATCGCAAGGCTTTCTGCGATTTCGACGCCGAACGGGTGGCCCGAATGACCGACGAAGATATCGAACGGCTGATGCACACGGACGGCATCGTGAGAAACCGGCTGAAAATCAAGGCCGCGATCACGAACGCACGGCTGTTCCTCCTTCTGCAAAAGGAGTTCGGGAGTTTCTACGACTACACGCTGTCGTTCTTTCCCGACCGGAAGCCGATCGTCAACTCGTTCCGGTCGCTGAGCGAAATCCCGGTGTCGTCGCCCGAGTCCGACGCCATGAGCAGGGACATGAAAAAACGGGGATTCAAATTCTTCGGGTCCACGATCTGCTACGCCCATCTGCAAGCCACAGGGTTCGTCAACGATCATCTGACCGGCTGCATCTGCCGGAAAAAGATCGCCGCAGAGCGCTAACCGCCGGATTTCAACCGCGGTCCGGCCGGCGGAAGCCGCGGCGAACCGTCCGGTTTGGTACGCAATTTGCTCGGGAACCGGCAAATCCATATACCATGAAGAATTTCACCACACTGATCGAAAACTCGAAGCAAGCCGTCCGCTACTGGTGGCTGCTGCTGATCGTCGGCATCGCGCTGTTCGCAGTCGGCGTGCTGACCTTCGTCTACCCGGCCCAGAGCTATCTGGGCATGTCGCTCATCTTCGGCTGGCTGATGCTGGTCTCGGGCATCCTCGAAGTGGTGCTCTCGTCGGCCAACCGCCATTTCATCACCGGCCGCGGCTGGATGATGGCCGGAGGCATCATCGAGATCATCCTCGGCATCATCCTGATCTTCAACGTCGCGCTCTCGGCCGCCACGCTGCCCATCTTCCTGGGCTTCTGGCTGATGCTGCGCGGATTCAGCTCCATCGGACTGGGCGGGGACATGAGCGCCCTGGAGATTCCCGGCGCCGGATGGACCGTCTTCACAGGCGTCCTGCTCCTGCTGTGCTCGCTGTGGATTCTGTTTCAGCCGCTGGTGTTCGGCACCGCAGCCGTCATCGTCTGGGTCGGCATCACCCTGCTTTTCGCGGGTATCGCGGCCTGCTCGCTGGCCCTCCAGCTCCGCAACGCCCACCGCTGCCTCAGCGGCGACTGTTAGAGTTCGCTTCTTATGACAAGCGGGGCGTCACCGAAGAGAGATCCTTCTTTTTTAGATAACGCTGTAACCTAAAAAGTTACAGCGTTGTTTTTTGAGTGAGGTAATGATTTGGAAACGCATCTCCGAATTACCCAATATTGCAAGACATCCTGTCAAACAACTCTGCAATACAAAAATACGAAAATCCGGCGAAATCCGCAAATCATTGTTTTTTCGGTTCTAACAGAACAATTACCGGCCATACACGGCCCTTGCAGGACACTCCGAACAGTTCTCTTTATAACGTTGTATTTTGCCATTCCTCCCGCTCATTCGGGGAATGTCTCACTAAATCTATTCGTTCATGGAGTGTAAAATGATTGAATCAGCAGCTTATCGGGAATTACAGTCTCTTGTAATCCGTCTATGCGGTCGCATCGCGCATCTGGCCTCGTCGACAGTATCACCCAAGCCGGACAAATGGCTCACTCAGGAGGAAGTATGCAAGGCTTTGCGTATCACCAAGCGGGCCTTGCAGTATTACCGTCAGACCGGCGTCATTCCCTATACGGCCTTAGGAAATAAAATATTCTTCAAAGAGGAAGATATACACCGTATCCTTATCAATAATTTGATTCCAGTACGACGATGACAGATGATCTGATTACGCGCACGACGGAAGAATTCCGGGAATTGCGCAAAAAACTCACTCAAGCCCTGAGGCTGGTCGAACGCCTTATCGAAGAACAGCGCCCCTCGATTTTTAACGAAGTCTATCTGACAAGCGAGGAAATTCGCTCGATGTTCGGCATTAGTAAACGTACTTTGCAGACTTATCGGGACGAACGCATTATCCCTTATACGATGCTCGGCGGAAAGTTCCTCTATCCACAGTCGGCGATCTTCGAGGTGCTGGAGCGCCATTTCCGAAAAGCTTTGCGATGAAATTTGTATCGAAAGTCCGGAGAACCGATCGTTCTCCGGACTTTGCATTTTCTTGGCTTCGTATTCGATAAAATTGCAGGAATGGACGATATATACACGGTCATTCGTAGTTCCAGTCAATTCGGATAGGATGCCTGTACAGCGGCAGGCTATATTTCCGTCCGAAAGATTTGCGGATGGTCTGTACCGCAACCAGAATACCTGATTCTGCCGTTATAAGCTACTCATACTCGGGATGCTGTCGCATGATTTCCAAACGACAAACATTGATATCATCGAGCGTAGAGACCTCTCTGCTTATGATGCGTTGGATGCGCAGACAAAGATCGTATTCATGCCGTAAACGGCATATCTCTCTGTATGCTGGTCCAGGTAGCTTCGACGACCTCGCGAGAGATTCCCAACGGCAATGAATGAAAGCGTTCATCATTTAGAACCTCTTCCAGTTCTTTTCCAAGCCGAAGGATTTTGTTTTATATCGGGTCACTATTAAAATATCTTTAGAGCAGAATTATTCATAAGTATGCAAGAAGTCCCGTACATATTTTCCGGAAGTATATATTATATCCCGCTCGATGGTAAGTCCGAACGGCAGACGAAGGGATGCCAGCTCAGAGAGCATTAGGTAACCCCACTCCCATTCGTGGATATAACAATATCCGAACAGGCACCAGTCGTCGCCCTCCCGTTCGGCTTCGGTGATAAGCCATGTGCCCGAACCGCAGGGGTTGAAATACTTGACAAGGACTTCGGCATCGAATTCCTTCTCCTCTTGCGAGTGGAACGGATGTGCCTCGAATTTCGCGATGATTTCTTCTGTAAGCAATTGCATAACATCGATATTTTACACTACCGGAACGCCCGGACAGCAAAGGACGACAAAGCGCGGCGAATGACCTAAGGCAAGGCTTCAGGCCTTGCCGCGTCATGAGCCGAGCCTATCTTTGCTGGCCGAGGGCGTGGAAAATTTGTATGCAAACTGTTAAATTGTCTTGTCTTCTATGGGGAGAATGCCTAACTTTGTTTAGGCTAAAACATAGTGGATTATGATGAACAGAATCATACTTATCGGCAACGGTTTCGACTTGGCGCACGGATTGCGAACAAGTTATGCGGATTTCATCGATTATTATTGGGAGGATTGGGGTAAAAGGTTGCAGGGGAGTTATTTAGGAGATGATTTAACGGATAAACTGTGTACGATCTCCCAAAAAGGAGAATCGTTGCCTTGGTTTTGGCGTTTTCCTTCAATGGATTTGCAACAGCGAAAAAAGATTTCTCCTAAAGAAGCTATTGAGATGGCTAAAAATAGCCCGGACGTAATTGCAATCAAAAAAAGTCCTTTTTTTAAGGATATAGATAAAGCTGTTGAAACAAAAGGTTGGGTTGACATAGAGAACGAATTTTATCTTTGGCTAAAAAAGATTTTCAAAAAGGATGATTGTGAATACTATAATCCCGTTCCTTTGAATGAAGAGTTGGAATCGATTAAGGAAAAGTTAATAGAATATCTTAACTTCATAAAAAAAGAACAGATTAAACCGGAATTAGTCAAGGATTGTATTCGAAATGTGATTTATGAACCATTCAAAGCTCAAGATATATCCAATGAGGGTAAAACGAATTTCGAGAAATTTCTGATAGATAGATTAGAATATCTAATAGGAAATGATGAACAAAGAGTTGGCTGCTTTTTACAGCGGTTTGGCTATTCCTACATAGATCGAAATACAGACATTGAAACCTATGGCCAATCTGTTATCATGCCTCGAGAATCGCCTGTTACGCATGATAAATTAGATAGATGGAAACATCTTCAATATGTTAATGACGGGAAGGACATAGTTCCAGATTGCTTTCTGTGGCCCGACCAAATCTTGCTGTTGAACTTCAACTATACGAACACAGCCGATTTGTATATTCCGCAAGGATCTGAATTCAAGGTCAACCATATTCATGGAGAATTGGGCAACGACAAAAATCCGATCATCTTCGGCTATGGTGATGAGTTGGACGACGATTACAAAGAGATTTCCAAGCTGAACGATAACGACTATCTGAAGAATATCAAATCCATCCGTTATTTGGAGACGGACAACTACCGCAAACTGCTTTCGTTTATCGATTCGGCTCCGTTCCAAATCTATATCATGGGACACTCGTGCGGTAACTCCGACCGCACGTTGCTCAATACGCTTTTCGAGCATAAGAACTGCGTGTCGATCAAACCGTTTTACTATGAAAAACAGGATGGCTCGGATAACTATATCGAAATCATACAAAATATTTCGCGCAACTTTAACGACATGCGGCTGATGCGCGACCGGGTGGTGAACAAGACCTATTGTCGGCCGCTCGTTCCACAAGCCCGATAAATCGAAAGAACCGGCAACGACTATATATCGTTGCCGGTTCTTTCGATTTATTGCTCCGTATCATCCCACCCGGGGAGCAGTATCGTGTCCTGCACCTGCGGGCAACGTCGTACTTCGACCTCTTCATGTTCGTAAACATTGCACCCCGTGAGCCATACGGCGATGGCCAATACGCCGATCATTGCAAGGATACAATAAAAGGCCATAGCCCAAAATCTTAGTTTTCTCATATTCTTATTCTTTTAGCAGTTCAGCAATTTCGGGATCGAGGTTCCCGCGGTATTCCATTCTGGGGGCAAGACGGCAGGCTTCGAGGAAATGTTCCCGTCCCTCTTCCTTGCACCCCAGCCGCGAGCAGGCGATGGCCCGCAGGTACTCCGTCACGGCATCTTTAGGCATCGCGGTCAACAGCTCCAATGCCCGTTCGTTATGATCCATCGACAGATGCGCCACGACCGTGTTGCGGTCGTTGTAGTCGTTGAGAATGTACAAGGCTTTGGCGTATTTGCGTTTCTGCAACAGTTCTACACCCCGGGCATAGGTCGTATCCAGTTCCGTGGTGTGAATCGTGTCCTTGACCATCCCTTTGCGGCGCAAGTTGTATCTGAAGTTCACGGCCCGCAGCTGCGGATAGATCACCGAACGGATATAGGCATACTCTTCCGGAAACCGCTGCCGGATGATTTGTTCCCGGCGGTCGGGGTTCTTCTCCGTAGCGATCAGCTCCAGAATGGCCTTGCGGTTTCCGATCTCCCGGTCGGTTCGGATGCGCGTTGTCAGTTCTGCCCAGTCTTCGGCCACCCAACGCACAGTGAGCATCGTGTCGATGCTTCTGCCGTATCGGCGGACAAGATAGCGTTTGAGCGCCGCAGCCCTTCCTTGCGAAAGACGATCGTTGAGAACATAGATTCCCTCCGGGGACGATGCCGCCGTCAGCATGATGGTATCGACGTAAAACTCCTGCTGTTCGACGATCCGCCGCATCAGGTCGGTGATCTTGTCCAACTGCCGCCGATTGTCACCCAGCGTATCGACCACGCGGGTATCGCCCACAAAGAACTGAATGTAGTTGCGATCCTCGACAGTTACGAACTTGTCGATGACCTTGATGCGGTAACGCGGCAAGGTATCGACGAAGGAGAGCATCGAGGATACGACATAGCTCAACGTATCGGACGGCGGCAGACAGTAGGCGCTGTCATCCACGGCCAAGACTTGCCCTTGAAGCGTTATCTGCATCTTCTTCGAGGTCTCATCCGTTTTCACCTCCTGCGAGTAATAGTATGTGACAGTGCTCCGCCCTTCGGCCAGCGAGTCGAGCCGTACGTCCTCCGGATAGGGAAACTTCACGAAGCGGTTGAAGGCCGCCTCACGCCCCACGGTGTCGGGGCGGAACCGCCCGACGTAGGTCTCATACTGCCAGTAGTCACGCTCTTGCAGGAGCGAGAAACGTCCGCCGCGGATCACCAAGTCTTCGAGCGGCACGAACTCGTCGGGTTTGTGCAGGATGGGGGTAATGACGACACTGCGGCTGCGGCCTAACAGCTGCTTGGGCAACGTTACGATGAAATCCAGTACGACGTGCCCGTTGCGTTCGGGAACCGACCGCATGCGCGAGGTGACCGTTACCTGCTCGATTTGAACGGACATGACGCGCTCGCCGTCGGCAAGCGTATCTACGGGAGCGAAAAAGAACGTGTCGCTGTCGCGTTGGAGCTTCACGACCTGCGATTGGTAGTCCGACTGCCGCTGCTGCCGTTCAGCGCGGGTAAGCTGCGAGAGCGAGGCTGTCGTCCGATGCCGCTCCAGCCGCCCGGCCACCGAGCAGCCGAACATTGTCCATAAGGCTCCGACGGAGATTCCTATAGTTATGATTTTCCGTTTTTTCATCCTTAAAACAGATGGCTGAATGAAACTTCCAATTTTGTCGGCGCCAGCGTCCAACGTCTGTAATGATAGATGTATTCATCTTCCCAATCCCCGACCGTGGGGTCGCGGCGCGTGTCCTTCGTGCGGTAAAGCCCGACACCGGCTTCAAGGGCGATATTCCATCGTTTCGAGAGCATCCACGCATATCCGTAGCTGACACCAA
>OIXH01005128.1_pt1 | contig 10080 bp, 8 predicted proteins | sample 1587741 | NCBI WGS metagenome assembly OIXH01 (sample SAMEA3888916, study PRJEB22519) | human gut metagenome | biome: human gut; feature: human-associated habitat; material: faeces | place: Denmark | collected 2011 | reverse complement strand
AGGAGGAAGAGCAAATGGAAGAACTCATCCAGCTTACGATTGACGGCGTAAGTGTTGAGGTGCCTGCCGGTACGACCGTTCTGGAGGCCGCCAAGAAAGCGGGCATCAATATTCCCACTCTGTGCTATTTGAAGGACGTGAACCAGATCGGTGCGTGCCGTCTGTGCGTAGTGGATACGGGAGCGCGGTCGCTGCAAGCGGCGTGTGTGCTGCCCGTGACGAAGGGGATGGTCGTGAAGACCAACACCCCCGCCATCCGCGAAGCGCGGAAGATGAACCTCGAGCTGCTGCTGTCCAATCACGACAAGCATTGCCTGTCCTGCGTGCGCAACCAGAACTGTGAGCTGCAAAAGCTGTGCCTTGATCTGGGCGTGGAGGACGGCGACCGCTTTGCCGGAGCCATGAACAAGTATGACGTGGACGACCTGTCTCCGTCCATCGTGCGCAACAACAACAAGTGCGTGCTGTGCCGCCGCTGCGTGGCCGCCTGCCATCAGCAGCAGAACGTGGGCGTCATCGGCGCGGTGATCCCCACCACCAACCCCACCTCCACTGCTATTTTTAAGACCCTGATCGCCCTGAAGACCCGCAACGGCATCATCATCAGCCCCCACCCCCGTGCCAAGGCTTGTACCGCCGCCGCCGCCAAGATCGTGCTGGAGGCCGCGGTGGCCGCCGGCGCGCCCGAGGGCATTATCGACTGGATCGACGTGCCCAGCCTGGAACTCTCCAACCTGGTCATGAGCGAGGCGGACATCATCCTGGCCACCGGCGGCCCGGGCATGGTCAAGGCGGCCTATTCCAGCGGCAAGCCCGCCCTGGGCGTAGGCGCGGGCAATACCCCCGCCATCATCGACGACACCGCCGACATCCAACTGGCCGTCAACTCCATCATCCACTCAAAGACCTTTGACAACGGTATGATCTGCGCCAGCGAGCAGTCGGTCATCGTCCTGAAGGGCGTCTACGACCAGGTGAAGGACGAGTTTGCCCGCCGCGGGTGCTACTTCCTCTCCGGCGCGGAGACCACCAAGGTCCGCAAGACCATCATCATCAACGGCGCGCTGAACGCCAAGATCGTGGGCCAGAGCGCCTGCACCATCGCCGCGCTGGCCGGGGTCAAGGTCCCTGCCGGCACCAAGATCCTCATCGGCGAGGTCTCCAGCGTGGCCCTCAGCGAGGAGTTTGCCCACGAAAAGCTGTCCCCGGTGCTGGCCATGTATAAGGCCAAGGACATCGACGACGCCTTCTCCAAGGCCGAGCACCTCATTGCCGACGGCGGCTACGGCCACACCTCGTCTATCTATTTGAACGAGACCACCCAGCAGGAAAAGCTGGCGGAGTTTGCCGCCCGGATGAAGACCTGCCGCATTCTGGTGAACACCCCCTCCTCTCAAGGCGGCATCGGCGACCTCTATAACTTCAAGCTGGCGCCCTCTCTAACCTTGGGCTGCGGCTCCTGGGGCGGCAACTCCGTCAGCGAGAATGTGGGGGTCAAGCACCTTTTGAACATCAAGACTGTGGCCGAGAGGAGAGAGAATATGCTGTGGTTCCGTGCCCCGGAGAAGGTCTATCTGAAAAAGGGCTGTTTGCCCGTAGCCCTGGACGAGCTCAAGAACGTCATAGGCAAGAAGCGGGCCTTTATCGTCACCGACAGCTTCCTCTTTGACCACGGTTACACCAAGCCCATTACCGACAAGCTGGAGGAGCTGGGTATCCAGTACGCCACTTTCTCTGCCGTGGAGCCCGATCCCACCCTGGCCTGCGCCAAGGCGGGCGCGGCCCAGATGGCGGCCTTCCGGCCCGACTGCATCATCGCCCTGGGCGGTGGCTCGGCTATGGACGCGGGCAAGATCATGTGGGTGCTCTACGAGCATCCTGAGGCCGACTTCATGGACATGGCCATGCGGTTCGTGGACATCCGCAAGCGCATCTACACCTTCCCCAAGATGGGCCAGAAGGCGTACTTTATTGCCATTCCCACCTCCGCCGGTACCGGCTCGGAGGTCACCCCCTTCGCCGTCATCACCGACGAGCAGAGTGGGGTCAAATACCCCCTGGCCGACTATGAGCTGCTGCCCAACATGGCCATCATCGACACCGATCTCCACATGAGCGCTCCTAAGGGCCTCACTGCTGCCTCGGGCATCGACGCTGTCACCCACGCTTTGGAGGCCTACGCCTCGGTGATGGCCACCGACTACACCGACGGCCTTGCCAAGCAGGCGCTACAGGTCATCTTCCAGTATCTGCCCCGGGCCTACGAAAACGGCCAGCAGGACGTGGAGGCCCGGGAGAAGATGGCCAACGCCGCCACCATGGCGGGCATGGCTTTCGCCAACGCCTTCCTGGGCGTGTGCCACTCCATGGCCCACAAGCTGGGCGCCTTCCACCATCTGCCCCACGGCATTGCCAACGCGCTGATGATCGAGGAGGTCCTGCGCTTCAACGCCAGCGAGACCCCGGTGAAGATGGGCACCTTCTCCCAGTACGATCATCCCCACACCCTGGCCCGGTACGCCCAGATCGCCGACTGTCTGGGGCTCAAGGGCAAGACGGACGCCGAGAAGCTGGAGGCCCTGATCCAGGCCATCAACGACCTCAAGCACAAGGTGGGTATCCAGGATACCATTCGGGACTACGGCGTAGACGAGACCGACTTCCTGGAGCGGCTGGACGCCATGGTGGAGCAGGCCTTCGACGACCAGTGCACCGGCGCCAACCCCCGCTATCCGCTGATGAGCGAGATCAAGCAGATGTATCTGAACGCCTACTACGGTAAGCATTTTGTGGACGCGGATATGCCTGTGGCCAAGGCCGCCAAGCCCGCGGCCAAGGCCAAGAAATAAGGAGGGTGACAAGATGAAACTGGACAACGTGATCGCTGAGCGCAAGAATAAGAAGATCTACCGGGACGGGGAGCGCTGCGTCAAGGTCTTTGACGCCGATTTCTCCAAGTCCGACGTCCTCAACGAGGCCCTGAACCAGGCCAGGGTAGAGGAGACGGGGCTCCACATCCCCAAGATCATTGAGGTCACCACCATCGACGGCCAGTGGGCCATCGTCTCGGAGTTCATCGAGGGCAAGACTCTGGCCCAGCTGATGAAAGAAAACCCTGAGCGAAAGGATGAGTATCTGGAGCTGTTTGTGGACCTCCAGCTGGAGATGCACAGCAAGCGCAACCCGCTTTTGAACAAGCTCCAGGACAAGATGAACCGCAAAATCAGCCAGACCCAGCTCTCCGCTACCATCCGCTATGAGCTCCATATGCGCCTGGAGGGCATGCCCAAGCATGACAAGCTGTGCCATGGGGACTTCAACCCTTCCAATATCATCCTTGCCCCAGACGGCACGCCCTATATTCTGGACTGGTCCCACGCCACCCAGGGCAACGCCTCCGCGGACGCCGCCAGGACCTACCTCCTCTTTGTCATGTCCGGGGACAAGAAGACCGCTGAGGCATACCTGGATCTGTTCTGCCTCAAGAGCGACACCGCCCGGCAGTATGTGCAAAAGTGGCTGCCCATCGTGGCCGCCAGCCAGTCGGTCAAGGGCAACGCCGACGAGCGGGAGTTTTTGCTGCGCTGGTGCGACGTGGTGGATTACGAGTAAACGCCGGGAATTTGACCGGCGCGGTCGCGAGAGAAAAGAGGGACCCCAATGAATACAGACCTGACGGTGGGAACGCCGTCTCGGGTGCTTTGGCGCTTTTGCCTGCCGCTGTTCGGAAGCATTATTTTTCAGCAGCTCTACAACATTGCCGACAGCCTGGTGGCCGGCAAGTTCATCGGCGAGACCGCCCTGGCCTCGGTGGGCAACAGCTATGAGGTGACGTTGATCTTCATCGCCTTTGCCTTTGGCTGCAATATCGGCTGCTCGGTCATCGTCTCCCGATTTTTCGGGGCGCGAGAGTACGAAAAGGTCAAGTCCACCGTCTCTACCACCTGCATCGCCAGCGCCGTTTTGTGCGTGGTCATCATGGCGGTGGGAATGCTGTCTTGCGACGCGCTGCTGCGGCTGATCCGCACCCCGGCGGACGCCTTTGCCGACTCCAAGCTGTATCTGGATATCTACATCTGGGGCCTGCCCTTTGTGTTTTTCTATAACATCGCCACCGGGATCTTCTCTGCCCTGGGCGATTCCCGCACGCCCTTCCTCTTTTTGGCGCTCTCATCTACGGCCAACATCGGCGTGGACATTCTCTTCGTGACCGCCCTGGGCATGGGAGTAGATGGCGTGGCCTGGGCCACGTTCCTCTGCCAGGGGGTGAGCTGTATCCTGGCGGTCGCCGTGGTGTTTCTGCGGCTGCGGAAGATCGAGACGACGGGGCGTTGGGAGCGGTTTTCGCCGCATATCCTGAAGCAGCTGGCCGTCATCGCCATTCCCAGTATCCTGCAGCAGAGCTTTATCTCTGTGGGCAATATCATCATCCAAGGGGTCATCAACGGCTTTGGCACCGGCGTGATGGCCGGGTATTCCGCGGCGGTGAAGTTGAACAATCTGGTCATCACCTCCTTCACCACCCTGGGCAACGGCATCTCCAACTATACAGCTCAGAATCTGGGGGCGGGGAAGTTGCCGCGCGTCAAGGAGGGATTCCGGGCGGGACTCAAGCTGGTGTGGCTGCTGAGCGTTCCGCTGGTGCTTCTGTATTTCTTCGGCGGACGGTTCGCCCTGGGGCTGTTTCTAGACGCGCCCTCCCAGCAGGCGATGGAGACCGGGCTCCTGTTTTTGCGCATCCTCTCGCCCTTTTACTTTGTCGTCTCGGCCAAGCTGGTGGCCGACGGCGTGCTGCGGGGCTCGGGCATGATGGGAAAGTTCATGGTCGCCACCTTTACCGACTTGGTCCTCCGGGTGGTCCTGGCGGGTCTTCTGTCCAAAACCGCGCTGGGCGCCACGGGCATCTGGTGCGCCTGGCCCATTGGCTGGACCGTTGCCACGGCGTGTTCCTTCGTGTTCTACCTCCGCGGGCCGTGGAACCGGAATGCGCTGCCTGCCAGAGAAGGATAGACGCATGGATAAAAAAGCATGGGCAGGGCGCAACGCGCCCTGCCCATGCTTTTATTTTCCTGTTTTGCTGTGTTTGGGAACCTCATTATCTTTGTCTGGCGCGCTTAGTGGTGAGCCTCACTGTGGTGTCCGCTGTGCGGCTGGGTCTGGATGGGGGTGGACTGGACGCTGTGCTGGTGATGGCCCAGCTCCTCCCGGGTCCAGGCGCAGTAGTCGGGGTGGTCGTGGGAAAACTGGACGATGCCGTCGGTGAGCTGCTGACAGTGCTCCGCAGAAAGACCAGCCAGGGTGTCCTGGACCTCCTGGAGGGGCAAGTCGGTGATGCAGTAGGGGATCAGGTAGTCGTGAGCGTGGCCGGCGGTGAGGAGGTAGAGCTTGGCCAGGTCCTGGGCCGAGGCCCCAGCCGTCTCCATGGGTAGCCGGACCGACGCGCCGCCGGTGCCCAGGCCGTCCAGGTGCCAGCTGCCGTCCTCTCCCAGACAGGCGGTGGCCTCTCTGCCATAGCGGTACCAGCCCGCGTAGGGCCCCTCAGTGACCGGCTCCACCCCGGAGCCCGCTTGCCACCTGTCTACCTGTTCGTCGGTGAGCTTCACATAAAGTCCCAGGACAAAGCAGAAGTTAGGATCATCCTCGCCATAGTAAGCGTCGAAGACGTTGGCGTCCGCAAACACACAGTCCTCCAGCTGCTGGGGACACCAGCCCGGGCGGTCCGCCAGAGCGGCAGCGTACTGAGTCCCCAGAGTCTCGGCTACCGCCTGGTAGTCCCGCTCCTTGCCGTCCGCCGAGGTGGCCTCCCCGAGCTCGTAGTAGTAGAGGGCGGAGTGGGCGTCGTCCTGGAAGCGGGTGAACAGCTCGCCGGCGTAAGGAGCCTTGGGTGCGGCGGTAAAGGCGTAGGACTGGCCGTGCTCCCACAGCAGCAGGAGGTCACTGTCTGAGGAGGTCAGCAGGACTGCGTCGCCGTTGTCAAAAAGCAGGGAGTAGTCTCCGAAGTCCCTGAGTTCGCCGGGGAGAAGGGTCTCCCGGGGGTCCCAGGTGGTCTCCGCCGGGGTCCAGTCATAGTCGGCCAGTAGCCGCTGGCCGGGGGTGGCGTCCAGGGAATAGGCGGTCTCGGTAGGACAGGTGTAGGTGTCTGTCCGGCCGGTCGTATGGTCCCGGGCGGTGATAGTGTAGCTCTGGCCCCCTTGATAGCTCTCGTCCCAGCTGAGAGCGCCTACGAACAGGCCGTTGACCACCCGGACAATGGTCTCGCTGTCGGCCTCGCTCGCGCTGGGGCTGGAGGACGGCGGGGGAGTGGGGCTGTCGGCCACGTTGCCCTCTCGGGGATTGGCGGCGCAGGAGGCGATGAGGGCGACACACACGGTGGCGGTGGTGAGCACTACCCAGGTTCGGGGCTTTTTCCACCGCAGGACGTTTTTCACACGCTGCCTGGGGTCGCCCTCTCCAAAGGCCAGCGGGGAGTGGGCAAAGCGGTGCCGCCCAACGGACAAACGCAGCAGAGAGGCGGAGTAGTCGGCTCGCACGTCCCGGCCCATCCGGGCCATCACCGCCTCGTCGCAGCTCATCTCCATATCCCGGCAGGCCAGGAAGAAGGCCAGCCAGACCAGAGGGTTGAACCAGTGTAGGCACAGCGCAACGAAGGCCAGGAGCTTGACGGCGTGATCCAGCCGCCGGATATGCTGCCGCTCATGGGCGATGATGTAGTCGCGCTCCGCGTCAGGCAGGTCGGAGGGGAGGTAGATCCGGGGCCGCAGCAGGCCCAGTACAAAGGGGGTGGAGATATGGTCGGCCAGCCAGACTCCTCGCTCCAGCTCCACCGCCCCTACCAGCCTGCGCCGCAGCAGGAGAAGAGAGACCATGCTGTAGCCCAGCAGGGCGCACAGCCCGGTCAAATAGATCGCTCCTGCCACGGGGAAGGGGGCGGCGGCCCGGTCGGTGGGCGGGATCTCTGACGAGGTCGGGGCGGGGGAGAGAGTCTGGAGCGACGCAGGCTGCTGGACAAGGCGCTCCGCCGCGGGGTCTTGGGCCGGACGCACATAGCGCACCGCGGCGGTGTAGGCCGTGGTCTCCTCTACGGGCGGATGGGCCAGCCCCAGCAGAGCCAGGTCAGAGGTGAAGGAGATGGGGCATAGCAGACGAAAGAGCACCACCGACCACAAAGCGTAGGAGAAGACCTTGGGCGCGCGGCGTAGCAGGAGCCGGACCACCAGCACCAGGAGGATCAAAAGGCTGGCAGTGATGGTCATATTCAAGATGACGGGGAGAAAACCATGGGTGAGAGCGTCCAGCATATCTATCACTCCTTTCGTTGCTGCCGGATCAGGGCTTCCAGCTCCCGCACGTCCGATTCAGACAACTTTTTGCGCCCGGTAAAGGCGGCTAAAAACGCGGGCAGGGACCCGGCAAAGGCACTGTCCACAAACTGCCGGCTCTGGGCGGTGCGCAGTTCCTCCTTGGACATCCGGGAGGAGACCGTCCCTTGGACGTTTTGGAAGATGCCCCGGTCGCAAAGCCGCTTTAATACGGTATAAGTAGTGGATTTTTTCCACCCCAATTTGTCCAGGGCCAGTCTGCAAAGTTCCCCGGAGCCAATGGGCTCGTTGTCCCAAATAAGCTGGGCAAAGCGCTCCTCCATGGCCCCCATGCTGACATTGTCCACGGCGATCCCTCCCCTTGTAGGTCTACATTATATAGACCTCTTTCTAAGTGGAGTTTACACCATGTAGACCGAAATGTCAAGAGGGGTATTTCACCCATCGGGAAGGACGGCCCTTGCGAGCACCCGGTCTGCTTTCTTTTCCATGATTGCGGCCGGGAGAAAAATGTGATATGATCGATATCAGCATAAAGGAGGTATGACCATGCTTTTTCTGGAATATCCGCCCTGCAGTACCTGCCAGAAGGCCCGCAAGTGGCTGGAGGCCCAGGGCGTGGCTTTTACGGCCCGTCACATCAAGGAGGAAAGGCCAACCCGAGGGGAGCTTGAGAGCTGGCACGCGCGCAGCGGCCTGCCGCTGAAGCGGTTTTTTAACACCAGCGGGCTGAAGTACAAGGAACTGGGGTTGAAGGACGCCCTGCCCGGCATGAGCCAGGACCAGCAGTTGGACCTTCTGGCCTCGGATGGGATGCTGGTCAAGCGACCCATCCTGGTGGGAGACGGCTTTGTGCTCACCGGCTTCCGTGAGCCGGAATGGCGCGCCGCCTTGGGCCTGGAGTAAAAGACTGAGGTCTTGGCGCCAACAAAACAGCCGCAAGAAAGCCCCAGGACAGATGTCCTGGGGCTTCTGGCAGCCGGAGAAGGGTGTGAAGACAAAGAATCGTCTGCTTCAAAATGCGCTCCGAGACACTGGGGGAACTTTTTTGCGATTTGCAGATAAAAGGAATGGACAAATCCCTCTGTTTTTGGTATAATTCGACAAAAGACGACAAGGAGGGATAATAGGATGAAGGCGGTTCGTGTTTTAGTTCGCGTTTTTGTCTGGCTGATGTTTGGCGCGGCACTGTACGCGGTCCCTGCCATCGGACTGAGGCTAGAACTGGAAGCCTGCGATATTATTTTGATCTTAGCGCTACTTTTGGCTCTGGCCCTAGGCGTTACGACTGCTCAGACATACACGTATCAAATGGATGGAGCGCAAGATAAGTATCTAAAGCGGGCGTTGCGTTTGCAGATGACCTTTTTGCACGCTAGCCAATGTTGGAACATTGCCTCCATTTTCATGGTCTTTGTGCCGCTCTATACGACCTGCGCTGTAATCTATCTATCTCCTCAGGCGGCTGGAAATGAGAATCGGATCCTGGTATACTCCATTCTTTCGCTGGTGTTTTCCATGGGGGTGTATATCGTTCGCCCGCAGACCCGCAGCACAGCGTATCGCAACGGCTACGTCGTACTGAAGGATGCTACGTTGGCTTATGAGTTGGCGATGAAGTCGACAGATGACGATCCCCCACCCTCGGAGGGAGCGGCAAAAGAACTACGGGAAAGTATAAAACAGGCAGAAGAGATCAATGCCAGTCACTATAATCAGTCCCAAACTTGAAGACAGCAACCTTGTGTAAAAAAAGCACGAACTCCAAAAAGGAGTTCGTGCTTTTTGGCAGCGGGAGAAGGATTCGAACCCTCACAAACAGAGTCAGAGTCTGTCGTGCTACCCTTACACAATCCCGCTATTTGGTGCTTGCCTCAATACATCATCACAAAGGCAAAAGCCATTATACCGTGGGCAAAGGGGTTTGTCAAGGGGTTTTTCACAAAAAATTGGCTCAAAAAAATCTCACTTTGAAGGGGAATTTTCCGCCATTTCAACGGTGGGAATTTTTTATTTAATATGTTATGATACACTCACCAATGATGCGGGAGTGTCGTTATCTCCCTAGGTCAATTGTTCTAAGAGGAGGAAAGAACACAGTGAAACAGATCCGAATCACCGAGACCGTCCTGCGCGACGCCCAGCAGTCCCTGATCGCCACCCGGATGCCCTTTGCCGATTTCAAGGACGTCCTGGCCGATATGGACAAGGCTGGCTACTATTCCGTGGAGTGCTGGGGCGGCGCCACCTTTGACTCCTGCCTGCGCTATCTGGACGAGGACCCCTGGGAGCGGCTGCGCAAGATCCGCGCCGCCATGCCCAACACCAAGCTCCAGATGCTGCTCCGGGGCCAGAACCTGCTGGGCTACAAGCACTATCACGACGACGTGGTGGAGAAGTTTGTGGAACTGAGCCTGAAAAACGGCATCGACATCATCCGCATCTTCGACGCCCTCAACGACTTCCGCAACATCAAGACCGCCCTGGAGGCCACCAAGAAGTACGGCACCGACAAGACCATCGCCTCGGGCTGCATCAGCTACACCCAGAGCCCGGTGCACACCGTGGAGAAGTACGTGGAGATGTGCAAGGAGCTCAAGACTATGGGCTTTGACACCATCTGCCTGAAGGACATGGCGGGCACCATGAGCCCCTTCGAGGCCGAGCATCTCATCAAGGGCATCAAGGACGCCGTGGGCGATATGCCCATCATCCTCCACACCCACTGCACCCCCGGCATGGCCTACATGACCTTGACCAA
>OIXH01005125.1_pt1 | contig 10083 bp, 10 predicted proteins | sample 1587741 | NCBI WGS metagenome assembly OIXH01 (sample SAMEA3888916, study PRJEB22519) | human gut metagenome | biome: human gut; feature: human-associated habitat; material: faeces | place: Denmark | collected 2011 | reverse complement strand
GAATTCTGGTTTGGAATCAAATTGTGTACAAATATGTTTATTACATGATATATCATATGTTTTTTGCAACCATTTATACCACTTAGTCTACATGAAATGTGCTTCGTAATTTCTGCTTGGGGTATAAATGGGGTACGCGAGCGAATCCTTCCTCTTCTGTATTCTTTTGCAGACGATACCTCAACCTTTTGCAAAAGGAGGCAATTATGGTAATCAGTTTATGCTGCGGAAAAGGCGGCACGGGAAAAACCACCAGCACCTGCAACATCGGTGCGGCACTGGCTGAACACGGCAAGCGCGTCCTGCTCATTGACAACGACCAGCAGGGCAGCTTAACGCTCTCGCTCGGCTACGAACCATCAGCCCTGCCAAGTACGCTGGCGAACCTGATGTTTCAGGCGATCGATATGCCGGAACTGCTGAACGAGACCATCGAACGCACTATTCAGCAGGCATCGGACAACCTGCACCTCATTCCGGCGAATAAAAAGCTGGCCGGTATCCTGTCGCGGCTCGTCAGTATGCAGAACACCCGCTCCATGTTCCCGAATGATAACGATGGCATAGCACCGGAAAAAGTGCTGTCCACTATTGTGGAGCGGCTCAAAACCCGTTACGACTACATTCTGATTGATTGCCCGCCCTCGTTGGGCTTGCTGACGCTTAACGCCCTTACTGCGGCGGACTATCTGATTATTCCGGTACAGGCGCAGTTCCTCGCTATGCGCGGAATGGCGAAAATAACGAACGTGATCGAGATTGTCAGGGAACGCCTGAACCCGAACCTGAACATCGGTGGCATTGTCATTACCCAGTTCGACAAGCGCAAGACGCTCAATAAAAGTGTGGTCGAACTTATTAGCGACTCATTCTGTGATAAAGTGTTCAAGACGATTATCCGGGATAACGTGGCACTGGCCGAAGCTCCCATCAATGGCAAGAATATCTTCGAGTATAATAAAAACAGTAACGGAGCCAAAGACTATATGTCGCTGGCACAAGAAGTTCTGAAATTAAAGTAAACGATATGAGCAAGAGCGATTTATTGAAAGACGGTATGAAAAGCGGGTTGGATGGGCTGTTGTCATCCACAAGGAAATCCCCGCAAAAGAAAGAGCCTGCACCGGCCAAAGCGGGAAAAGAGCCTGCGGTGCATTGCAATTTCATCATAGACAAGAGCATTCACACCCGCATGAGGCTTCTCGCCATTGAAAAGGGAATGTCCCTGAAGGACATCGTAAACGAAGCAATGACGGAGTACCTGGAGAAAAACGGGAAGTGATGGAATCCGGTTGCCGTATCTGTGCCGGACGGTTGCGGCAACCTTGACTTCCCTTTTACATCTGCACCGCCTCGTGCCTTTTATATCCCGCAACCTGCTGTTTGCTACATTCGTATTTCCCTTCCGGAAAACACATCTCCCCTTTATACACATATAGTCTTTCCTTTTCTACTGTATACTTCCCGCCTGTTTTTCCGACCATTTATAATCTGAAAGGGAATATTCCTCTTTTATCTATCCCTCTTACCGCAATCCCGGACTCATTCCCTGCCGTCACCGGTTTGGTTTTATCAGATGCAAAGGTCTGCTGCCGCGCTTGATACGACAGCTTGAAGTGCATTTCCTGCAAATTCTTCCTTTCTGCGAAAGAGTAATTGGCAGGAAAAGCCGTCGTATGAAGCTGTTCCGACAGCCGTGTACCGCATCCATAAAACCCCAAAGCGGTTCAGGCAGAAAAAGAACCGAACAAAGGGAAATAAAAAAATCAATCAATAACGAATTAAATTTTTATGATTATGGCAACAGCAATTCAAGTAGCAGAGAAAAACATCGTATTGGTAGCATTGGCAAACATTCAGCCGAGTAACTATAACCCACGCAAGCACTTTGACGAGACGAGCCTTTCGGAACTGGCAGAAAGCATTCGTCAGCAGGGGGTGTTACAACCTATCGGAGTGCGCCCCCTTGCGGACACCGACCGATTCGAGATTGTTTTCGGAGAACGCAGGTATCGTGCATCCCTTACAGCAGGGTTGGAAGAAATACCTGCAATCGTTTTGAATGTTTCGGACGAGACAGCCGAAGAAATGGCTGTCACGGAAAATCTGCAACGCAAAGATGTGACCCCCATCGAAGAAGCGAACGCCTATCAAAAGCTCATTGAGAGCGGTCGCCACGATGTACAGTCATTGGCAGTTCAGTTCGGCAAGAACGAAAACTATATCCGTACCCGATTGAAATTCGTCTCTCTGATACCCGAAATAGCCCTGTTGTTGGAGCAAGAAGAACTGACAATCAGCGTAGCAAGCGAAATCTGCCGTTATGGGGAAGACATACAGCGAGAGGTCTACGACAAGCATTTGAAAGAAGATGCAGTATATTATAACAGTTGGCGAGGTCTGAAAGCTACCGATGTGGCGAAGAACATTGAACAGAAATACACTACTGACCTTAGTCGCTATTCATTCGACAAAACTATCTGCCTGTCATGTCCTCACAACACCAACAATATGATGCTGTTCTGTGAGGGAGGTTGCGGCAACTGTGCCAACCGTTCCTGCCTTGCAGAAATGAACACCTCGTATCTCACGGAGAAAGCTGTGCAACTCATGGAGCAGTACCCTGCCGTATCGCTGTGTCACCAAGAGTATAACTACAACGAGGAAGTAATCGAATGCCTAACCGCTATGGGCTACGAGGTCGAACGTCTCAAAACTTATGCCACGGCATACCCCGAACAGCCCGATGCACCCGAAGCAGAGGAATACGACACCACCGAGGAATACGAGGAAGCCAACAAGGAATATGAACAGGATTTGAACGACTACAAAGCAGAATGCGAAGAAATCGACCGTCAAATCGAAGCAGGAGAAACATTACTCTACATCCGAATCGAGCGCAACGACATAGCCCTGTGCTATATGGAAAATGTCGCCTCTACGGACGGAACGGCACAGGAACAGCTTTTGCCCGTGCAGAAATTGGAAAAGCAGGACAAACGCAACAAGGAAATCGCTCTCGAAAAGACCGTAGAGGACACCAAGAAGCAGATTTTGGATGTTGATATGTCAGAGCATAAGTTCGGTGCGGACGAGGACAAGATGATTTATTTCTTCCTGCTTTCATCCCTCCGCAGAGAGCATTTCACAGCCGTGGGAATTGAGAAAGAACATTCCCACTACCTTTCGGACGAGGAAAAGATGAACATCATCGACAACCTCACGGCAAAGGAAAAGGCACTTATCCGCAGGGATTTCTTGATTGCCAACTTCAAAGGCGCATACGGCAGTAACGCCATTGCTTCTCTCTTGCTCGATTTCGCACAGAAGCACATGCCCGAAGAACTCGCCGACATCCGCAACGGACACAACGAAGTCTATGAGAAACGCCATAAGCGTATCGAGGAAAAGAAAGCCGCCTTGCTTGCACAGGAACAAGCGGAACTGGAAGCCGTTGAAACCGAAGAACCGCAACCCGAACCAGAGGTGCAAGCCGAAGAACAGCATCAAACGGAAGAGGTTGCAGCCTAACTGCCTGAACAGATAGATAGAGGACGGAGAAATCCGCCCTCTATTCATATTATATGTATATCCTCGGACAAGCCCAGGCATCCCCTGTCGTTCCCGATTGGTGCGGCTGTCGCTCAAGACCTCCAGCCGCACGGTTATTTCCTTTTCTACCTTCCCGATTCACCCGCCCGCCACCCATACTCCGGTAGTACGAACGTGCCGACTCCCTTTTCTATAACTTGTTACTCTCCCTTTATAGCTTTTTCCGGTTCAGACCCGTGTCGTTCCCGGTCGTTTTTATCCGATGCAAAGGTGGGCTGCCGCGCCTGATTCCGACACTTTGAAGTGCATTTCTTGTAAAATTCTTCCTTACTGCGCAAGTGTAATTTTCCAGAAAAAGCGTCGGAAATGGCTTCTTCGACAACCCCTTGGAAGCATCGTAAAACCCGAACGGCTCCGACAAAGGGATGCCGAACAGAGGGAAGAAAAAAAATAAATCATTAAAAATTCAAGACAATGGAAAATGACATTCGAGAAAGCAAAGAGTATCAACTTGCGAGAGAGTGGGAACTAACGGTAAACAGTTACAGCTTCAATCCCAAACGATTCGCAGCCGCAATCCCCGATATGCACCCGACGTTGCAGCAAAGCCTTTATCGGCTTATCAAGGCGTGCATCGAAGTGATGGCGGACGAAACACGCCGGTATGACGACCGAAACCGTGCATCGCACGAGGAAGCAAAACAAATCATGAAATACCTCAATGAACACGGAAAGTACATCCCATTAAGATAACAAGCGTATGAAAACACAAGAAATGCAATTTGACGGCAACACCTATCTCTGCCGTGTAGTGAAATCCAACGAGGGTGAAGAACTATTGATCGGCTCGACAGCCCTGCTTGATGCACTCCATCCGGGCAGCTTCGAGGACGAAAACGAAGGCTTTGCCAGCGACGAAGCCGAACGGCTCTACGACGAAGTTTTCTACTTTACAGACAAGGAAAGCCTTAAATTGCCCGACAACGAACTGATTGCCTCCCTCAAAGAGAGCAACCCCGAATGGTTCGACTAAAAATAAATCAATAAATCATCTAAAAATCAAAGTTATGAACAAAGAGTATGTAATGCAGGTCGCAAAGACCATCAAAGAACAGTTGGTAACACTAACCCCTATGCCCATCCTCATGTCGTGGGGTATCAAAGAGTTCGTAGCCACGCTATACGGCGATATGCCCGCACTTCGGTTCAAAGTAAACGGACGATTGCACACAGGAAATGTGATTATTGCACTCAACGGCTCCGATTATTACGAGGTCTATCTTCAAAACGACAAAGGCACGGAGTGCGTTAACGAGGAGGTCTATTTTGACGAGTTGGGCGATGTCATTGACCGTGCTATCGAGAGCGGAACCGACAAGGAGGAATACGAGAATTTCTGCCACCAGCAACTTGCCGTACTATTGGGCGGGCAGTCTGCCTGACCTGCCGGTAACGGTATCGGACACCGCCCGCATCCCGTGTGGGCGGTGTTTTTATATGCTGTCGCAGCCGCAATATCCTTTTATATTCATTTAGCTATCATAACCTGCCATACAGATTATTTCGCCCCTTTCTTATTCTGCACATCCTTAATCATCTCCTTTACATCCTGTCCCACTTGCACGAAATTCTTGTAAAGAATGCGTTCCCGCTCATCTCTCGACTTGAACGTGTAGAACTTCGGCAGTGGTACATAGCCCGCTTCCTCCTTTTTTATCTCCCTCATATCGAAATCTGTTTTACAGAAAAACTTCGAGGTCTTGAACTCTTCCGATTCCTGAATGTTCATCGCACCGCCTACACCTACTTTCGTCTTCACGAAATCCCGTGCCGTCTGTCCGCAGATCCATCCGGTTGACATATCCGAAATCTTCGAGGCAGGCACAAGGCTGTCCATATTCTCGTTAAGGTTAATCGAAGTCTTATCCCGGTCGATGGTCACACCCTTCTTGAGCTGCACCACCTTCCCGAAGATGTCATTGGAAAGCCACTCCAGCGTCTCTTTCGAGCGGGCAGAACCGCTTACCACGTTACCCACCGTCGTAATGATTTTCTGCATCCCGACTTTGCCATAATCGGCCTCCAACTGTGGAAGCTCCTGAAAGCCGAGTGTCACGCTCACTTTATTGCTTCGCGCCGTACCGATTAAGCGATCTATTTTGTGGAAATACAAGGTCGGCAGCTCATCCACGATGATGCTCACGGGAATATTCTTGCCCTGTCCGTTGTTCACCCTTGTGACAAGGCGATTCAATATCAGTGCGTTCAACGCCCCGATGATGCTTTCCATCTCCGGGTCGTTCGCAATCAGCAAGTAGCTTGGATTCTTCGGGTCGCTCACCTTCAGGTCGAAATCGTCCCCATCCCGGTGGAATACCCAATAACTCTCCTTGGTTGCAAGGCGTGAGGTATAGACGCGCAACGTACCGATCATACCCTCCAACTGCTCCATAGCTTTATTTTTCAGCGCAGTCTGGAACGGGCCGAGCAACGGTGCCACCTCGTTATCGGTCTCCAGCACCTCGAAAATCGTTTGGTAGTTCTCATTGAGAAACGACAGGATATGTGGCATATCCGAGTATTTTCCCAGCCAGTAGGCAGGCTCCACGATGTCGCCATCCTTACGGTTGCGTACTATGCCCGTCGGCTTCCAGAATTTCGTCTGCGGATCTTGCCGCTTCTCTGCGTACAGCATCTTGCCGTTGGCGTCGTATGGTTCACGCTCGTAGTTCACGAAGAAGTAGATGCAGGCGGCGAGGAAGTTCACGGCCGAAGTCTGGAAAAACTGGTCACTGCCCCCGCCGCCCTCTTTCTTACCCTTTTGCAGGGACTCCAGCAGCGTTTCTGCCGTCTCGCTTGCCGCAGCAAGATTGTTGATGTACTTCGCTTGAATGGGATTTACCCGTCGCGAATATTCCACATCGACAAAATTGATAACATTGAACTTGCACCCCTTGGGCACTTTGCCGAGCTTCTGGTTCTTCTTGTAATGGTAGTAAAGTTTAGTAGCCAACGTCGGAAACTTATAATCGTACACCACCATCGCGAAACCTTTTGCCGAGTGTTGCCGGATAAAAGGTTCGATAATCGAAAAAGTCTTGCCGCTGCCCGGCGTACCGACCACCCATGTTCCGCGAAAACAGTTTGTTATTGAGACCCATCCCTTACGAAACTTACCCTTGTAATAGTACCGCATCGGGATATTCACGCTGTATTCGTTCTCCATCAGCTCCTCGCATTGCTCGAAACTCTCGTTCTCGAAATTGAAGCGATCTTTCATCAGCCCCTCCTGGATGAACTTCGATATGTTGTCCAATGCGATATGCACCAGCACCACGCCTACAAGGGACGCCGCCATGTAGAAGATGACATTCAGTGGTAATGCGTAAAACCGCACGTCTATCGGGTGGTTGAACAGCCACACGGAAAGGACAAGCAACAGCAGACCGCCCGTCAGGGGGTACACCACCTGTCTGCGGGCATTGAACTCCAGATGTTTCTTGTTTCGCGTCCCGATACAAGTGATGCAGATAAGCAGCACCGTCGCTATCTTGCTGTACACGAGGTTTCCGTCGTTATAGATCATCCACTGCTTGATGCGCCCGTGGATGTCGCAGAGTATGCCACCCCAGTGGTCCAACATCGCCGGGCCTACGGCATACTCGAAGAACTCCAGCAGCACGGACACATACACCACCGCACGGAATATCTTATAAAATCCTTGCAGCTCCTTACTTTCTTCCATTACTTTTTTTATATTTTATCGGTTATCTTACACTATTGCTATATTAGGTTACAAGAATGTTGTTGGACGCAAAATCAGCTTCTCCTTTCGTAATTGACTAATAAATGTCATGTTTTTGACGTAAAAAACATGACATTTATTTGAGCGAACTACCCGGTTTGGCGTATCGTCACGTTCCTGAACCATCTGTACCGTCTTACCGGTTCAGCGTAATAATCGGCCGCACCCGGTGCGCCTGTGTCTTCGGCGTCTCCTGCATCGCGCCGCTGCCTACGGAGTAAAGCCATGCCTTCGCCGTCTGCTGCCCCTCTACCTCCGTCGATGTCCAGTACCAGCATTCACCGTCAGCTTGCGGCAACGGCTCGCCGCCGCATCGCTCTATGACGGGATTGACCGTCTCCCGGATTGCGTACAGCAGTCGCATCTGCGCCACGGATGGCACGTATGCACTCTGCCCGTACCGCCACAGGTCGAACACCGCCTCGGCCATCGGCGATGCTGTTTCCCGCGTGTCGTACAACGCGAACGTGTTCGTGTTCCCGTCGTATGCCTCGATGTCGGCCGACGTTCCCTGCTCGATGCCGAGACTGTCGGCGAACGCCTCCGGTGCAATATCCCACAGGTAAACCGCGTAACCGTCCCCTTCCGCACCCTCGCGCCGTTCGGTGTCGAAGACCACGGCGATCGCCCGCTTTCCCGATAGTTCGTATTGCGCATAGGACAACGCCGTGCCGTCCTCACAAAGGACATGACCGGGACGTACCGCCGTATCAGGCACGTCTATATGCCCATCGCAGGCAGCACACAGCAAAGCCGCCATCGCCACCATAATTATCGAATGTATCTGTCGTATCATCTTTTTCCCTTATTTTATCGGTAATTTCACACCCAGCACGACACCTGCTCGCAGCACGTCCGCACCTTTTATCATCACATCGCTTTTCACTTGCCAATACAGTGTCCATCCGGCCCGTAGCACATAGTTGTGTTCGTAACCGAAGTGCAGGCCACCGAGGAACTTATTCATGTCGCTTCCGGCTGAAGCTCCGATACGCAGACTGCCATAGTGGTTGCGTCCCCGCGTCATGCACGGCTTGTAGGCCACGCCAAAACCGTAGCTGCGGTAGTTTCGCCAAAATGATTCCGGGCAGATATGCCCGCACGAAGCGCACTCTGCCCATTGTAGATAGCCGTTGACGAAGAACTCCCACATATGGCGATAGTTCATTTCGTGTTCGTAGGCGAGCGTTATATCCATGCCGTTCTTGTAGAGTAGCCCTGTGCCAAGCGAGAGGCGTCCGCTACCTTGTTGTGCATTTGCACTTGCAGCGATACACACGCAGGTAATTATCACGATGATTGTCTTTTTCATAGTCATTCCTCCTCCAATAAATCTGCATGGAACGAATCTGCCGCCAGTATATCCTCATAGTCGATGTTCAGACTGATGTTACGGCCACTAATCTGTTTCTCCGTCATTTCGATGGTCAGTAGCTTGTCATTGGGAAAGGTCATCTTTTTCACGACAATCACATTCCGATAGCCGTGTCTGAATGTCTTGCCCGATTCCAGAACCAGGGCAGGTGTCAGTTCGATAGTCTGTGCGTTGGTTGCCTTGGCGAGTTTCTTGTCTGTCAGCTTTATCCGTATCTCATCAATGTCAAAACGGATGTTCGTCTTGTTCTCTATGGAAAAGTCTATGAAGAAGTAGTCACCCACCGAGTAGATATTGTTCAGACGCATCACCATGCGGTGTGCTTTGGTAGCTACGTTGCGGATTTTTGCAGGTGAGTTCCAGATGCGCCGTGCATGATGTGTCATGTCGGCAGTGGACATTGAGACTGCCGGATTGTTGTACGCATTACGCTCTTGTAGCAATATCTCCTTATCTGTTACTGCCTCTTTCATCCTTGTGGTATAAATCAGTGCGTATTGTGTGCGGTATCGTTCCGTCACAATGGTGACGATGGCGAGTATTTCACCATCCTCGTGTCCGCTTTCCTTGGGCTTTAGGCGAATGATGTTGTCAATGGGCTGATCGCCCGCCACCTTGTCAGTGGAAATATCCACGAAACGCACCGGTTCCGATGCCGTGATGACAGTTGTTATCTGTTCGTTCACCGTCAGTTGTTCCATTTCTTCGTAGGTAGTTTGTGCGTTAGCTTTCGGTAAAATGGAAATACCTGATAGAAGCATAATGCCAAATAAATTCCTTTTCATTGAAATACAGAGTTATAATTGAAAATTCATGATTGCTTTATTCTCTTGCGAATTGATATTTGCCTTATCTGGGATGTCATCCTGCATACAACTTGGAGATTTGTCCGTAACATCTATCTGTTCGAATATGATTTGTTTCGGAAGTATTTTATGGCAGAAATAGCTGCTGTTGAACGGTACGTTTTTCCCTTTTCCGAACTGAATACGTTTATCGAACATGAGTAATTCCAGATCAGTATTCTGGAAAAGTCGGCAGGGTGCTACGTTGTTCAGCCAATAGTTGGACATCAGCAAGGCGAATGGTTTTCCGAGTTTCAGACAGCGTTCAAAGACTTCCACCTTCCGGCTGAAAGGAGGATTGGATACGAGTATATCCCATTGGGACGGTTCATAGTTGAAAAAATCCTGTCCGTTATAGATATGGGAATACACGACATGGAAACCGGCATCCTTGAATTTCTGCACAAACTCACTGCGCTTCGTATCGAAAGGACACCAGACTATCTTGCCTTCGGGTATATATTTGATAATGGGTAATACACCATATCCCGGTGTATATTTTTCAT
>OIXH01005123.1_pt1 | contig 10089 bp, 6 predicted proteins | sample 1587741 | NCBI WGS metagenome assembly OIXH01 (sample SAMEA3888916, study PRJEB22519) | human gut metagenome | biome: human gut; feature: human-associated habitat; material: faeces | place: Denmark | collected 2011 | reverse complement strand
GGCAGGCCTTATATAAATAAATCGACCGCTGCACCGCATCATACCCCAGCTGCCAGCAGGGCTCGGAAAACAGCACAACAATATCGTCGCCGAGCTTCTGAAAAAAGGACAGCTTGTGCAGGAGGAAAAGACAGGTAACGCCGCGTTTCTCATCAAGGACGAGAACGGGAAAATCATCGGCGCTGAAAAAGTCGGAACGTCCACCGACAGACGTTTCAAGGGCGTTACGGCGGGCTTGCCCGAAGGTTACGGCTTTGAAACGGTACGCGGCAAGGGCGAATACGCGTACTTTTTCGAGAGCGCCGTGGATATGCTTTCCTTTATGCAGATACATAACGATAAGTTGGATAACGCCCGCCTTATAAGCATGATGGGCGTAAAGCCGAGTATCGTTGAAGCGACTATGGAGCGATATGGTATTCCTCCCGAAAAAGTCTACATCGGCGCGGACAACGACGAAGCGGGAGACAAGTTCGCAAAAGGACTTCAAAGCAAATATCCGGCTATGAAGCGTTTTTTGCCGTCCGATCCCGATTGCAAGGACTGGAACGATCAACTGCTGAAAAACCTTTCCTCAAAGGCGCTTGAAGCCGCGATGGAAACGCCGCCCTCCGCGAGAAAGCCTACCGAGCTTGAAAAAAAGGCGGTCGAGATAGCAAAAGAATATCAGAAGCTGCCTATGCAGGATAAGATCAATGTTATCGCAAAGGTATTCGGCGGCACATCGGGAGAAATCGAAACAACCCCTTGTACAAGGAAATGGCGCGGGACAAGCGATATATCTATCAGATTTGACAACGGTATTTCCCTGTTTATCGGAAACCACCCTACGCCGAAAGCCAAAACCGCAGCGGTACAAAACGATTGTATCAACAGCGCGTTGGTGCGGTACAATCCCGAAATCATCGGCGCAACAAAGGAAGCCGCCATTGGCGCACTCAGAGCGCGGGAAGCAAAGGACAATGAGATCGCCGCACAGAAAGGCTTGAAGCCCTATACTCTGCTGAATGTGGAGTTCAACGACTGCTCGGGCGAGAAAAGCGATATGCACATGGGCTGGTATTATGTGACGCTTGCCGTTGACGGTGAAATCCGCGCTCACATAGAAACAGGGCTGAATTATGCCATATCGGACGGAAAAGTAAGTGAAATGCCTACGAGGGAAAATTATTTCGCGGCGGGGGCTTTGAAAGAAGCCGACGTCGATTATGTTTTCAACAACGTGGGCTTTTCCTCAAAGTCAAATCTGTATTCGCTCCCTGTCAGCGCGGAGGTTCGGGAACGTGCGGAAAAAACACTTGCACAGCGCAGAGAGGAACAGCCCGAAAAACAGGCAAAATTTACAATATATCAGTTAAAGAGCGGTGAACAGTATCATGGAGTGCGCTTTGAGAATTTTGAAGCAAACAAAGAAAAAAAACTCAATTTCCAAGACTATGATCTTGTATACACAGGAGATTGGGAAAAGGTCGAAGGCACTTCCGCCGAGGAAAAGCTGAACAGCATTTTCGATGAGTTCAATATTCACCGTCCCGAGGATTTCACAGGTCATTCCTTATCCATAAGCGATGTTATTGCGGTCGGATATGACGGTGATCCCGACAGCTTTGCGGCGCATTATGTAGATACGACGGGATTCGCCGATATGCCCGATTTTTTCAAGGAAAAGGCGCGGGAACAAACAATAGACGACGTGCAGCGCGTTATAAAAACCGCTCACGATATTGGTGTTGAAGAAGCAAAAAAGGCTAACGGAATCGTGGTTGCGGCAAACAGCAAGGCGATGACGAACCTTATTGCGGAAACTCACTTCGGAATGAAAGTCACAAATGAAATGCTCGAAGCGTTTAACAAGGGCGTAGCCGAAGAAGTACACAGGCAGACTGTCAAGGAATTTCCCGACGTATTCGGAGCTGCAAAGAACGCTCCCGAAAATCCCGAAAGGACGATGATCGGCAATACGGCGCTTCGGGATATTGCCAACAAGTTCTTCATAAAAATGTCGCCGGATAAGGCGAAGAAAATCGCCGATACCCTTGACAAAAACGGCGTGAAATTCGGCGGCTTTATCCGCGACGGCAAGGCAACAATAACCATTGACAAAGCCGATCTGGAGCGTTATCAGTCGCTTACTTCTCCCGACCCTCCCAAAGCGGAAAAACAAGCCGAAACTTCGGAGAAAGCTCCCGTTCGGGACGCGCCCGCGGTATCCAAAACGCCGAAGCGGACGGAACAGCCGAAAAAGCCGTCCGTTAAGGCAAAAAGCAACACCCCGAAGCCCAAAGCCGAGGAAGAAAAACGTCCGTCGCTTCTGGGAGCTATCGCGGAGCTAAAAAAAAATTCCTCCGAGCAGTCAAAACAATCAACAAATGAAATAAGAAAGGAATTGTAATATGAACAGTCATGCCGATACAAATATCACACCTCCCGAAAACGACGAAAATACGATTGACGTCAGCGTTGAGGAGGACGCTATTTCAAGCCTGTCCTATCTTGACGATGATGATTTGTTTGCCGCGATTGATTATGAGAAAGACAAATGGAGAGATACCGCCTTTCATTTTTATATCCGTCCTCTCGAGGGCGAAAACGCAAAAGATTACGCCGCGTTTGAAGCCGAACGCGATCAAGCGTTAAACGACTTAAAAGCGTTTATCGCAAACGAGTATAGAAACGCACAGGCGGAGGATAACGAATTTGTTTCAGCGGAAAATCTTGCATACATCGCTTTTGATCGGGCAGTCGATAAATTCAAGGAATTTACCGTAAAAAATCCTGATATATTAACGGAATTTGGCGCTGCATACGGGAACGCATTTGGCAAGCCCGACAGCCCGTCGGGAAATATTATTTTGGCACAAAGCAAAAACGGCGAGATAACTTACAGCAATGAAAACGGCATTGATACCGACAAGGACGAAATTACGTTTTTTGCCGTGGATAAACTGAAAAAGGCGTTTGAAACCGCTGCCGTCAAGGAGCAGAAACAGGAGCTTTCCGAGCCTATGAAAAGGGCTATGCAGCTTATCAACGAATTTTGTGAAGCCGAGTACGGGGACGAAGCGGATTTTTCCGACTTGTCAAAAGTCGATATTGCCTATACCACCGACGCGGAAACGGAAGTGCCGATTCAGGTCTATGCCGATCTGGTGAATTTCCGGCTCGTTAAGGAATACGACGGCAAAGTTGTAAGCGAAAACAAATACGATTCTCTTGACGCTTTATCCGATAACGCGCTCGTAAATCTTGAATTTGACGAGTTGGTAGTAATTCCCGATTTACCCGCCGAGGAAAAAGCGGAGGAAATTCCCGCGCCCGAAAAGCCCGACGTTATAAAGGATATGGGAATTGAGGACAGCCGGATAGCGTTTACCGAGGTCACATTTGACGGCGACACGAAATTCATTACGGCAGACGCGGAACAGCTTGATGAAAAACGCGTTGATAATATGGAGCAACTTCTCCATTATGTATTGAAACATACTTATCTCGACCAAATAGACGAGATAGATGTTCGCGCGGAGCGGTATTTGATAGGCGGTGCGGACGTTGAGCCGAGGGAAGCTACGCCCGAACAGGTAAGCTACATACAGAGCCACAGGGACGAGGTGGTGAGCCGCGCCGTTCCTGTTGATACGCAGCGTTTCAAGGTCGAGGTAGAGCAAGAGGAAGGGTTATCTTTCTCCGTCACACAGAGAAAAGCGGAAATTCTGGAATCGTCCTCCCGAAATCAGGATAAGTTTATATCCTCGCTCGAAAACTCGGAAAAGCTGCTGCCGTTTCTGAACGCAAACAGAGATTTTCATTCCGCGCGGCTGAAAACGCTTAATCAGAAGAACGCCACGCGCACAGATAAGATCGAGCGCAACGAAGCCAAGATTGAAAGACTTACTGCAAAGATCGAAAAGCTCCAAGCCGCCAATGAGATGTTATCATCTCTTTTCGGCGGAAAAGCCGCGCCGATAAGAGCGCTTATCGAACGCAATAACGCGCGTGCTGAAAAAATCAATACCGTGAAGATTCCGAAGCGTGAAAGGAAAATAAATAAGCAACTCGGCAAAATCGACCGCGCCAATTTAAAAATCGAACGCGAGCAATGCGCGGTAGATAAGCTCGAAAATCTCAGCAAGGCTATCGGGAGCTTCGGCAATCTCAACGGTCAGGAGCGTCGTCAGCAGTTTGCGCAGGCTATGGACGGATTACGGGAAGCGTCCGCGCGCTCCGTGCAGTTCAAGATTGAGAAATGCGAGAACAGGATCGCGGCGCTCAGCGAAAAGTATCAGACGGCTTCCGCCGCCGACAGGCTTGACATTGCCGAAAAACTGAAAAATCAGATAAGCAGAAAGAACGGCTTCAAGGATAAGTTGACCGTTCTTGAAGCACGGAAATCCGCTTTCAAGCCGTTTGAGCAGCAGTCCGCGGAAATCGTTGACAAGGCACTTGAAACGGCGAAAAATTCTTGTGAACGCTATGAAAACGCGCTTGAATCGGGCGCAGATACTCCCGTCATTGAGGATTTCTCCGAGGAATTAAGCGTTTCCGCTTGTGAACGGGCGGCTGAAATCGAAAGTGAGCGCGTCCAAGCCGAGGTGGAAAAATCTATAAAGCCGGATACGTTTCTTTCCGAAAATGAGGTACCCGCTCAGCAAGCGGACAGAAGCAAACCGAAAAAAGCGGAAAAGGGTCCGCACGGAAAGCGCCCCGATATTATCGGGAGCGTAAAATACTCCGAGATTGAGGATAAGGTCTATCTGAAAATGTCCGCCGCCGAAGCGAAGGAAAAAGCCGAACAGTTAAAGGGCAGCGACGTTAGATACAGCGGACGTATCTATGAGGACGGAAAGGCGACCTTGACGGTGGAAAAAGCCGACGTGCCGAAGCTCCGCGAGGTAACGGAACGAAAGCCGTCCGTTCTCGGAGAGATCGGAAAGATCAAAGCCGAGCAGAAGGACGCGCCCAAAAAAGAAACGCCCGCTAAGAAATTGCAGGAGGAATTATAATGAACAAAAAATCTATTCTCGACCTGACGGTCGAACAGGTAAATCTTATATGCGCCGTTATCGACGACGAAAAAGCTACAAGAAAATCGGCGATAGCGGGCATTTTTGAAATGCTTCCCGATATTACCGACAAGGAAATGATCGCTATCGCCGAGAAAACCGTGTTTATGCTCGAAGATATGAGCGATGAGGATTTCGAGGAATGTCATTTCTCCGAAATCACGGAAGCATAATTCGCCAACGGCGAATATCTGAAAGGAATTTGCAATGACTGATAATAACGTTACCGAATTTAACAGCATTACCGACCGTGAGCTTGCTCACTCCGTGACCGAGCCGAAAAAGGACAAAAAACCGCTGCCCAAAGGAGTAACGGTGAACGCGGACGGCGCGGTCATTACCGAAAAGCGTGTCGCGCTCGATATGTTCGACAGCGGTTTTCCCGTTTTCGTTATTGGTGAGGACGGCGCGGCGCATATCCTCGAAAGCCGTGCGGACGTGGAAAATCACAGCGGAATGTATACCGTACCCGCCGACGATATGTACCTTTTCCTTGAACGCGATGTGCAGAAGGAACGCACTCAGACGGAATCCGAAAAGGTAAATGAGCAGGAGGAACGCGCATTGGCTGAGATCTCCGCATTTACGGGCGTTTCCGTTATGCGGCTGTATTCCCTGCCGCCCGACGTAAAGCACGATGTAATCGCACTGTATATGACCAACATCAATGTGTTGGGCAGTGACGAAATGAAAAACAGGATATGCGGCGTTCTCGACGGCACTCCGCTTACAGAGCCGCCCAAGGAAAAAAATCCTCTTGCAAAGGTGGAGGAGCTTATCGAGGGTAATTACAACAGCATTGACGGCGTTATAAACAATCTTCCGTCCGGCACGTCGGTTATCGGCGAACAGGAGGAACGCCCGTCCGTGCTTCGGGCTATCCGCGAGCTTCAAGGGGGAAACGCGTCGGAACGTGACCGCGACGTGCCGATCCTGCCTTTCGAGGACGTGCGGCAGAGGTAATACGAAAAGCGGTATGGCGGAGTTGTAGGGTTACAGCCCCGCCACGCTGCTTAAAGAAAGGACAATGAGATGAACGAGGAACAACGTGGCGAAAACAAAATGCAGTCCACTTCCAAGAAAACATTGGTCATTAACGCTTTTGGCGGACCCGGCGCGGGAAAAACCACCGCTTGCTTACATATTGCTTCCGAACTGAAAAAACGCGGATTTGTAGCGGAATATGTTTCCGAATATGCAAAAGAGCTTGTATGGGATAAGAATTTTAAAATGCTTGACGGCAGTGAGGAACATCAAAAAATGATTTTATCCGAACAGAAAAAAAGGATCGACAGGCTTATCGGTCAAGTCGATTTCGTTGTTACAGACGCGCCCGTACTTCTTAACAGCGTTTATCTGGATTTGGATAACAAGGAAAGCTACGATCAAGCCCTTGTTGAATTGTTTAACAAATATGATAATTTCAATTTGGAAATTGTGCGTGATGTCAGCAGCTTTGAACAAGAGGGGAGAATACATAATCTTGAACAATCGCAGCAAGCAGATAATGATATTCGTTGTCTGTTGAATCAAAATGGGATATATTATGGAACTTACTCCCACAGCAAACTTGATAAAATCGTTGATAATGCGATTGTAACACATAGCAAACTTGCTGAAAAAGCGGTTTCCTTGCCCGAAATTCCCAAAAGATTATCTCTTACGGAGGATAAAGATTTGAGCAATAATTTACCCGACAACACCGAGCTGTTTCAAAAGCTGTCCGAACAGCTCGGCAAAAATAATCAGCTTGTGTCACAGCTTCTTGCGGAGGTTGCCGAGCTTAGACAGCAGCAGAAAATGTTTTCCGCACACCTTAATCAGATATATAATTCCAAAAGCATTGAGGAAACGCTCGGAATTATGGGAGATATGGGTAAAAGCGAGCTGGGAGCGGAGCAATGCGACGTATACAGCTATGACACTCTTGAAAACAGACTGTTCACCGTTGACGAAAACGGCGAGCGTGTTTACACGGATATTTCCGAAGATACGGCGGTCGGCACGGCGCTGATGAAAAACGAGGTGTTCTTTGAGAACCAGTATAACGGCGCTATGATCGGAGACGGAAAGGAAACCGAAAACATTAAAAACGTCGCGGTCATTCCTATCGAATCCAAAACCGGCGACGTTATAGGTGTAGTCGTCGCAAAGAATAAGGACAAGGATTTCACGCAGGAGGATATTGACAGCTTCGATCTGGAGAAAGGTAATATCGGCTCTGCTTTCCGTATGGGTCTGGAAAACAAGGCGTTAAAGCAGGAAGCCGTAACGGACAGGCTCACACATCTGCACAACCGTCAGGGCGCGCAGGAATTTCTTAAAAATAACGTTCTGAAAAACGTTCATGAAGGAAAACCAGTATCCACTATTATGATCGACATCGACAAATTCAAGAGCTTCAACGATACATACGGTCACGACGTCGGAGACAAGGTGCTGAAACAGGTGGCAGGAATCCTAAAGGATAACATCCGTGCACAGGACGGTGTGTTCCGTTGGGGCGGCGAGGAAATGGTCGTGATAGCGAGTATGTCAGCCGCCGAAGCCTACGCCCTTGCGGAAAGACTCAGACAGGGCATACAGAATACGCCGCTCGACGTCGGAGACGGACAGCAGGTGCGGATTACGGCGAGTATGGGCGTAGCGCAGATCGTTACAGATAATCCCGAACGTCTGAACAAGGATAATATCATGAAATATTTCGAGGATAAACCGTTGAAACGCGCTGATGAACGCTTATACGAAGCAAAGGAAAACGGCAGGAATCAGGTTATCGCTTCACAGGCGGTTATGAAATCGGTGCGAGGTCAGCCCGAAAAATCCGAAAAAACCGAAAAGCGCGATTCCCTGCTCGGTAATCTGAAAGCGGTAAAGGAAGCGGAGCAAGGAAAGAAAGGTGCGGAGCAGGCAAAGCCGCCTAAGACCCACAACAAAGGCACAGATTTGTCATAATAAACAAATCGAGCGTTGAACAATGCGTATATTTTGGCATTTTTGCGTATTTACATATTGCACGTAATATGCTACAATAGAAACATGAAGAGAACATAAAATCCAAAAAAGGGGGACGAAATGGAACGGTATGGGTATGGTTATAAGATCATACGCAAACTCGGTTCAGAGAAAATGCGCAACATTTGTATAGACCGTCAATGGTTCACCAAAGGGACAAACGAGGAATACAAACAGCTTTTGCGGTTATCCGAATCCGAAAATCTCGATCAGGACAAGATAATTCTGATGGCGCAAAGCATATGCGACCATTCGGACTTTTCAATTACATCGGGTTTTTCAGGCTACGGCACTTCGGACATCTTCTTATATGTATGTGACACGCTTCTGAAAAACTGTACCGAGTTTATGTGGGAAATATGATCGCCAACGGCGAATGTGGGCTGACTTAGCAGCCTAAAAACGAGACTAAAGTGGCGGTAAATCGCTGTTCACAGCGTTCGCAATACTCTCGTGAAGGTAAGCTCCGCGCATAGTAATCCGCGCGGACGTTACGCGCTCCCGCAGTTGCAACTCGCGCGCACGCGCGTAATGTAAGTTTTGCAAAAGATAAACGGAGGTGCCTACCAGATCAAGTTGCAACTCGCGCGCACGCGCGTAATGTAAGTTTTATATTTTGATACATGTCACTAACTATAACGGTTGCAACTCGCGCGCACGCGCGTAATGTAAGGGGATCAAATGGCGTATAAAGAATGTCGTTATTGAAAGTGTAGGAGGAAATTATAATGGTAAAGGCGTTAAAAATACAGCTTTACTACAAGGACAATGAAGCGCTTGAATTTAAAAAGGCGCAGGAGCTGTTGTGGCAGCTTCAAAGGGAAACACGCTCCGCCTCCAATCGTGCTATTCAGATGTGTTGGGAGTACAACGGGTTTGAAAGCGACTGGAAAAAGAACGTCGGCGAATATCCCACCAAAGAGCAGAGCAGGGAGATTTTAGGGAAGTCCCTGCAAGGGGTTATTTACGACCGTGCCAAGCAGGACGCACCAAACCTTATAACCACCAATCTCTCCCCTATGATTCAAATTGTTACAGGGAAATTCAACTCATACAAAAAGGATATTTTACGCGGCACTATGTCTGTCCCGTCCTATAAGTCCGACCAGCCGATAGTCATTAACAAAAAAAACATTTCTCTTGAATGTGAAAAGGACGAGAACGGAACAGCAGAGTGGTTCTTTACTCTGACGTTATTTTCCAATATTGGTGTAAAGAATTTCGGACTGGACAAGAACAGTTTCCGATTTAAGGCTGTTATACGGAAAGAGACGGCGGGATCGTGTTACTCTATTCTCGAACGGTGCTATGACGGCGAATATAAAATAAGCGGCAGTAACCTGAAATATGACAACGGAAAATGGTATTTAATGCTTTCCTTTGCTTTTGAACGCGACGTAAAAGCCCCCGTCCTTGATAAGGAACGTGTCATGGGCGTTCATATCGGAGAGCGTAACGCCGTAACGTGTGCGGTTGCTGACAGTAAGCGGAAGTATGTGATAAACGGCGGCGAAGTGGAAGCGTTCGCAAAACAGATTGAGAAACGCAGACGAAATATAGGACAGGCTTCAAGAAAGCATTCAAAGCTTTGCAGCGACGGCAGAACAGGTCACGGTTATCACTCGAAAATGTATCCTCTTAAAAAAATCGGACAGAAAATCGCTGATTTCCGCAATACAACAAATCACCGTTATTCGCGCCAGATCATTGATTGGGCGGTGCAGAACAATTGCGGCACGATACAGATCGAGGACTTGACGGGATATGCTTCTGCGGAGCTTGAACGGTATAAGCTGCTGAAAAACTGGTCTTATTTCGATTTAATGAGCAAAATCGAATACAAGGCACAGGAATACGGCATAGACGTGAAAAAAATAGGCTATGCGGAATTAAAACGCTATTGTCCCGACTGCAAATCGCTTACGGTAGAAAAAAACGATGGCGAACACGGAGAAGAACAGTATATCTGTAAAAATTGCGGACAGATATTCGACATAGACTATGCGGTCGAAAC
>OIXH01005117.1_pt1 | contig 10102 bp, 6 predicted proteins | sample 1587741 | NCBI WGS metagenome assembly OIXH01 (sample SAMEA3888916, study PRJEB22519) | human gut metagenome | biome: human gut; feature: human-associated habitat; material: faeces | place: Denmark | collected 2011 | reverse complement strand
GAACCCTGTTTCTTTTAAAGGAAATGGGAATCATTTTTCTAAATCCTGAACTGTCCTTCTGGGGCATTATCTGGCCATTACTGCTGCTCGGTCTGGGGATATGCCTTATGAGAGAAAACTTCAACGCTCTCACATTGGGGATCAGCCTGTTTGCTTTGTATGAATTTCTATATAATTTGGGAGTATTGCCTGTTGCATGGGGTATTACCTGGAACATGATCTGGCCTGCTGCACTGATACTTATTGGTCTTACCGGTCTGCAAAAGGCATTCTTTCCCAAGAAGGCTTCGTGCAAAGCGGAGCAGGAATGGAAACAGCATGTATCCGGAAAAGAACAAAGCGACTGCATCTATGAAGATGGTATTTTAAACGTGACTTGCCGCTTTACGGATATGGACTACACGCCTGAAGGTCCTTTTACAGGCGCACATACCCAGGTTAATTTTGGAGATTGTCAGTTGGATCTGACGCAGTGCGAGTCTTTTGCCGAAAGCTCCGTGCTGGATGCGTCCGTAAGCTTTGGCGAACTGCTTGTGATCGTGCCGCGCTTTGTTCAGGTAAAACGGGGAGCTTCCTCCTCCTTTGGCGAATGTGAAGTGCCCTCTCCGCAACCGGGTACTACTTCTGTGCTGGAAATACGCGGTTCCGTATCCTTCGGAAACATTACTGTCCGTTATCCGGATTGAACGCTCCCTGTATAACGAAAAAAGAGCCTGTGCAAGGCTCTTTTTTATTATCTGTAATCTGGTTATCCTTTTAATCCCCGTGCCTGGCGATCCATGTCCTCTACTACGATGTCATAGATCTCGCCTAAAGAAGCGCAGTATTCCAATACTTTCCACGGCTCGTTTGTATGGAAATGTATTTTGATAAGTTCATCATCTCCCACAGCCAACAGGCAATCTCCTTTAAAATTAGAGAGAATATGATCGTGTACAACATCCTCATCCAGATCATGTCCCTCAATAAGCAATTGTGTGTCATAACGGTATTCAAGCATTTTATTTATTCCTTTCATATGATATACTGTTTATTGGCTCCGTGAGAGTTATCCAGTACGTCCTGAATTTTTTCTTCACGGAACTGATGCATGTACAGGTCATGATAATATCCCTTCAGCGCCAGCAATTCTTCATGCGTGCCTCGCTCAGTGATACTGCCGTTCCGAATCACCAGAATCATATCTGCATGACGGATCGTGGAAAGGCGGTGAGCTACTACAAGAGAGGTTCGCCCTTCCAGAACTTTGCCTATGGCATTTTGAATCAGCTGCTCCGTTTGGGTGTCGATAGAACTGGTGGCCTCATCCAAAATAAAGATACGCGGATCCGCTAAAATGACTCTTGCAAAACTGATCAGCTGTTTTTGCCCAGTGGACAGGCGAATGCCGCCTTCACCCACTTCCGTATCATATTCCAGTGGCTGCGCCTCAATAAATGTATCGGCATGGATCATTCTCGCAGCAGTCCTTACTTCTTCATCGCTGGCATTGGGGCGTCCAAAGCGAATATTATCCCGAATAGTGCCTGAAAACAGGTGAGGGGATTGAAGCACATATCCAAGATTGCCTTGCAGCCACAGCTGCGAGCGCTTTTTGTAGTCTCGACCGTCTATATAAATAGTGCCGTCTGTAGGTTCATAAAATCGACAGATCAAATTTACAATGGTGCTTTTTCCTGCGCCGGTCTCACCCACCAGGGCTACAGTTTGTCCCGGTAGAATATGCAGATTGAAGTCCGAAAGAATGGGTTCTCCGGGTTTATAGGAAAAGGATACATGCTCAAAGCGAATATCACCCGCAATGGGTTCCCAGTTTTCCTTTTTTGGGTGCATGCTGTCGCCGTATTTTGTGATAACTTCCGGTGTGTCCGTGATGCTTACAGGAGAATCCAAAAGACTGACTACCCGCTCAGCCGACGCCTGCGCACTCTGAAAATCTGCAAAGATCGCTGCCAGCTGCTGAATGGGATCAAACAAATTGGCGGCGTAAGATACAAATGTTATCAGTGTGCCGGCGCTGATCCCTCCGATCCAGGCGGCTTCCGGATGCAGTACTCCGTCGCCTCCAATACAAAGAGCCAAACTGGTGCCGATTGCGCCCAATGAGATAATCAGCGGAAAGAATGAGGCAGAGATCAGGGCAGCTTTAATGGAGGCCTTGCGCATATCCGTTGTCAGAGTCTGAAACTCTTTGCTGTTTTCATCCTCACGTACCAAGGTCTTTGTGGTCATTGCGCCCATAATTCCTTCATTAAAGGCACCCGTAATCCGACTATTGTGCCTCCGGGCCTGCCGTTGGTATTTATGAATGGCCTTTTCCAAAAAGTGAGTGGCTATTGCCAACGGAGGGATCACGGCAACTACGATCAATGCCAGCTTCCAGTTTTTAACAAACATGACCACAATACATACAGCAGAGTATACGGTGGACCACATGATATCTACAACGCTCCAGGCTATCATCTCCGAAAGACGGCCTACGTCACTGATCATTCTTGCCATCAGATATCCTACAGCAGTCTTGTCATAAAAAGCAAAGGACTGTTCCTGCAGCTTCAAAAAGCCATCTTGTCGGATATCATAGGAAATATTCATTTCCACATGCCCCGATGCCAGAATAAATCCCAGTGTACCGCAGGCTTGTATCATACATAGTCCGATATACAGGGCAAGAAAACCTCCCACCCCTTGTGAAGTGCCCGGGATAATAAAATGATCTATGGCATAATTTGTCAAAAGCGGATAACAGGCATCTATTACTGCTACCAGGATCATGGCCAGCACAGTGCCCATCACCAGTCTTTTATTGCGCAGACCATAGGTAATCAGTCTTTTCCATACCTTTGGATCCACTTTTTGACCGGTAAAATCCTGTTCATTGTCATAACTCATGATGTTTTACGCCTCCTTTCCCATAGCGTCCTGAATAATGGCAATGCGCCGGTACAGTCCTTCCTGCTTAATTAGTTCGCTATGCGTACCTTTCTGTACCAGTTTACCATGATCCAGCACCAGTATTTTATCCGCCTCGCACAGAGTGGTAATCCGGTGCGAAATAATAAATACAACACCCTTTTTACGCATGCTGTACAGGGCATCTCGTATTTTAGCATCCGTCTGGGTGTCCACGGCACTCATGGAATCATCAAAAATCAAAATGGGGGCCTTCTGCATCAGTGTGCGGGCAATGGCTATCCGTTGCTGTTGGCCGCCGGACAGGGTCACGCCTCGTTCCCCCACAACCGTATCATAGCCATCTTCAAAGTCTTCTATCACGTCATGTACAGCGGCGGTGCGGGCCGCTTCCTCAACTTCCAGGTCTGAAGCCTTGGGGAAAACGATACGGATATTTTCACGAATGGTGCGTGAATAAAGAAAAGGTTCCTGTAGTACAATACCGATATTTCTGCGCAGATATCCGTGTTCAATGTCGTTGATGTCTACGTTATTTATGAAAATGTGTCCTTCCGTGCATGCATACAGCCGCTGCAAAAGCTGTACCAGACTGCTTTTTCCGGAACCGGTGGAGCCGAGAATAGCTATGGTCTGACCGGGATGTGCAATAAAAGAAATATCATCCAATACCTCTTTAGGGGAATCGTAGCCAAAGCACACATGCGAAAAGACGATGTCTCCGCTAAGGTTCGGTTTCAGAGCACGTCCCGGTTCTTTTTCCACAGGCGCATCCATGATTTCGGATAAACGACCAAGAGAAACAGAGCACTTTCCCAGATCCGCCAGTATTCGACCCATCTGCCGAAGAGGCCAGGTGAGCATCCCGGTATAGGTGACAAACAGCGTAACCATCCCAAGAGTCATGCTGCCCTTTACGGAGAAAAGAATACCGGCAAAAAGAGAAACGGCGATCTGTGCATATCCCAGGGCATCAGACATGGCCCAGTAGAAGCCCTGAAGGCGGTTCAACAGGATATTTTTCTGCCTGTAATTTTCGTTCAGAGCGGTGAACTTGTCAAACTGCGCTCGCTGCTGCCCAAAGGCTCGAACGACACGCACCCCGGTCAGATTCTCTTGTATGGCAGTGGAAATCTCTCCCTCTGCTTCATCCGCAGCCTGAAAAGATCTGCGCATAAAGCGAAAATATACAAAGGAGGCAATGCATAGCACAGGCATGGTGGCCAGAGAAATACAGGCCATCAACGGGTGCAAAGAGAACATGATGCATAAGGCTACAGCAAACATAACGCTGGTGCGCAGAATCTCCATGACCTGCGTACTGAGGAACCGGCGGACAGTTTCCACATCCGAAGTACAGCGCTGTACCAGATCCCCGGTAGAAACATGTTTGTGATAATCGTAAGGCACTTCGTTAAGATGGCGGTATAATCCATCCCTCAAGGCCTTGGCCATACCTTCAGAAGCAAGAGCTGTTTCTCTGCGCCGTAAAAAAGTAAAGCATGCATTGCCAGCTGTTAAAACAAAATAGGCAATACCGCATAGATACAGATGGCTGGCCATGTATGATCGGCCTCCCAGAGAATCCAGTATCGGCAGCAAAAAAGCAGGTACGCCTTCGTTGCTGCCCTGAATCACATAGTCCAGTGTAAAACTGGTCACAAACGGAGCCAAATATACACAGATGGTCCCTAACAGCACAAAAAGTCCGGAAAGTATCAGGTGATATTTGTATCCGCGTAGGCTGATAAAAAACAGTTTCCAACAGGATCGCTTTTTTTCTTTCATAAACATCAAAATAGCTAATAATATTATAAAAGTAGAAATATGTTGATTATTAATAATAGATGAACCAGCAATATTAAATAATAAAAAAGAATAAATTAACGAAGCAATAATACCAACTTTTCTATCATATGTTACAGATGCAACCTTGCAAATTAATACATTACTTAGTGACATTGCAACTGCCTCAAAAAACTTTAGTACAATCAACCTACTTCCGAAAATTTTCATAATTAAAGCCAAGTACATAACAAAGCCTACTTGAAAATTATAAAAATAAAAATAATTAGTTTTATCAAAAGATAATGCTGAAAATGTTCCATTTACCACTTCTTTTGCGCCGTTTATAAGGACTTCATAATCACTTACTGCAGGAGACCTAGCAAATACTCCACATATAAGATAAGCAAAAAAAGAAAGACAAAATAATATGACCTCATATTTTTTACTTTTTTCAAATCCTTACCTTGTTTTTTTAGTTTTTTTAATTGTGATTTAAATTTAGATGTGTATGTTATTTTATATTTTAATTCTGTCATATTTTCAAGTCCTTCCATAATTCGTCTAAATTGTCATACAATTTTGATTTACCATCCTCAATATTTTTTATTTCTTTTAATAACTTTTTCATTTCTCTTGATGGTTTTTCTTCTTTGACAGCTACATCAAATGGCAAAGCTTTTTCTCTAACTGACTGTTTTAGAAATAATGTAATTGCTGATGAGATATTAATTCCTAACTCTTTGAATAAATTGTCTGCTTCTTTTTTTAAGTTACTGTCAATTCGAATAGTTAAATTCGTGTTATTCATTTTCTTTTCCTCCTTACACTTACATTATACATAATATGTCAGTGCAAGTCAACAGCTGATAAATAATTTTATCAAAAAGTAAAAGTCAATACTTTAAATTAAGAAATATAACTGATATAATAATTATAGAAAAGGAGTATTATCATGGATAGTAAATTAGTAAGATATTTTAATAAAATAAATTTAAGTAATGAACTTATGAATAGTTTTGAAGGGGCTAAGTTAGAAAATGTAGTAGTAGATAATTCTGACTTAAGTTGGACTCTTTATATTACTTTACCTAAGATGATAGATGTTAAATTATTTGATACTATATGTACTCTTAGTGAAAGTATTAAAGAAGCTAGAAGAGTTTATTATGTATTTAAACATGATAGTAATTTATATCTAAATGATTATGTTAGTTATATATTTAAAAAATATCAAGAAAAGTGTCCTATGTTAACTAGTATTAAAGAAGAAGATATTAAAATAAATGATAATATTATAAATATAGAAGTATCTAATAATGTAGAGTTAGATAAAATTAATGATATTAAACCTAAATTAACTGCATTTTTAAGAAGAATGGGTTATCTTGGATTAGAAGTAAAAGGAGTGCTTGATGAAGAAAAAAAGAATGAAGCATCTTTACTTATTAAACAAAGTGATTATAAGGCAAGTGATGTTAATTTAGAAAAGAAAGAGAGTACTTTGATATTTGGTAATGAAATTAAAGGTAAAACTTTTGAACTTAAAAATATAATTGCTGAAATGAATGATGTTACTATAGAAGTATTTGTTTTTGGGGTGGAACTTAAAGAAACAGCTAAAGGGTTTAATATAATTACATATAAGATAAGTGATTACTCTGATAGTTTGTTTGCAAAAGTATTTACTAAAGATAAAGAAATTACTAAAACTTTAATGAAAAGAGTTACTGAAGGATCTTGGTATAAAATGAGAGGTTATGTTAAAAATGATACTTTTGCTGGAGAGTTAGTATTTAATATTAGGGATATTGAAACATTTGATAGAAATACTGTTAAAAGGGTAGATGATGCTGAAGTTAAAAGAGTAGAATTACATTGTCATACTACAATGAGTCAAATGGATGGGTTAATTGAGCCTAAGAAATTACTTAAGAAAGTAAGAAGTTTAGGTATGAGGGGTATTGGTATAACTGATAAAAATGGTATACAATGTTTTCCTAAAGTATATAAAGCTAAAGAAGACTTGGAAGTATATTTTGGAGTAGAACTCTTTGTAGTGGATGACGAAGTATTAATAATAAACAAAGATAGTGATTATCCATTACTAGAGAGTACTTACGTTGTATTTGATACAGAAACAACCGGTTTTAATGCTACAGCAGGAGACCAAATGATAGAAATAGGTGCTGTTAAAATTAAAAATGGGGAAATTATTGATAGATTTGATGAGTTAATTAATCCCGGAATGAACTTGAGAAGTGAAATAGTTAATTTAACTAATATAACTGATGAGATGTTAAAGGATAAAGATAATGAAGAAAATGTAACTAAGAGATTTAAAGAATGGATTAGTGACTTACCAATGGTAGCGCAAAATGCTAGATTTGATATATCATTTATGGAAAGTGCTTATAAAAAATATAATTTAGGGGAATTTTCTAATGTAGTAATTGATACTATGGAAATAAGTAAAGCACAAAACCCTGATAGTGCAAAACATAATTTAACTGCATTATCTAAAAGATATGGAGTGCACTTTGATGAGTCGGGTCACCACCGTGCTGACTATGATGCTGAAGGAACTGCTTTAGTATTTTGGAAAATGATAGCAAATTTAGGAAGTAATTATAAAACAATAAGTGATTTAAGAAATATGGTTGATCCAACTTTAGCTTTTAAAAACAATAGACCTTACCATTTAACTTGTTATGCAATTAATAATATAGGACTTAGAAATATGTTTCAAATAATAAGTTATGCTACAACTGAGTATTTCTATAAAACTCCTAGAACACCAAAAAGTTTGCTTAATAAATTTAGAGAAGGTTTGATTTTGGGTTCAGGGTGTGTGTTCGGTGAAGTATTTGAAGCGGCTAAGAGAAATACTGAAGAAGAGTTAATGGAAATAATGAAGTATTATGACTTTATAGAAATAAATCCACCTAGTATAATGGAATTCTTGGTTGAAAGTGGTGAAGTATCTAGTAAAAGTGACTTGTATGCTTTAATTAATAAGATTATAAGATGTGCTGATAAGATAGGAAAAATGGTTGTTGCTACAGGGGACGTGCATACACTTGATCCAGAAGATAATATATATAGAGAAATACTTGTTAGAACTAAACAGTCTGGTGGAGGCTTACATCCACTAAATAAGCCAAGTATTAAAACTATACCTAATGCATACTTAATGACTACTAATGAAATGTTAAAAGAGTTTGACTTTTTGCCTGAAGAAAAAGCTTATGAAATTGTAGTAACTAACTCTAATAAAGTTGCTGATATGTTTGGTACTGTAGAAATTGTTAAACCTGGACTTAATCCACCTAGAATGGAAAACTCAGTTCAAATAATAAAAGATACTGTTTATGGAAATGCTCATAGATTGTATGGCGAAGTTCTTCCAGAGATAATCGCAACAAGACTCGATAAAGAACTTACTGGTATTATAAATGGTGGATACGATGTTATTTATTTGATCGCACAAAGACTAGTTGAAAACTCAAATGCACATGGTTATATAGTAGGATCTCGTGGTAGTGTAGGATCTTCTTTAGTTGCAACATTCTGTGGTATTACTGAAGTTAACCCACTTCCTCCACATTATGTGTGTCCTAATTGTAAAAAAAGTTTATTTGAAATAGACGGAGTTCCATTAGTAAACGACTATGACTCTGGATTTGACTTACCAGAAAGAACGTGTGAATGTGGTACTCTTATGAAAAGGCAAGGACAAAATATTCCGTTTGAAACATTCCTAGGATTTAATGCTGATAAAACACCTGATATAGACCTTAACTTTAGTGGTGAATACCAAGCTGAAGCTCATAACTATACAAAAGTATTGTTTGGTGAAAAGAATGTATATCGTGCTGGAACGGTTTCAACTATTGCTGAAAAAACTGCTTATGGTTTTGTTAAAGGGTATGCTGAAGATAAAGGTATTACTATGAAAAGATGTGAAATTGAACGTCTTGCAAAAGGTATTACAGGTATTAAAAGAACTAGTGGACAACATCCTGGAGGAATTATTGTTATACCTGACTATAAAGATGTATTTGATTTTACACCATACCAATATCCTGCTGAAAATACAGAAGCAGCTTGGTTTACAACACACTTTGAGTTCCATGATATTGAAGAAAACGTACTTAAACTAGATATACTTGGACACGATGATCCAACTGTATTAAAGTATTTAAGTGATGATGTTAAAATAGATATAAATGATATTCCTTTGGATGACAGAGGAGTAATAAGCTTGTTTAATAGTCCTGAAGCTTTAGGAGTTACTAGAGAACAAATTAAATGTTACTCAGGCACTCTTGGTGTACCAGAATTTGGTACAAACTTTGTAATAAATATGCTTCAAGAAATTAAGCCACAGAAGTTTGCAGACTTAATTAAGATATCAGGATTATCTCATGGTACTGACGTTTGGAATGGAAATGCTAGAGACTTAATACTTGATGGAACTTGCGAATTTTCTAAGGTAATTGGTTGTCGTGACGATATAATGAACTACTTTATATCTTGTGGAATTGATAAAGGTAAATCATTTAAAATGAGTGAGTTTATTCGTAAAGGTAAAGTAGGAAAAGAACCTGAAAAATGGGTTGAATATAAGGCACTTCTTAATGAACATAAAGTACCAGAGTGGTATATAAAGTCTTGTGAAAAAATCAAGTACATGTTTCCTAAAGCCCATGCTGCTGCTTATGTTATCAATGGTATAAGAGTTGCTTGGTTTAAACTATATCATCCAATATATTACTATAGAGTTTACTTAAGTATTCGTGAGCACTCATTTGATATAAATGCAATGAAAAATGGTTTAAACTCAGTAAAAGCACAAATAGAACTTTTGGAGAGTAAAGGATTTGATAGATCTAACAAAGAAGATGATACATTATCAAGTTTATATATGTGTAATGAAATGATAGAAAGAGGTTTCTATTTTACAAATATTAGTATTACTGAAAGTGATGCTTTGATGTTTAAAGTTACACCTGATAAAAAAGGACTTATTCCACCATTTATAGCACTTGATGGAATGGGAGATGTTGCTGCAAAGAAAATTGTTGAAGAAAGAAATAAAGGTGCATTTATAAGTATTGAAGACTTACAAATGAGAGGAAAAGTCAGTCAAACATTGATTGATAAACTAAGAGGCCTTGGTGCACTTGATGATATGCCAGAAAGCAGTCAATTATCGCTTGACTTATTTATGTGATAATGATAAAATTAGTTTAGTTTAAGGTAGAAGGAGGACACACAATATGACTAATATTTATGCAAATAAATTAAGTTATATTTCTCTATTAGTACAAAATAAAGTACTAAACGGGGGGGGGTATTATCTTCTAACTAACTTAAAAGTAAATAGTTTTTTGCATGAAAT
>OIXH01005105.1_pt1 | contig 10130 bp, 9 predicted proteins | sample 1587741 | NCBI WGS metagenome assembly OIXH01 (sample SAMEA3888916, study PRJEB22519) | human gut metagenome | biome: human gut; feature: human-associated habitat; material: faeces | place: Denmark | collected 2011 | reverse complement strand
CTTCAAGGCCCTGAAATTCACCAAGTACAACCAGTATGAGTCCATGATCCTGCCCATGGTCAAGTACCTGGAGGCCCACAACGTCCGCTTCCAGTACGATACCCAGGTGACCAACGTACTCTTCGATATCACCCCGGAGAAGAAGGTGGCCAAGCAGATCGTTTGGGTCCGCAACGGTGTGGAGGAGGTCAAGGAGCTGACCGAAAACGACCTGGTCTTCGTCACCAACGGCTCCTGTACCGAGAACAGCTCCCTGGGCGACCAGAACACCGCCCCCAAGTTCATCACCGAGCCGGTGGGTGGCTGCTGGCAGCTGTGGCGCAACATCGCCGCCCAGGACCCCTCCTTCGGCCGCCCCGACAAGTACTGCACCCAGCCCGAGCTGACCAACTGGGAGTCGGCCACCGTCACCACCCTGGACGACAAGATCCCCCCCTATCTGGAGAAGATCTGCAAGCGAGACCCCTTCTCCGGAAAGGTGGTCACCGGCGGCATCATCACCGTGAAGGACTCGGCCTGGCTGATGAGCTACACCTTCAACCGCCAGCCCCACTTCAAGGCCCAGCCTGAGGGACAGCTGGTGGGCTGGATCTACGGCCTGTTCACCAACGTCCCCGGCGACTATGTGAAAAAGCCCATGCGGGAGTGCACCGGCAAGGAGATCTGCATGGAGTGGCTGTACCACATGGGGGTGCCCGAGGACCAGATCGAGGACCTGGCCGCCAATTCCGCCAACACCGTCCCCTGCATGATGCCCTATATCACCGCCTTCTTCATGCCCCGGACCCGTGGGGACCGCCCCGACGTGGTGCCCCAGGGCTGCGTGAACTTCGCCTTCCTGGGCCAGTTCGCCGAGACGGTGCGGGACACCATCTTCACCACCGAATACTCCGTGCGCACCGGCATGGAGGCGGTGTACACCCTGCTGGATATCGACCGGGGAGTGCCCGAGGTGTGGGGCTCCTGCTACGACGTGCGCGCTCTGCTGGACGCCACCAGCAAGATGATGGACGGCAAGAAGCTCACCGAGCTGGACCTGCCCTTCCTCTATGAGATCGTGGGTAAAAAGGCCCTTAAACAGGTCTCCGGCACCATGATCGAGGAGATGCTCCGGCGGTACAATCTGATCTGACGATCGAATAAAGAACTCCTGGCCGCATCAGTGCGGCCAGGAGTTTGTTTACTGTCCCAATTTGTTCAGCACCGCCTCGAACCAGTCGGGCAGGGGACACTCCAGTTCCACCAGTTCCCCGGTGGTGGGGTGGATAAATTTCAGACGCCGGGCGTGGAGGCACTGGCCGGCCAGGCCGGGGTATGGCTTTTTGCTGCCGTAGACCGTGTCCCCCAGCAGGGGGTGGCCGATGGAGGCCAGGTGGACCCGGATCTGGTGGGTGCGGCCGGTCTCCAGACGGCATTGAATGTGGGTGCAGCCGGGATACCGCCCCAGTACGGTCCAGTGGGTCACCGCTCGGCGGCCGTTTTTCCGGTCGATGGCCATCCTTTTCCGGTCCGCGGGGTGGCGGCCCAGGGGGGCGGAGATGGTCCCCTCCTCGGTTTTGAGGTTGCCGTAGACCACGGCGTTATAGATGCGGGTGAAGCTGTGGACGGCAATCTGCTCCGCCAGAGACTGGTGGGCCCGATCGTTTTTGGCCACGATAAGCAGGCCGGAGGTGTCTTTATCGATGCGGTGGACGATGCCGGGGCGGATGACGCCGTTGATCCCCGAAAGGCTGCCGCCGCAGTGGTAGAGCAAGGCGTTGACCAGGGTGCCGTCGGGGTTCCCCGGGGCGGGATGGACCACCATGCCCTTGGGCTTGTTGACCACCAGCAGGTCTCCGTCCTCATAGACGATGTCCAGGGGGATATTCTGGGGCGTTACGTCCAGGACCTCCGGCGGGGGCTCCACAGCCTCCACCCGGTCGCCCTCCCGGAGGCGGGTGTTCTTTCCCGCCGGGGAGCCGTTGACCCGGACGTTCCCCTCCTCAATGAGCTTCTGCACCGAGGAACGGGTCTTTTCCATCTGACCGGCCAGGAAGGCGTCCAGCCGGGTCCCGGCTGCGGCGGCCTCCGCCGTCCATTCCAGGCGGTCAGGCACCGGCCGATTCCTCCTTCTTCCGCCCCAGAAGCTCATGGAACAGCAGGTAGCAGACCAGCATGGCCGTCCCCACGGTGACGCAGATGTCCGCGAAGTTGAAGATGGCGAAGTTGATGATCTTCACGTGGATATAGTCGATGACGTAGCCCCGGTAGATCCGGTCGATGAGGTTGCCGATACCGCCGCCGATGATGATGCAGACGGAGATCAGGGGGAAGGTCCCCTTGATCTTTCCGGCCATGACCGCCAGGATCAGCGCCAGCAGAACGATGGCCGTGGCCCAGATCAGCAGCCACTTCTTCCCCTGCATCATCCCGAAGGCTGCGCCGCGGTTTTCCAGGTAGGTCAGGTGCAGCACGTCCTGGATGATGGGGGTGGTTTCCCCGGGCTTCAAAAACTCCTTGGCCAGCAGCTTGATCCACTGGTCGATGCCCACCAGGGCGGCGGACATCAGCAAGGCAACGTAACGTCTCATATGGCAGCTCCCTTTTTGGATTTTTACAGCACAAATTGCCGCGGAAGGAAAGCCCTCCCGGCGGCAATTTTCTTTGGATTATCGGACAGCTTCCGCGCAGCGGGCGCAGAGGGTGGGATGCTCCGGGTCCTGACCCACGGTGTGGTCGTGGAGCCAGCAGCGTTCGCACTTCTCCCCGCCGGCCAGGGTTGCGGTGACAAAGAGGCCCTCGGTGTCCCCGGCCATTTCGCCGTCGGTCCCCTCCGCGATCTCCACCTGGGAGACGATAAAGGCGGCGGGCAGCTCGCTTTCCAGGGCTTTGAGCCGGTCGTAGAGCTCGCCGGTGCAGGTCAGGGTGATTTTGGCATCGGTGGACTTGCCGATCTCCTTGGAGGCCCGCTTGGGTTCCAGGGCTTTCAGGACGTCGGCCCGGACCCGGTAGATCAGGTCCCACTTGGCGTTGAAGGCGTCGGAAACGGGGATGTTCACCTTGGCAGGCATTTCATTGAAGAAGACGCTCTCCATATCCAGGTCCCTGGAGGCGGGCAGATGCTGCCAGATTTCCTCGGCGGTAAAGACCAGGATGGGGGCCACCAGCCGGGTCAGGGCGGAGAGGATGTCGTACATGGCGGTCTGGGCGGCCCGGCGCAGGATGCTGTCCCGCTTCTCGCAGTAGAGCCGGTCCTTGATGATGTCCAGGTAGAAGCTGGACATTTCCACCACGCAGAAATTGTGGATGGCGTGGAAGGCCACGTGGTAATCCAGGGCGTCGTAGCCTGCCCGGGTCTTGTCGTTGAGCTCGTCCAGGCGCTCGTAGGCCCACTTGTCCAGCTCGGTGAGCTGGTCGGGGGAGACCCGGTCGGTGTCGGGGTTGAAGCCGTCCAGGTTGCCCAGGATATACCGGGCGGTGTTGCGGATCTTCCGGTACGCCTCGGACAGCTGCTTCAGGATGTCGTTGGACAGGCGGATGTCGGCGTGGTAGTCGGAGGAGGCCACCCACAGACGGAGGATGTCCGCGCCGTACTGGTTGATGATCTCGTCGGGGGAGATGGAGTTGCCCAGGGACTTGTGCATGGCGCGGCCTTCGCCGTCCACCACCCAGCCGTGGGTGCAGACCGCTTTATACGGCGCCTGGCCCGTAGTGGCCACAGAGGTCAGCAGGCTGGACTGGAACCAGCCGCGGTACTGGTCCGCGCCCTCCAGGTAGAGGTCTGCGGGCCATTTCAGCTCCGGACGCTGCTTCAGCACGGCGGCATGGGTGACGCCGGAGTCGAACCACACGTCCAGGATGTCCTGCTCCTTGGTGAACTCGGTGCAGCCGCAGTCGCAGGCAAAGCCTTCGGGGAGGAAGTCCTTGGGGTCGTGGATATACCAGGCGTCGGAGCCTTCCTTCCGGAACAGTTCGGAAATGGCCGTCACCGTGGTGTCGTTGATGATGGGTTTGCCGCAGTCCTTGCAGTAAAGGATGGGGATGGGCACGCCCCAGCGGCGCTGCCGGGAGATGCACCAATCCCGGCGGTCCCGGACCATGCCTTTGATGCGCTCCTCGCCCCATTCGGGAATCCATTCCACGTTTTCGATGGCCCTGACGGCGTCGTCCTTAATGGCGTCCACGGAGCAGAACCACTGGTCCGTGGCCCGGAACATCACCGGCTTCTTGCAGCGCCAGCAGTGGGGGTAGGAGTGGACGATCTTCTGGGAGGCCAGAAGGCTGCCGTCCTCTTTCATCCGGGCGAAAATGGTCTTGTTGGACTCGTCCAGGGTCTGTCCGGCGAAGTCGCCTGCGTCGGCGGTCTGGCGGCCGGAGGCGTCCACGGGGACTACCAGCTGGATTTCGGGGTACTTCTTGCAGACGTCAAAGTCCTCCACGCCGAAGGCGGGAGCGGTGTGGACGCAGCCGGTACCGGCGTCCAGGGTGACGTGGTCGCCGACGATGATCAGGGAATCCCGGTCCAGGAAGGGGTGCCGGGCGGTGAGGTATTCCAGGTCGCTGCCCAGGAAGGAGCCTACGAATTCGTAGTCGCTGATCCCGGCGGTCTTCATGACGCCGTCGGCCAGCTCCTTGGCCATGATGTAGTATTCGCCGTTGGCTTTGACGGCGGTGTACTCGATGTCCGGGCCCAGGCAGATGGCCAGGTTTCCGGGGAGGGTCCAGGTGGTGGTGGTCCAGATGACGAAGTAGGCTTTGGACAGGTCGATGCCGGCCTTGGAGAGGACGCCTTTATCGTCGGCCGCCTTGAATTTCACGTAGACGGTGACGCAGGGGTCGTCGTTATACTCGATCTCCGCTTCGGCCAGGGCGGTGCCGCACTCGGAGCACCAGTAAACGGGCTTCATGCCCCGGTAGATCAGGCCCTTTTTGGCCATCTCGCCGAAGACCTGGACCTGGACGGCCTCAAACTCCGGCTTCAGGGTGATATAGGGGTCGGCGAAGTCGCCGGTGACGCCCAGGCGCTTGAACTCCTCCCGCTGGATGTCCACGTAGCTCATGGCGAACTCCCGGCAGTGGCGGCGGATTTCCACGGGGGTGGCTTTGTCCTTGTCCAGGCCGATCTTTTTCAGGGCTTTCAGCTCCGTGGGAAGGCCGTGGGTGTCCCAGCCGGGGACGTAGGGGGAGCAGTAGCCGGTCATGTTCTTATACTTGACGATGATGTCCTTGAGGACCTTGTTCAGGGCCGTGCCCAGGTGGATGTCGCCGTTGGCGTAGGGAGGGCCGTCGTGGAGAACGTAAAGGGGCTTGCCCTCGTTCTTTTTCAGCATTTTGCCGTTTAAGTCCATTTCCTCCCAGTGCCTGACGAAGCCCGGTTCCTTTTTGGGAAGCCCGGCCCGCATATCAAGGTGGTCTGGGGGAGGTTCAGGGTCTTGTTGTAGTCGTTTTTTTCCTGTGCCATGGGGATCGATCGCTCCTTTTTCCGTTTTTCAGCGGGTGGGATTATTTTTTCCGAATTTCAGTTCGCCGAACTTTTCCTCAAAGCTGAGCTTCCGCCCGGGACGTCCGATGGGGGACGCGGGAGGGGTTGGCTTTTCCACCCGGTCGAACCGGACGGTGGAGACTTCCTCGGCGGCGGGAGCCTCGGGCTCCGGGGTCTCGGGGGCTTCGGCTTCCGGGGCCTCCTCGGCCTGGGGGACCGGCTCCTCGGCGGGCTCGGCCGGTTCCGGCTCCTCGGGAGCTGCCGGGGGTTCCGCGGGGGCGGCAGGCTCCTCCTTGGGGGCGGCGGTGCGGCTGTTGTAGAACTCCTCGTACTCCTCCTCCATATCGGGGAGGCTGGTAATGGCGTTCAAATGGACCTTATAGATGCTCAGCAGCCTGGATTTGAAATCCGCCACGGCCTTTTCCATCTTGGCCAGGGTCATTTTCTCCCGGTCCACCTGGGCCCGGATGCCGCCCAGGGTCTCCTCCGAGGTCTTCTGGGCGTCGTAGAGCATCCGCTCGGAACGGGATTTGGCGTCGGTGATCATCATGTCCGCCTTGGTCTTGGCTTCGGCGATAATGGTGTTCCCCATTTTCTGGGCGCCCAGGAGCGCGTCCCGGAGAGCGCCCTCCTCCTTGCGGTATTCGTTGACCTTTTCGGCCAGAATCTTCATCTTTTCCAGAAGGTCCGCCTTTTCGGCCTCCAGGGTGCGGATCTGTGCGCTTTGCTGTTCCACGTAGCGGTCCACTTCTTCCGGCCGGTAGCCGAAGGCGGACTTTTCGAACAGCTTATCCGGAGTTTTGCTGGACATGAATCTTCACCTGTTCCTTTCTATGAATACAAAGCAGCCTGAAAAGCCGCCGGTCGAACCCTTTCCGGCTTTTCAGGTTGTTCTGCGCTTTTACAGATATTGGAGGACCCGCACGGCCACCCGGCCCTTTCGGGTCAGGGCTCCGTCGGTTTCCAGCCGGAATTTTCCCTTGCCGCGGATGGAGAGGATGTCGCCGTTTTCCAGGGCCGCGCTGACGTTCTGGAGCTCCAGATGGTTCTTCTGGACCAGCCCGGCGGTGATCATGGCCGCCGCCTTTTCCCGGCTGACGCCGCAGCAGAGGGCCACCGCCGCATCCAGCCGCAGGGAGGCCAGGGTGCCCCGGATTTCCCGGAACTGCTGCTCCACGGCGATGTCCCGGGGAGCGCCCTTCTGAACCTCCACGCCTACCCGGCCGATGCGATCCATCTGGGTCATGAGGACCTTTTCCACCCGCTCATCGGCGAAAACATACGCCTCGCCCTCCCGGACCAGGATGTCGCCGATCATCTCCCGCCGGAGCTGCTGGCCCATGAGAGAGCCCAGGAAGTCCCGATGGGTCAGGGAAAAGGCCGCCGGATACCGGAAGGTGAAGCCCTCGATGGGGAAGGCGTCCTCCTCCGGCTCCATCCACTCGGGGAAGACGCCCAGCATCACCCGGCCGGCCCCGGCGTATCCGCCCCAGAACCGGAAGGGCAGCCCGCCGTGTCTGGCCAGAGCCAGGGCCCTGGCTGCCTCCTCCTCGCTGAGGAAATCGGAGAACCGGGGAACGCTGAGCTTGTCGCAAAGCTCAAACAGGTTCCGTATCCGGGCCTGAAAATAGGCTTCTTCCTTCTGTCCCGCGCCGCTCATTGGTTAAAAGTAGACGCCGGAGTTTTCCAGCTCATCCAGAAGGTCCCCCATGAGGTTCACGTTGGAGGGTAGGATGATGAAGGTGGCGTTGGCCACCCGCTGGATCTCGCCGTTGTTGGCAAAGGCCACGCCGCTCAGGAAGTCCAGCAGCCGCCGGGAAAGCTCCTTGGAGGCGGACTCCAGGTTCAGCACCACGGTGCGCTTGGCGTTGAGGTGCTGGGCGATGCCCCGGGCGTCCTCGAAGCGCTCGGGCTTCACCAGGACCACCTGGAGCTGGGTGGTGGCGTGGATGTTGACCACCTTGCTCCGGTTGCCGGGAGCGGAGGTGGAGGGGGCGTCGTTTTTGCCGCTCTGCTCATAATCGTCGTAGGCGCTGGGGGAACCGCTGCCGCTTCCCTGTTTGATCCGGTCGAAATCATTGATTTCCGGCGCGGGCTCCAGCTCCTCATCGTACTCATCGTCGTATTCGGTGAACATATCCTTGAATTTTCCAAACAGTCCCATGGTCTTTCCGCCTTTCTGTCTTACTGCGCCGTTTCATTTTTTCCCGGCAGCGGACGTTCGCCGAACAGCGCCCGCCCCAGCCGGACCTGGGTCGACCCGAAGCGGATCGCCCGTTCAAAATCCCCCGACATGCCCATGGACAGGATGTCCGGCCTGCACCCGGCAGGGGCAGAGCCTTGCAGCTGCCGGTATAGTTCCTCCATCCGCCCGAAATACCGGTCCTCCGGCACGTTGGGCGGGATGGTCATCAGCCCCCGCACCCGGAGCCGGGGGCAGGAGGCGCTGATCTCGTTGTAAGCCCCCGGAAGGTCCTCGGGAGCAAAGCCGCTTTTGGTGGCTTCGTTTCCGATATTGACCTGCAGGAGGATGTCCAGCTCCATTCCGCGGCGGGCACATTCCTCGTTGAGGGCCGCCGCCAGATGGAGGGTATCCACCGATTCGATCATGGATACCTTGTCTATTATAGCGCGGATTTTGTTTGTCTGCAAGTGTCCGATCAAGTGAATTTGCTCCCGCGTGCAGGCGTAGCTTTGGTACTTTTCACAGCATTCCTGCACCCGGTTCTCCCCCAGGAGGGCGACTCCCGCCCGGAGGGCTTCGTTGACCCGCTCCGGCGGCACGGTTTTCGTCACCGCCATCAGGGCGATTTCCTCCTCCCGCCGTCCGCAGGAGGCGGCGGCTCCGGCGATCCGCTCCCGGATCACCCGGAGGTTTTCGGCGACATCAGGGACGTCACCGAAGCAGCTTCTGGTCATACAGATCCTTGCCCTTCACAATAATGGTATCATAGAGCTTCACGAACTCCGCCCCGTCGGAATCTCCCTTATAATAGGTCCGGCTGAGGATGTAGTCGGTGGTCTCGTAAATCTGCTCGATCTTCCGGAAGTACATCTTGTCCCCCAGAATGACGTAAACGCCCATCTGGTTATCCGGGAACCGCAGGGCTTCCTTGGGGATTTTCAGGCCGTTGTAGGTGGTGACGGTGATGTCCGCCGACTGGACCCGGTTTCCCAGGAGGTAGGCGTTGATGGTGTCCCCTTCCAGACAGACCTTGTAGCGGCCGGTGTCCGGGTCCCGCTCTGAGGTGCGGACCGTCATTTTCACCGGCTCCTCCCGGCCCGGGAACTGGAGGGAGACCGAGCGGTTCCCCGCCAGGCTCTGGAGCTCCTGCTCGGAAAGGGTGAAGACGAACTGCCAGTCGTGGCTGGTGACGATCTTCACGGCGGTCTGGTCGGAAGTATAGCCGGGGTAGTTTTCCACGAAGGAATCCACCTCCGGGGCGGACATTTCTTCCAGGCGGCCGGCGGTGAGGGTCTGCTCCCAGCCGTCCACGTGGTCCACATAGTAGCCCGAGGCTGTGGAGGAAAACTCCTGGACGCCTCCGGACATCTGGCTTTTCAGCTGGGTGATCTGGCCCTCCAGCTCTGCGATCCGGGCGGAGTAATTTTCCGCTTCGGAAAGGACCAGGGCCCGCCGGGCCATGACCTCCAGGAGATTGGATTTCAGCTCCGAAAGGCCGGAAAGGCTTTCCTTATCCCGGCTGGAAATCAGCCGGCTGACGTAATCGGCGGCTTGTCCGTTTAAGACGTCGGGCTTCACCACGTCCGAGGAGGACGCGGCGTTTTCCGCCTTTTTCAGGGCGTCCAGGGCGCTTTGGAGGTCCCGGAGCCGGTACTGGTCCCGGACCGCGGCTTCGTCGGGGTAGACGCAGCCCAGAACCGTCCGGGCGGCCACCTTGGTTCCCGCCTCATAATAGGAGCTGACCACGCCGGAAGCCTCCACCGGGACCACCGTTTCCTCCCGGAAGAAAATGCCCTCCACGGGGATGGTCTGGGTCACGCTCTGGGCGTAGACGGTCTGGGTGGTGTAGCCGTTCCGGGAGCTGCTGAAAATCTGGAAGGCCACGTAGACCAGAAGAAACACCGACAGAATCGCCGCCGAAATCCGAACGATCCGAATCCTCAATTTTCGCCGTCCTCGCCGGAATTATTGAGAATGGAAATGGGCCGCACCGGGATGATGGTGGACACCGCGTGCTTATAGACGATGTTCTGCTTGCCGTCGCAGTCCAGAATGATGGTGTAGTTGTCAAAGCCCTTGACAATGCCCTTGAACTGGAAGCCGTTGGTCAGGTAAATGGTCAGATTCACCCGGTCTTTTCGGGCCTGGTTCAGAAATACGTCCTGCAAATTCATGTTTTTCATGAGAAAGACCTCCCATTCCTTCTGTCTTTTGGACCCAGAAACAAATATCCAGTTTTATTTTACCACAACCTTCCGAAGATTTCTATAAGGAATTCAAAATTCCCGCCGGTTTTTTTCCAAAAAATCTTCGGCCACGGCGGCGGCCTCCCGGAAAGCGGCCTCCGGGCCCCCTTCCCCGTCGGGATAGACCCAGTGAATCCGGGGGTCTTTGCGGAACCAGGTCAGCTGGCGCTTGGCGTAATTGCGGGTCGCCTGCCGCAACCGGTCCGCGCAGTCCTCCAAAGAGGCCTCTCCCTCAAAA
>OIXH01005102.1_pt1 | contig 10135 bp, 14 predicted proteins | sample 1587741 | NCBI WGS metagenome assembly OIXH01 (sample SAMEA3888916, study PRJEB22519) | human gut metagenome | biome: human gut; feature: human-associated habitat; material: faeces | place: Denmark | collected 2011 | reverse complement strand
GCTACTTACTACACTTAGTAGCATCGGATATATTTCATCTTATAGTGAGACTGAAAATAATCTGAGAGTCAATAAGAAAGTATCGAGTTTCTAATTTATAGCATAATAATCCAACAAGTAATTAGTCAAAATATTAGGGGGGGGCTGTATAACAAGTCTTAGACAGCCCTTTTTTATTCGTACTGCTATTCGAGAACATTTCCGAATACGCAATTCTCAGAGGGTTAAAAAAACTTATTAGACAGCCCCCTTTTTACATACATTCCAACACGACGATCTCCGCACGGCATGCCGTTCGTGCGAACGGCTCCTGCATGGGTGTGCGGAAAAGGACTGTAAAGCCTCGAAGCACGTCCCGTAAGATGCTCGGCCGCTGCTTGTCGATAAAACCATGCGGCAAGAGCAGGACGGCGTAGTCTCCCGATATTTGCACCTTGTTAAGCCAGTCGAAGAACGAGATGCATTCCGCCGTCTCGAAAGGAGGATTGGCGATGATATTCTCGCAACGAAAATCTATCTCTTCGAACCGCATCCGCATCGCGTTTACGGTCGGATACAGCCGTTCGTAAAGATCGACCAGCTCCGCATCGACATCAAAACCAATAATTGCCGAAGGGTGTACTCCCTCGGCAATCAATGCGCGTGTCAGTTGCCCCGTGCCGCAACAGGCATCGACGATCCGGCTGTCGTTGTCGAAATACCGCACGGCCAATGCAGCCATCTGCCGCGCCGTACGATCCGGTGTCAGGTATTGCGACAAGTATACGCCCGGACGCTTCTGACGCTCGCACATTGCGTCGTATGACCAGTTGTCGCCCTCGTAACGGAACGGCAGTTCGTCGTGCTGCTGCAGGTAGTCGTAAATCTCTGCCAGCGCGTCGGGCCATCCTGTTTGCCGGTGTTTGTAGTAGCTGCTGGTCAGTGCATAGCGCTTTGCAATTTTTTCAAAGGTTTTCATCGTATCTTCAATTTTATGGAAAAGTTATTATTCTGTCGATTCTCTTGGCCGGGTTGAATATTACACGGTTTTTAGGAATCGTCATTTCGTTTGACATTGTAGGTCGCGGCCCAGATCTCGATGTCTGTCCATAGCATGTAGGCATCTACCTCGACCTTTTCGGCGATCTTGTCGAGCAGACCACCGTCCTTTTCCGTTACGTCATAGCCGTGCTCACGCATCTGTTCGACGGTCAGGGACTCGACTACATAGTAGCGGCCGTTCTCTTCGATCTGGGCGTTCAGTTCATCGAGCAGCCTGCGCTGCTCGGGGGTGGCTTCGGGCAGGGTTGCCTCCAGACGGCGGAGGGTATCCTGCATCTGCATACTTGTATAGTTCATGGTGAATGTTTTGACAGGTACTCTTCGATGGATTTGTAGCGGTCAGGAATGCCCGTGTTCTCGTTGAAGCCGTTCAGGCAGTGCAATAGGGCCTGTTCGAGGCCGGTATAGCGGCACTCGAAGGTCTGAATGTTATCCAGACAATAAGCCTTTACCGCATACTTGAAAGGGGCGAAGCGCCTTTCGTCCTCCCGCCGCAGCGTGGCGAACCAGTCGAAATGAAGCCGCAGGCGGAAGCTGTCGCTCTCGCGGGGTTTCATCAGGTGTTCTTCGTCGAAGCCGGCGGATGAGAGCCGGATCGAGCCACCGGTCGCACTCCCGGTACGCTTTGATACGGGCCGTGTAAGCGGCGGCATACTGCTCGATATCCGTTTCCTTCAGACTGGGTTCTGTCGGATAAAAGTCCAGCACCTCTTTTGTCGTAACGGAGACGGTCCGGTCATCCACCTCGATGTTGTAGGTCTTGTCCTCCAGCACCTCGTGGAACTCGAACAGTTGACACTCCACGACGGCAAATTCCCGATCTGAATCGGGAACAGTGAGCGTTTTGAGCTCTTCGAGGTCGCGGCATACGGCGACAATCCGGTGTTTCTCAACCGCGTTCTCCGGGCCTCCGATGCGGATAAAGGCGCTTTCACATCCGTCGCAGTCGCCGTGTCGGACAATGTCGCAGCGGGCGTAGTTGGGAACGGTGTGGTGCAGCTTCATATATTCCTTCCATCGCTTGTCCATGTCGGTTTTCACCTCGTCGGGATCGGTCAGCGCGATATTGCCGCACAGACTGCACTCACCGTCAAGAAACGCTTCGTATTCGAAGTCGATAAACTGTTTGGTATTGGGATCGATAACGGCGGCACACTTTACGTCGGTACCGCCGCAGATACTGCATACGATCATAATTTGATTTTAAGATAAGTTACTTGGTTTCGTCAAGAATCCCTCTCACTGTATAAGAATTATACAGCGGTGTGTTACTGATCACCTCGTCGATGGTTTCTTCCATGATCTCGGCATCGGTAACGGATTCTATGTCGAACCGCACCGTCGCGTAGGCCGGTTTCGAGTCGATCGCTTCGTGCGCTACGCCGTCGTCGGAGCTGAAGTCGAACTTCATCAGAGCGGCAATACGGGCGTATTCTTCGTCGTAGTAGCGGTTGAATTCGTCGTGGAACTCTTTCTTATAATGAGTGCCGCTCTCCGGATCGTCAAGGTTGTCCGGCTCAACGAAGGCTTCAAAAGGCTGGCCGTGTGCATTCACCAGCCGACCTACGGCCAGATCGCAGGCGAGTTTCATAATCGACGCGTTAATAGCGTCTTTGTTGTCCTTGTAATATTGATGTAGGTTTGTCATGGTTTTCTTATTTGATAATCTTAAAAATGGAACCGCTCTTTCAGTCGGGAGAAAACGTCCGACAGCGAAGAGCCTTCGCGGAGCCCGAGTGCGACACAAAGGAAAGCGAGCATCCATGAGTATTGCTCCGGATAAACCGATTCATCACGTTCAGCGGCTCCTGTCGATTCGTTGATACCGTCGACGTGCAGTTTTTCATTTTTTCACGGAGGGATCATGACAGCTCGCAATTCCTTCTGACGATACTTGGGGAAAATCCAACCTGCGGTCTTCCGTCCTTTGTAAGTCAATGAAACATTGTATTTAGCATGAATCTGCTCAAGGATTACCTTATGGGCCGGATTATTCGTGAAGATTGCATAACTCCGCTCCGAATAGTTTATGACAATGGCTCCGCACAATAACTTCCGTTCGTTTTGCTCAGAGCTATCCGGCGGCCTGCGGTGCGGTTCTTCAGCCGGAACGGAACGGGCCGTAATTCCTGCGGTCTGCTCCGCCGAGAGGAATGCGGGAAACTCGCAGTCGGCGTAGATACCAGAATCGGCGTCACGCTCGTCAAAGATAAAGCGCATAGTGAAGCGGACGAAGGTTTTCAGCCCTACAAGTGTATAGCTATAGCCTCGTTCAGGATCATAACGGACATCCGTTACTACACACTTTTCCATTATCCCGTCCCCGAGTGTAAACCGCTCAACGACCTGACAACGGCGTGCCATCTGTCGGTCTGTGTCGTAGATAATGCCTTTTGAAAAAAACGGAATCAGGGTCATTGGTGGGTTTCACTATAAAGTACCTGTAAAGTATGCATGATCTGTTGTTTCATGTTCAGATTGTTATTTCATGTGCCGACATCTTATAATCTGCTGTTTTGTCGCTCCTTACGGGTTTGTTTCAGATACTGCATAAGTTTCCCGGAAGTGCAGAGGGCATATTCTCGTTGTCGGGCGTAGCTCAGGTCACCGTTCGAGAGGATCGTTCCTTCGGCATTGAGGTAGAGATCCCCGTAAACAGTATTCTCCTCCGTCAGGTAAACTTCGTGTACGGGATTGGGAAAGCCCTCAGTACAGCGGCCTTCTTGAAAAAGGAAAATATGTTCGGCCTGTCCCCGAACCCCGAAGAAGGGGTATCGGGAGAGCGCAGCGAGAGTTGCTGCATGCTCCGCCTGATCGTGGAAACGGTCATCGCTCATTTCAAGCAGACACCCATGCCCCCTACCCTGCTCCTTTTCTTCCTGATATTCGTAGAGGGCAGCACAGGCGTCGATGAACTCCTGCGAACGGGAAGCTGCGGAGCCATTAGTGACAATGTAAAAGTCATTTACCGTGATACCGTAAGCTGATAGCAACTTGAGAATATAGCGGATAGCCCCGACGTTAAGCGAGGGTTCGCCTCCCGTAATATTGAAATGTTGTACATGTCTTACATACCGCAGGACGTTGCTGATATGTCTGCGGTCTATATCCACAGGCTGAGCATTACCCCGTAGGCAGTGGGTACAGTGCATGTTGCAGCGTCGGGTGATCTCAATAGCGAAATTCTTGATATAGAGTTCGTGCATCGTGTCGGTTCGTTTTATTCGTTTAATTCGTTTTCGTACTGCCGGGTGCTGCGCAGAGGGCATGTACGGCACATTCGCAGATCCGGTCAATTCAGGCCGGTTCTGATCGTCTCCCGGAGCCGTCGAGTACCTCGTATTCGCAGGAAGTTTCGCCTGCAGGATCGTTCCACCACACCCGCTGGCCTGTTTTGAATTTTCGCATCATTTTTCAGTTGTTTTCAGGGTTATCATTGTTGCATGAGTCCGCTCATGGTCGCGGACCGCAGTTCGGATATTCTCTTCAAGGCAATGGAAATTTTCGCGTTTCCGCGCGAGCTTTTCCCGGAAGCGCGACAGTTCGCCATCCGTCGCCTCGTCGAAAAAGAGGTTGTTTTGTCGTTGATCGGCGATATAGGCCGCTTCAGCCCGCTCAGCGCGCGTGACCTGCGCTTTCAGGGCTGCGAGTTTTGTAAGGCATGCGTTGAAATCGGTACGCAGACCCGTGCGGCGGTCATAATAACCATAGGACGTAAATACCGGATCACGGGGATAGCGGCATTGCAGGCGGGCCTGACGCCACCGTACGACCCACCGTCGGCGCTCATAAAGGGCACGGGGCAAATCGTAGCGGCAGAGGCACTCGGCCGTACCGTTTTCGAGGCGGCGTTCGATCGAGATGCGCACCCAGTGTTCGATATGCAGTTCCCGCTCGGCGCGGGCCAGGTCGCGGGCTTTCTCGAACCAGTCGGCGACACTCTCCTGCTTATGCCTGGGCATGGTTGTGGAAAGTGTGCTGTCCTATGGAGCCGATCGTTCGGGCGGAAATCGTATATCGGGCCGGAACTGAGGACAAATCCGAAAAATCGGCATGTGCGACGACCGCTCCGATATTGTCCCGGATACGGTTGAACTGTATCTGGTATAGCTCCCGATAAGCGGCGGTATCAGGATTGCGCATCTCTTCTGTGGGCCGGTCGTTCAGGACCGTCAGAGCCACTTCAGCCAAAGCGGAGATCAGTTCCTGGAAATCCGCCTCCGCAACGGGAAGTCCGTTCTCCCGGAGAATGCAATAGTTGTAAATCCGCAGGCGGGTCGTAAGATCGAAACGTGCCCAGGATTCCGTACAGGAAGGATGCACGGAAAAGATACGCCGAATGCGCTCCGGCTGGGCCTGCCACCACACGGCGAGCTTTTGCGGAAGCCGTTCGACAAGAAGCGGCCTACGTTCAGGCGTGCTTTCAGTGCGGGGCTCATCGTTCCCGAAATGTCGGAGAAACGCTTCGCGCCGTGCAGCATCGGGGAAGGTAAGGTAAAGGGCACAGCCTCGGCCGTGATCGGGATGGGATTCCATCGGGAGCAACCCGTATTCACGGTATCGTTCGATCGAGTGCTCACCGCGGAGCAGGTAGAGAATATCGGCATCCGTCGCCGGAACGCCTGTCATTGCATAGGGTGTTTTCATTGTTTTCAGCGTGTAATGGTCATTTATTCGGATTGGATGGTCTGTGTTTCGGGTTGCGGTATCTGCTCCGGGGCCGGTTGCGGCACTGCGGGATGTTTCTCGCGCCACTTCGTATAGGCTTCGATGCGCTCCGCACGTTCGGCCTCGAGCATCTGCTCAGTTTCGGGCGTATATCCCAGAAATTCGATAAAGCCGTCGTTCCACCCCGTCAGCCGGCACCGGATTCCGGCAGCGGTCAGTTTATCCATGCGTTTCTGCGCCATCGCAGCGCTGGAATAGCGGTTCGGGCCGAAATGAAGTTGCTGGGAGCAGTAAAAATCCGAACCGAGGACGACAAGCCGTCCGTTGCGGGTATCGTAAGCACCGAAACGGGCTCCGCCGAGCGCCTGCCGGATTGCCTTGTGGGCAGCGCCTTCGGGGTATTTGAAGACTGGGGGTTCGTCGCCTTTGCGACACGAAAGTTTCGGAACTACGACCTTGTAGGCTTTCCGGTAGTTACCGACCCCCATCGTTAGGTAAAAGTTCGTGTCGAAATAGTCCGTCATGGCATCGCTATTATCGTAATTGTACGACATGGCATAGTCCCAGACGGCGGCAAGCACCTCGTTGGCCCGGGCAGTCATCTCCTTATCGTAACGTCCTCGGCCGTAATACTCTTTCGTATCTTTGTATTTCGACCCGGAGACGAAGGGTTCGAAGTCGGCCTGCATCAGGTAGATGTAGAGCGAATTATAGTTTTTACGGCTTACGGAGAACTTATAACGCGGGTAGGTCTCCCTGAGCCATTTACGAATCTGCTCGACAATCTCCGGAGCTGACTGTCCGTGGTAGTTACTGCCACGGTAACGGTACTCGTTATAGACATAATCCGCGTACTGCCGCGCCGAAGCCCCGGCATAGTCGCTCTCATAGCCCGAGGAGTCCTGCGAGGCGGACATATCATCTTTCCAAAGGGCAAACAGACGGGAGAACTCGGCATTGACGGCTTGCATGGTCGCTGTGGAGCCGCCCCGGTCGGGATGGTTTTCTTTAGCCAGGCGGCGGTACTCCCGTTTCAGGTCCGCGAGGCTGTGGATATGCTGGAAATAGGTCATAATTCAGGATTTAAATAACAATGCATGTTTATATGAAACAGGGCCGGGAGCCCCGCACGGCACAGGACTCCCGCAGATAGTTTCGGTTGCACACGTATTCAGGCGGCTTTCCTTCTGCAGGTATCGGAAACGACTCGGAGTTTCCCGCCGAAAAAGGAGTCGCACAGCGCATAGACATCTCGGATGGCATAATTGCAAGCGGTACTCTCACTGTCGATACAGAGGCGAAATCCGGAATAATCCTTCACTCCGAGCTTCAGTTCGACATCCCGCAGCAGCTCCATCTCTAGCACACTGCCGCCGCCCTGCATCGAACTGAATATGCCACAGGCATTTCCTTGGGGAATAATGATTTTCCGCGGGCGGAAATCAGCGTCATAGAGCGCTTTCAGGTCAACGGTAGCGATATAGGTCAGCAGGTTCGCTCCGCAGCTGGAGTTGATGAGTTCCTGGTAGAAGAGCTCGTAGGCGACCTGCTCCCGGCCCCGCCGCCACGGTTTACGGGGAAAATGTCCGTAGCACTTCTCGCCATACGTCTCCAACGTCTTCTTCACCCGGCTTGGATCGAGGTTCAGAGCATCGACCATATCGCCGAAATAGGAATCCGCGTAGCTGTATCCGTCCGAAGATTCGAGCCAGTGGGAGTTGATACAATCGAAATTCGAAAGCATCTCCACACGCACCGGAATGGCATCCGTATTGTCGAGCAGCTCCCCGAGAGGATCGGATTCGTCGCGACTGTAAATCTCGTCGCGGAGTTCCTCTTCGTGGGTTTCGAAGAAATAGCGGACATCCGCTTGCGGAAATCCCCGCTCCACGCAGATGGTTTCGAGCTTTTCAAGGATCTCCGAGACGGCTTCGGCACGGATGTCGGAGTACCACTCGCTCACAGCCTCGCGCAGAGGATCGGCACTACCCTCCTTGAGACAGCGGCGGACGAGGTCGAGGCGGTCCCGAAGGTTATCACGGCAATCCGTCCAGGCAAGTGTGTAATGCACATCCATCATCCCCCGGAGCACATCGAGGGTCAGTTGCGGTTGTTTTTTCATCGGTGTTACCTGTGTACGGCAGGATTTATTTTTCCCGTACATGAAAGGTGTATAAATGCGAAGAGCCGCCCTGCGGCAGCTCTTCCGGATTGTGTCCGAGGTTATTTGAAATATTCTTTCCAGTGGTATCTCTTCAGGTGCTTCCACAGCCGCAATACAGCACGGCGGCATCCCCGCGTCCACCAAGGCCGTCGGGTGAAGGTGATATGCACCTCGCGGCCGTCGCACCATACCTGCGTGACGTTAGCGAAAAAATGTGACCAGACCCGTTGGCGCAAGTGCAGCCCGTGCCTGCGGGAAAGGAACAGGAAGTCGATGCCGCGGATCGGCTCCGACAAGGTAAAAAAGGTGGTGACGGTTCGCTCCCGGCGCCGATCGCAACACTCCTGACAGCCGACGATACGGAGAACTTCGTCCCCGATATCGCAGCAGACGACAGAGAACCCAACGGTGGCTTCCCCACAGTCGCAAGTCATCGGCTGCAGGGTGACGGCATGCCGTTCATCGTCGTATCTCTGAGCTTCGTCGCAGGCTGCGGGGTAATTCCGGCAATAGATGGTTTTCATGTTTCTTAGATTTTAACGGATTAATTTGTCATACGGTGATTCCCTGCGGCGGGGTGCGATCCCGACAGACCAGTGCCCCGAAATGCAGGGAGAGGATCTCCGGACGGAAGCACTCCTCGGAGCCGAAAGCGGTGCGCTGCCACAGTGTGAAGCTGTTGCCGGCGAAAGACCATCGGAAATAGCCCGAAAGCTGCCGATAGCGGGGATCGGTATTCCGTTGAATCAGCTGTCGGTTCAGCTCCACGATATGCTTCGAAAGCAGAATCAGATTGAGGATTTCGAGAAAGGCCCGTTCCGAACAGTCATCGACCGGATAGACGGGAGCGGTGAATTCGATATGCATAATGTTCACGGATTTAGAAAGGTCGGGATCAGTCGTAGTTATCGTCGAAAACGTCCAGCGAAGTGCGGTGAAGCCCCAGCCAGAGATCGTCCTGCGTCAGGTATTCCAATTCTTCATCGCTGGCCTCCGAGAGGTCGCAGCAGCCATCCGCTCCGGTGCCGGTCATCTCCCGGAAATGTTCGACGAGAATCGGCACGTCGTCTGTGGAGATATCGTAGCCATAGCGGTGACACCAGCGCATGAAGGCATCCATCTGCGCATCGTCGAAATCCCGCAGGGCATCCTGTATCTCGAAAATCTCGGGACATATCCAGTTCGGCCGGATCAGAGAGTCAGGAATGTCCTGCCAGGCATCGAAGACGAATTTCAAGTTCCGGTCGCCGAAATACTCCTCGCAGGCAGCGTACACTTCAGAAAGGCTCCGGTAGTCGGAAAGGGCAAGCCAGCAGCCGTCCGATTCCGGACGGCCGTCGTCGTCGAGGCGTGCGATACCGATCATCGCATCGTTCAGATTGGTCATAAGATTGATGATTTATTTTGTGGTTGGACAAAGTGAATCGAGGTACTCTTTGATGATATCACCATGACACGGATAGGGCTTGCAGAAGCAACCCAGCCGCTTGCCCTGCAGGGCATGGATGCGGCTGCGGAATTCAGGATCGCTTCGCAAACGGTCATAGAAATAGGTTCGATACCGTTCGAGCGTCGCGCCCCGGGCCATGCCCGGCTGCAACGGAAACGGATTGCCGAAATACCCGTCGTGCCCACGGCCGGCACGGCCGATATACACGTCGCAGGATTCGCGTCGGATGTTGACTACTACGGTCTGTTTCATATCTTATCTTGTTTTAAGATGTTTCGGAGCGGAAATTTCAATTCCCGCAGGCAGCAAAAGGTACGTGTTCAGCCTGTGCAAGTTTTTTCGTGGAAATACCGCAGCCGCAGGCGAGGATGATTTGTGCGAAAAAACTTGCTCAGCCGTCAGAACACGAAAGTACCTTTGCCTGCCGGGAATTGGAATTTCCGCTTCGGGACATCTTTTCGCTTTCTCCGGCACCACCAATATCTCTATAAGCCCGCATGACCGATGCAAACTTATGGGGTGGACACAAGGTTATTACTCAGATGATGAAACAGAATAAAAAAGTCCGCTATGGATTTGATTTCCATAGCGGACTTTACTTGTACGAGATATTACCTGACGGGAGGATTCCATGACGCTCCGAACAAGGCTTTGTTGGCCTCATCAGACAGGGCGCGGATTGCAGGGAAAAGGCGCTGCTGCTTTTCAGAAAGCATCTCTTCGGTGATAATCGTTTTCATAACGGATACGTTTCCGTGACGCTCCCCAAAACAATATCCCTCAGATGTAGCAAAGACAAGACTGATGACTTC
>OIXH01005100.1_pt1 | contig 10137 bp, 6 predicted proteins | sample 1587741 | NCBI WGS metagenome assembly OIXH01 (sample SAMEA3888916, study PRJEB22519) | human gut metagenome | biome: human gut; feature: human-associated habitat; material: faeces | place: Denmark | collected 2011 | reverse complement strand
CTCCGTAGGGGCGGACGACTCTGTCCGCCCGCAGGACGCACCAAACCGTAACCAGCGCCTCTTTTCTTCCCATTCTATTCCAGCAAGACGGAAAAGAATGGGCCGCCGGAGGCACACCGGAACGCCCCTTTCACAAAACACACCGCCCGCGTTCGATGGAACTGAACGCGGGCGGCAGCTTTTACAGTCTCTGATTTTTCGCCAGCTGGCGGTTTTTGTAGGCGGGGTCGCCGGTGACCTCGCGCAGGACGGTGATCTCGGGCGGCGCGGTAAGCACGGGGGCATTTTCCGGCAATGCGGCACGCATGATGGCCCGGTCCTGCGAGAACGGGTAGACATCGATCTCGAACCGGCAGCCGTTATATACGAAGCGGTACTTCGTCTTGTGGACGGTGTGCAGGCTCGTGTCGCCCTCCATCAGATAGCGGATGTACTCCTTCTCGGAGATCGGCTTCTCCGTCTCCCACTGGCCGGAGTCGGTCGTGCGCTTCTCGGTGTAGAAGTAGAGGTAATCCCCGCCGTTTTTCTGCTGGCGGACGCGGCGCACGACGTTGGGGTTGGCGCGGGTCAGGTAGGTCTGCATCATGTCGATGCTGGCGGCGTGGTAAGTCTGCTCCAGGGTCTGGAGGGTGGGCAGGGCGATGAGATACTTGTGCCAGACCTCCTGCTGCGCCGGCCGGCCGATCGCGGCGTAGACCGCGCGCAGGCCTCTAGCGATCTTGTCTTCAAAATCGACGGAATTGTCGATCACGTGGACGTTGGGATGCGCGCTCCAGGCGCGGAGCGTCAGCTCGTCCTTCTCCCGCGCGACCTCCAGAGGCTCATAGCGGGCCTCGTTGCCGAAATTGTAGGCAAATTCCGCGCCCTTGGCGCAGGAAACGAGGTGGAGCACGGTATCGTAGTGCGTCAGCGCCTGCTGCTCCGTCAGGCCGAAGTGGGAAAGCACCTGCCGGAACTCGTCGTCAGAGACGTAGGCCTTGTTGTCGAACAGCGCGCGGTCATACAGCACGATCACGCGCTCCTCAGGCACCATCTGGGCAGCCTTGAGCGCCAGCTGCTCCTTGTGCAGCTGGTCGGCGACGACAAAATCCTGAAAATCCAGCATGGACACGCAGCCGCCGAAGGGCTTGATGCCAAAGCCGGAGATGAGCTCCGTCGACGTTTCGGGGATGGTGATGACCTTCCAGCCCTCGTCCTGCTTGAATTCCTTGAGTACCCGGCTGATGAGCGTCGTCTTGCCGGCGGCCGGCCCGCCGGTCAGTACGATCCGCGTGATCTGTTTTGCCAAAGGGACCGCTCCTTTGCTTTTTTATAGTATCATATTAACATCATCCGGCAGCAAATGCAAGAAAAAGGCGCAGCCGCTTCCTTTGGGTTTCCGATACGCCCCAGGGAAGCGGCTGCGTGTGTTATCCTTCGAACTGACTGTGGTACAGCTTGGCGTAGAAGCCGTTTCTCGCGAGCAGCTCATCGTGTTTGCCCTGCTCGACGATGTGGCCGTCCCGCATGACGAGGATGACGTCCGCTTCGCGGATGGTCGAGAGGCGGTGGGCCACGACGAAGCTCGTCCGGCCCTGCATCATCTCGTCGAAGGCCTGCTGGATCTTGACCTCGGTCCGGGTATCGATGGAGCTCGTGGCCTCGTCGAGGATCAGCATCGGCGGCAGGCAGAGCATCACGCGCGCGATGCACAGCAGCTGCCGCTGCCCCGCGGACAGCGCCCCGCCCGTGTCGGAGAGCATCGTATCGTAGCCGTTCGGCAGGCGGCGGATAAACGAATCGGCGTGCGCCTTTTTCGCGGCCGTCTCGACCTCTTCGTCGGCCGCATCGGGCTTGGCCAGGCGGATATTTTCCCGCACGGTGCCGGATTTGAGCCAGGTGTCCTGCAGGACCATGCCATACTGATGGCGCAGGCTCTGCCGCGTCACGGTGCGGATGTCGCTGCCGTCCACGGCGATGGAGCCGCCCTTCACGTCGTAGAAGCGCATGAGGAGGTTGATGAGCGTCGTCTTGCCGCAGCCCGTCGGGCCGACGATGGCTACGCGCTCGCCGGGCCGGACCGTGAGGTCCAGATCCTCGATGAGCCGCTGCTCCGGCGTGTAGGAGAAGGCGACGTTCGTCAGCTGCACGCTGCCGGAGGCGTCGGTCAGCGCCCTGGCATCGGGCGCGTCGGGGATCTCCGCCGGCTCGTCGATGAGCTCGAAGACCCGCGCGGCGCAGGCCAGCGCGTTCTGCAGCTCGGTGACGACGCCGGTGATCTCATTGAAGGGCTTGGCGTACTGGTTGGCATAGCTGAGGAAGCACGACAGCCCGCCGACCGTAATGGCCCCCGCCACCGCGCTCAGCGCCCCGGTAAAGCCCACGCAGGCGTAGATGATATTGTAGATGATGCGGGTCGAGGGGTTCGTCATCGACGAGAAGAAGGTCGCGCGCATGGTCGCGGCGGTCAGGCGGTCATTGATCTCGTCAAACTGCGCAAGGCTCTCGGCCTCATGCGAGAACGCCTGCACGACGCGCTGGCCGCCGAGCTGCTCATTGATGAGCGCGGTCTGCTCGCCGCGGGCCTTGGACTGCGTCTGGAACATGGAGTAGGTGTGCCCCGCGATGAACTTCGCCACCAGCAGGGACAGCGGCGTCAGGACGACGACCACCAGCGTGATCTTCACGCTGATCGAGAGCATGAAGCCGAGCGTCCCCACGATGGTCAAAACGCCCGTAAACAGCTGTGTGAAGCCCATGAGCAGACCGTCGGCAAACTGGTCGACGTCCGCGATCATGCGGCTGAGCGTATCGCCCGCCGGATGGCTGTCGAGATAGGCCAGCGGCAGACGCTGCAGGTGGGCGAACGCCTGCCGGCGCACGTCGCGCGTCACGGCGAAGCAGACCCGGTTGTGGATGGCCGCCATGACCCACTGCAGAAGCGCCGTCCCCGCGGCCAGCACGGCGATCTTCGCAGCCAGCATGCCGACCGCGGCAAAATCGACCTGCCCTGGGCCGACGACGGCGTCGATGGCGTCGCCGACCAGAATGGGGATATAGAGCGTCCCCGCCACGCTGGCCGCCGCCAGCACCAGAGACACGATCAGAAGCGGCAGATACCGCCCGAGGCTTTTGAGCACGCGCCGAAGCGCCCAGGATGAATCATGCTTCATTGCGCATCCTCCTTCTTATACTGCGAGCGGCAGATCTCCTGATAGACCGGGCAGCTCTGCAGCAGCTCGTCATGCGTGCCGGTCCCGGCCAGACGGCCGTCGTCGAGCACGAGGATCTGATCCGCGTGGCGGATGGAGGACACGCGCTGCGAGATCAGCACGACCGTGGGCTTCCACGGCAGATGCGCCAACGCCTTGCGAAGCGCGGCGTCGGTGGCAAAGTCCAGCGCGGAGGCGCTGTCGTCGAGGATGAGGATCGCAGGTCTCCGCACCAGTGCGCGGGCGATCGTCAGCCGCTGGCGCTGGCCGCCGGAGAAATTGCGCCCGCCGGGCTCGACTTCCGCGTCCAGCCCGCCCTGCTTGCCGCGGACGACCTGGTCGGCCTGCGCGTCCTGCAGCGCCTGCCAGAGGTCTTCATCGCTGGCCTGGGCATTGCCCCAGCGGAGATTGTCGCGGATGGTGCCGGAGAAGAGCAGCGCCTTCTGCGGCACGACACCGATCGAGGGCCGCAGCGCCTGCAGCCGCAGCTGCCGCACGTCTTCGCCGCACACAAGGACCTGTCCCTGCGTTGCGTCGTAAAACCGCGGGATGAGGTTCGCCAGCGTGGATTTGCCCGCGCCGGTGCCGCCGATGACGCCGATGGTCTGCCCGGGCGCGGCGGAGAAGCTGATGCTGCTGAGCGCGTCCGCGCCCGCGCCGGGATAGCGGAACGAGACGCCGCAGAACTGCAGCGCCGGGCTGCCGCTGCCGTCCGGCAGGGCGTCCTGCCCGTCGGTCATGCTGGACTTCGTCTCCAGCACCTGCGAGATCCGGCCCGCGCAGGCGACGGATTTTGTGATGTTCAGGATCAGGTTGGCGAACTTGATGAGCTCGACCAGGATCTGCGACATGTAGTTATACAGCGCGATCAGCTGGCCCTGCGTGATGACGCCCGCGTCCACGCGGACGCTGCCGGTCTTTAAGATCGCCACGATTGCCAGATTGATGACCACATACGTCAGCGGGTTCAAAAGCGCCGACAGCTTGCCCACGAACCGCTGCGCGGCAAACAGTCCGTCCAGACGGCCGTCAAAGCTCTCCGTCTCGGTCTGCTCGCGGGTAAAGGCGCGGATGACGCGCACGCCGGACAGGTTCTCCTGCGCCGCGCCCGTCACGCCGTCGAGCTTCGCCTGCACCCGGCGGTAGAGCGGGATGCAGCTGAGCATGATGGCAAAGACGATGGCAAAGAGCACCGGGATCGTCACGACGAAGATGAGCGCCGAGCGCACGTCGATCGTAAACGCCATGATCATCGAGCCGAACACGACGATCGGCGAGCGCAGCAGCAGCCGCAGCGTGAGGTTGAGGCCGGTCTGCACCTGGTTCATGTCGCTCGTCATCCGCGTGACGAGCGTGGCCGGGCCGATGGTATCGAGCTCCGCATACGACAGCGACTGGATATGCGCAAAGAGCGCGTGGCGCAGACTGGCCGTCGCGCCGGTCGCGGCCTTGGCGGAAAAATACTGCGCGCAGGTCGCGCTGGCAAAGCCGCACAGGCCGAGGCCCACGAGCAGCAGGCATTTTTTCAGGATATAGCCCGTGTCGCCCGCCGCGATGCCGACGTCGATGATATCTGCCATGATGAGCGGCACCAGCAGCTCAAACGCCGCCTCCAGCAGCTTGAACACGGGCGCGAGGATGGCCTGCAGCCGGTAGGGCCGCAGATAGACAAGCAGTTTCTTCATTCGTTTCTCTTCTCTCTTCGGATGCTATTCGATGGATTTGAGCGCCTGGGCCATGTCGATGGCGCGGATCTTCCGGCGCAGCGCCAGATTGACCAGCAGCCCGAACGCGAGCGTCAGCGCCGCGGAGAGCAGATAGCTGCCCGGCGCCACCCGCACGTCGAAGCACATGAGGTCGATGCGGATCTGCGACATGACGTAGGCGTGCAGCGCCTTGCCCATCGGCAGACCCACAAGCGCGCCGAGCACCGTCAGGATGATGTTCTCGCGGAACACATAGCGGTTCGTCTCGCTGTCGTAGAAGCCGAGGACCTTGATGGTGGCGATCTCCCGCTCGCGCTCGGTGATGTTGATGTTCGTGAGGTTATACAGCACGATGAACGCCAGCGCCGCCGCGCAGACCACCACGACCACCACGATGTACCGCAGGCTTTCCATCATCGTCGCCACGCGCGCACGGAAATCGCTGCTGAGGCTCACGGAGGCGACGTTCTTCGCCCCCGCCAGCGCGGCCGAGGCCGCGTGGGCATCGGCGTCAGGCGGGAAGTTGACCCAGGCCTGCTCGTATGCCGGCGCTTCGCCGAAGCACTGCGCCCAGCTTTCCGCCGTCAGGTAGACGTAGTTGTAGACATAGTTTTCAAAGACCGCCGCGACCTGCAGCTGCGCTTCGCGCGTGCCGCTCTGCAGCGTGATGGTGTCGCCCGCCGACAGCTGCAGCGCCTCGGCCAGCCCGCGGCTGATGACGCACGCGCCGTTTTCGGGATAGGCGACCGGCGTTTTGTCCTTCTCATGCAGGTCGACAAAGCCCTCCACGCTGCCGGAGGCCGGGCAGACGACGTTCGTCGTCTTGACCGTGCTGCCCGCGCTGGCGTCGGCGCTCTTTTCGGCCACGAAGAGATATTCTTCGGCTTCTTCCTCGCAGAGCGCGGCGAAGGCCGTGCGCTCCGTCTCGTTCAGCGCGTGCTGGAACGTGACCGACGCGTCGTAGCGGGTGATCTCGCTGTACTGATAGTCGACGACGTTGCTGATGGAATCCTGGATGCCATAGCCGGTGATGAGCAGGGCCGTGCAGCCGCCGATGCCGATGATCATCATGATCATCCGCTTTTTATACCGCAGGATGTTGCGGATGGAGACCTTATGCAAAAACGGGATCCGGTTCCAGAGGCCCGGCAGCCGCTCCAGCAAGATCCGCTTGCCCGCCTTCGGGGCCTTGGGGCGGATGAGCTCCGCCGCGGGCCGCTGCAGCTCCGCATGCGCGACGTACCACGTCGTGCCGAGCGCGCAGAGCAGATACGCCCCTGCGGACAACAGCGCCAGCGGCCAGTCGAACGCATACAGGATGTCCGTGAAGCCGTACATGATATTATACCCCTGCCAGATCATCTTCGGCAGGAAATACGAGCCCGCCGCGATGCCAACCACGCAGCCGAGCACCGAAGCGCTCCCGGCGTAGAGGAAATAGACCAGGAAGATCGCGCCGTTGGAGTAGCCCATGGCCTTCAAAACGCCCGCCTGCGTGCGCTGCTCATCGACCATGCGCGTCATCGTCGTGATGCACACGAGCGCCGCCACGGCGAAGAAAAACAGCGGGAACACACGCGAGACGCCCCGCACGATATCCGAATCGCTCTCAAAGCAGGCGTAGCCGATGTTGCTGCTGCGGTCCAGCACGAACACATCCGGGTTTTCGAGCTTTTCGAGCGCGTCCTGCCCGTCCTGATACTCCTGCTCCGCATCGGCCAGCTTCTGTTCGCCGTCCGAGAGCTCCACTTCGGCGTCGGCGATGTCCTGCTTGCCATCCGTGAGCTGCTGCTTCGCGTCGGCCAGCTCGGCTTCCGCGTCGGCGATCTTCTGCTCGGCCTCGGCCTTGCCGCTGTAGTAATCGGCCCAGCCGTCCGCCAGCTCCTGCTTTGCGTCGGCCAGCTGCTGCTCGCCATCGGCGAGCTCCTGCTTTGCGTCGGCCAGCTCCTGATTCTTTTCATCGAGCGTAGCCTTGGCCTCGTCGAGCTTTTTCTGGTTTTCGCTGATCTCAGCGTTGGCCTCCTCCAGCCCGTCGCCGAATTCCTCGCTGCCTGCGTTGAGCTCCGCCTGCGCCGCGTCGATCTGCTGCTGCGCCGCGTCAAGCTCCGGTCCGGCAGCCTCGATCTGCTGCAGCCCGGCGTTGACCTGCGCGAGCTGTGCCTGCAGCTGCGCCTGCTCCTCGGGGAGCATTTCGTTGCCAAGCGCCTCCTCCAGCTGCGCCTTTCTTGCTTCGAGCTCGGCCTTCTGCGCGGCGAGCTCCGCGCGCTTCTGGTCGAGCTGCGCCTGATTCTTGTCGATCTCCGCCTGACCGGCCTGCAGCTCGCCGACAGTCTCGTTAAACTGCTTGCGAAGCTCCTCTCTGGCCTCGGCCAGCTTGGCCGCGCCGTCGTCATATTCTGCCTGCGCGTCGGCGAGCTTCTGTTCGCCGTCCGCGAGCTCCTTGCGGGCGTCTGCAAGCTTCTGCTCGTTCTCCTCGATCTCCTTCTGGCCGTCGACGAGCTTCTGATAGGCGTCGGCCAGCTCGCGGTCGGCCTCCTCCTTCGCATCCGCCAGCTTCTGTTCGCCGTCCAGGACGTCCTGTTCGGCGTCCGCCAGCGTCTGCTTGGCGTCTTCGAGCTTCTGCTTCGCGTCCGCCAGCTCCTGCTGCTTTTCGTCGAGCGTTTCGCGGGCGTCAGCCAGCGTCTCGGCCGCGTCGTCATGCAGCCGCGTGCCGCGGTCGTCCGCGCACTGCTCCGCAAGCGCGGTGACCCAGGGCTCGGCGTCGTCGATGTGCGCCTTGTATTCGTCCGAGTAGATCTCGCCCGCCCGGTCCGTCAGGCGCAGATACAGCTCCGTATCATAGTCAAAGTCAAACGCCTCCGGCAGCACGTACACGAAGGCGGACAGCGACCCGCTGCCGACCGACGTGCTGCCGCGCTCATAGTTGATGTACAGAACGCTCTTGGCGATGCCGACGATGGTGAATTCCCGCCGGGTGAACTGCCCCAGCGTATCGTCGTCATTCTCCTCCGAGAGCACGATCTTCTGCCCGAGATCCTGTTCCGAGTACAGCATCCCATCGGCCAGACACTCGTCCGCCGTCTGCGGCAGCCGCCCGGCCTTCAGGCTCGGCAGGTCGAGCGTCTCGGGCAGCGACAGAAATTTGCACGCCCGCGGCGCGCCGCCCGCCGTGCTGGTCAGCGCGTCGGCGCTCTTTGTGCCCTCGCACGCGGCGACGCGGCTGTCGGCGGCGATTTTGGCCGCGTCGGTCTCGTCAAAGCCAATGGTGCTCACGAGGCGGAAATCGTACATCTGCTGCGCCTCGGCGTAGGCGTCCAGCGTGCGCACCATGGCCGTCTTCGTCAGCCGCAGGCCGCAGAAAAAGCCCACGCCCAGCGCCACGATGGCCGCGATGGCCAGAAACCGGCCCAAACTCCTGCGGATCTCCCGCAGCGTCAGCTTCCCCATGCCGCTCACCACTCTATCTGCTCGACGGGCGTCGGATGTTCATTGATCCGGACGCCGGCGATCTGCCCGCTTTTCACGCGGATGACCCGGTCGGCCATGGCGGTCAGCGCCGAGTTGTGCGTGATGATGACGACGGTCATGCCGCCCGCGCGGCTCTGCGCCTGCAGCAGGGACAAGATCTGCTTGCCGGTCTGGTCGTCGAGCGCGCCGGTCGGCTCGTCGCACAGCAGCAGCTTCGGCCGCTTTGCCAACGCGCGGGCAATGGCCACACGCTGCTGCTCGCCGCCGGACAGCTCGTTCGGCAGACGGCGGCCCTTGTTCTCCAGCCCGACCAGCTCCAGCACATAGGGCACGCGCTTTTTGATCTCCTTTGGCGCTGCGCCGATGACGCGCATGGCGAACGCGACGTTCTCATAGACCGTCTTGTTCTCAATGAGGCGGAAGTCCTGGAAAATGACACCGAGCGTGCGGCGCATATAGGGGATGGACGCGCGCTTGATGGACTCGAGCTGATAGCCGTTAACCAGCACCGAGCCGGACGTCGGTTTGAGCTCCGCCGTCAGCAGCTTGATGATGGTAGACTTGCCGGAGCCCGACTCGCCCACCAGACCGAAATTCTCGCCCCGGCGGATGTCAAAGCTGACGTCATCCACGGCGGTGAGGGTACCGAACTTGGTCTTAAATTGCTTGGTCAGATTCTTGATCTGAATGACGTTTTCGCTCATACCGCCGCCTCCTCTCCCGCATGATGACAGGCTACCTGACGCCCGTCCTCCATGTCCGCCAGAATAGGGGGCGCTTCCAGGCACTCCTGAGTGCATCGGGGACAGCGTGAGGCAAAACGGCAGCCCTTGGGGGGATTGATATAGCTTGGAATATCGCCGGCGATACCGTCGGCAATGCCGCTGCCGGTGAGTTTGGGCGTGGCGGCCATCAGGCCGATGGTATACGGGTGGTGGGGGTGTTCGAAGACTTCTTTGGTCTTGCCCACCTCGACCACATTGCCTGCGTACATGACGTACACCCGGTCGGTGATCTTCCGAATGGCGCCCAGGGCGTGGCTGACCAGGATGAGGGACTTCTTCTTCTCCCGGACCAGTTTGTCCAGCAGGTCGAGGATCTGTTCCTCGATGGTCACATCCAGAGCGGTGGTGGGCTCGTCGGCCAGCATCAGGTTGGTATCCTTCATCAGCGCCATGGCGATGCACACACGCTGGCGCATACCGCCGGAGAGCTGCACCGGATAGCTGCCCAGCACCCGTTCGGGGGCCGGCATGGACACCGAGTCCAGGGCGTCCAGCATCATCTGGCCATACTCTGCTTTGCGCTTGCCGGGGAACTGGCTTTTGAGGATGTCCGTCATCTGGGTAGAGATCTTTAACGTGGGATTGAGGGAGCTGGAGGGGTCCTGAAAAATCATGGACACGTTGCGGCGTACGCTGCGCAGCCCCTTTTTTCCGTCCACCGAGACGCCGCATACCTCGATGGCGTCTTTGTGGACAATGGCCGGAGGGCTTTGAAGCACGGCGGCGGCGGATTTGAGTACCGTGGTCTTGCCGCAGCCGGTCTCGCCGATGAGGCCCACCCGCTCGGCCTGCTCCACATGCATGCTCAGGCCTGGGATCACCTCCAGGATCCCTTCGTAAATTTTATACTTCACGGAGAGGTTTTCGATATTCAATGCAAGATTCTTCTTCTCCATGTCACTTCTCCTCCACGGACAGAACATCGTTCAAACCGTCGCCCAGCAGGTTGAAGCCCAGCACGATCAGTACGACCACGATGGCAGGCAT